>Ga0137394_10003839_pt1 | contig 11326 bp, 8 predicted proteins | sample czobulk116metaG_FD_108278 | JGI IMG/M metagenome (GOLD analysis project Ga0137394, IMG submission 108278) | Vadose zone soil microbial communities from Angelo Coast Range Reserve, California, USA - czobulk1.16 metaG | ecosystem: Environmental > Terrestrial > Soil > Vadose zone | place: USA... | reverse complement strand
GGTCGGGGAATTGATGTGCGTCATGCCCGTCTCGATCTCGTCAACAAAACGGAAAATGCGCGCCGCGTCGTTGGTGAAGATTGACGACGAGAGTCCGTATTCAGTGTCGTTCGCCACCTGCATCGCTTCGTCAAAATCTTTCACCCGGAGCACTGACAGTACGGGTCCAAAAATTTCTTCGCGAGCGATGCGCATGTCGGGAGTCACGTGATCGAAGATGGTCGGCTTCACAAAGAAGCCCTTGTCGAGTCCATTGCCGGTGGCGCGATGACCGCCGCAAACAAGCGTGGCACCATCCTCGCGGCCGATGTCGATGTACTTCAGCACAGTCTTAAACTGCCCTTCATCAACGCTTGGCCCCATCTCGGTATTCGGGTCCATCCCGTCGCCAATCCGCATTGATTCGCCACGTTTTGCCAGACGCTCAACAAACTCGTCGGCGATATCATTTACGACAACCGCCCGGCTGGTCGCTGTGCAGCGCTGACCGGATGATCCAAACGCGCCCTGGGCCGTCGATTCAACGGCGAGATCGAGATCCGCATCTTCCAGGATTACAACAGGATTCTTACCACCCATTTCGCATTGGACCTTAGCGCCTCGCCGGGAAACTTCTTCATACAAACGGATGCCAACTTCATTGGAGCCGGTGAATGAGACCGCCTTCACCGCCGGGTGATTGATTATTTCGTCACCTGCTTCCGACCCGGAGCCCAACACCAGGTTCAAAACGCCCGGTGGAATTCCGGCCTCTGAAAATATTTCGACGATTCGCACCGCAGTTGCGGGAGTAAGCGTTGCCGGTTTAAAAACGACCGCGTTGCCGGCGACTAGTGCGGGTGCGATTTTCCAAATCGGGATCGCGACCGGAAAATTCCAGGGAGTGACGCAGGCGACAACGCCTAAAGGTTGTTTGATGGTGTAGGCAAAGTTTGAAGGTAATTCTGATTGAATTGTTTCACCGTTCATTCGGCGGGATTCGCCCGCGCAAAACTCCGCCACGTTGATCGAACGTTGCAGCTCTCCGCGTGATTCGGCGACCGTTTTGCCTTCCTCTCTGGTTAGTATTTGCGCCAACTCTTCCTTGTGCTCTTCCAACAAGCGCGCCGCTCGACCAACGATGCGCCCACGCGTGGGCGCCGGGGTCGCTCGCCAGCCACGAAACGCGTTGCTGGCAGCTTCAACTGCGGAGCGTGCTTCATCGCGTGTGGCTTGTTTGATAGTGCCGAGCACGTCGTCAGTGTTAGCTGGATTTAGGTTTTTAGCGATCCTCGATGAAGCGGATTCGATCCATTCGCCATTGATGAAGTTTCGATAGTTAACCATAGAAAAAGAAGGAGTACCGGGTCGCAGGTTGTAGAAATTGTCGTTGCTTAATATATCATCTGACACGCTTTGAACTACAATCAGCTGCCATCCGGGTAGTGGCACAGTTGATAAACGAGGGGTAGGCCGCCATTACAGAACCGAGCGCGGTAGCGCCGGATCCTAGAGTTAGGTTCGAAGGATATAATTTAGCGTGGATTCATTCGGGTATTTGAAGTTGACTCTAGGATCCGGCGCTGCTTAATCAAATTCGGAAAGTATGACGCCTACAGACTTCAGTGAACCACTAACTCTGCGCGAGTTGCTCGAAAGTCGGGTGGCCGCCGCATCCGATAAACATTTCCTTTTCAGCGAAGCAGACGGACGTCGCTATACGTTCGCGGAGTTTGATTCCGCAGTAAACAGGGCGTCGCGGTTGTTGGTGTCGCATGGCATCAGGAAAGGCGAGGCAGTGAGCTTACTGATGCCAAACGGCGCTGAATACGTGATTGCCTACTTTGCCTGCTGGAAGCTGGGAGCGATTGCCGGACCAATAAACTCCCTTCTGAAAGCTCATGAGATTGAATATGTGATCTCGGATTCTGAAGCGAAGGCGCTCATGGTCCACTCCGACTTTTTGCCGATCATCGAAGCCATTAGGCAAGAGCTTCCCACCTTGCAAGCGGTCATTCGGTTTGATGATGAGGCGGCGGCAACAAAGGATTTCACCGATGACTTCAGCATCTCAAGTTCGACAAACTTAAGTGTGTCGGACATTAATCTCGATAGCGAAGCAATCATCATTTACACCTCCGGCACCACCGGCAAACCTAAAGGGTGTCTCCTCACACACGGCAACCTGATCGCTAACGCCAGACAAATAAGCGAGTGGTTAGCATTTACTCAAGACGATCGATTGCTGAGCGTAATGCCGTTGTTTCACATGAACGCAGTTTCGGTTACCACGATGGCAGCTCTTTATGCAGGCGGCTCCACCGTAGTAAGCCCGAAGTTTTCGGCATCGCGTTTTTGGCAAATCATTTCCGAATTCCAGATCACCTCGTTCGGATCCGTGGCCACGATGCTATCGATGCTCTTAAGCACCTATCCTGAAGGTGTACCAACGGGCTTGAAGACAGACCAGCTTCGCTTTGCCATGTGCGGCTCAGCGCCTGTTCCCGCCGAAGTCCTGAAGCGGTTCGAGGAGACTTTCAATTGTCTTGTCATTGAAGGATATGGGTTGTCAGAGTCAACCTGCCGTTCCACCTTTAATCCGCCCGACAAACGACGACGAGCCGGATCGTGCGGCTTGGCGATTGGGAACGAAATGAAGGTGGTTGATGAAGAAGACAGAGAAGTGGCGAATGGAGAACCAGGGGAGATCGTTCTGCGCGGCGAGAATATTCTCAAGGGCTACTACAAAAATGAGGAAGCCACAGCCAGGGCTTTTCGTGGAGGCTGGTTTCATACAGGTGACATCGGCTATCGGGACGCAGACGGGTTTTACTATATCGTCGATCGCAAGAGCGACATGATCATCCGCGGCGGGGAAAACATTTACCCGCGCGAGATCGACGAAGTGTTGTATCAACATCCGGCGGTGGCAGCCGCCGCAACCATCGGCGTACCAGATCCACTCTACGGCGAAGAGGTGGCGGCTTTCGTAGTGTTGAAAGAGGGAAGGGTATTAACTGAAGCGGAGTTGATTTCTTTTTGCCGCGAGCAGTTGGCGGATTACAAATGCCCTAAGACCGTGCGTTTAGTTCAAGATATTCCGAAAGGACCAACCGGCAAGCTTCTCAAACGGGAACTTGCTCAAGAATATGCGCGGAAGCAGGGTTAAAATTGTTCACCTCTACCTCGATCAAAATGTAATTCTCCAATCGCTCTTCGCTATGTTCCGAAGGCTGCAGGCACTTGCGTAGTTATTCCAAAACGATAGTAGTATCCGCCGGATTGACAAGCTATGGGGTAATACATAGACTACGCGCGCTCAGTAGTTTGTGCACACCGCCGGACAGGGTGCGGACTCCGAACGGTAGCGTGTGGTGTTAAGGGAACAAGCCCCGGGATCCTCCCAGCTTTAATCTCCTGCTCGACACCCGCGATTAGCGCAGATCGATATATTTGCTCTGGCGTTAGCTTTATCTCGCCGGAATCCTGGTCGAGTACCCGATACGACCTCCCACACATCTAAAGAGGAGAACTCGATGAACGTTAGAAACCTGGTCGTTTTAGCAACACTGGCCCTGGCAGTAGTCTTAGTCGTAATGACGTTTGGCGGAAGTACAACAAAAGCAGCACTGGCAATCTGTACTGTCCCTGGCAGTCACCCAACAATTCAATCGGCAGTAAATGATCCTACTTGCTCCACGATCAACGTGGCGGCAGGAACGTACAACGAGCAGGTCCAAATTACCAGGACCGTGACTCTACGTGGCGCTCAGGCGGGGGTGGATGCCAGAACCCGGGTACCGACGAGCGAGTCGATAATCAACCACCCCTGCGGTCCGGTTCAGATTATGGCGGACAACGTAGTGCTGGACGGATTTACTGTGCAGGGCTCTACTCTGAGCGACCCGTGCTTCTTATCCGGAATCTGGACCAATCCAGGTTTCTCAGGGACGCAGGGCGGCCACCAGATACTCAACAACATTGTTCAGAACAACATCTCCGGCATCGAACTGGACTCGACCTGCATCAATCCGACGCTCGTCAAGTTTAACCTAATCCAGAACAACAGCAATGCTGGTCCAGGCTCAGGTAATGGCATCCAGACAAACTTCGGTCTCTGTAATGCCACGATCGACAATAACAAGTTCAGCGGCGACACCAACAGCTCATTTCTTGTAGTCGCGCCCTCGAGTGGTCTCGCCGTTTCCAACAATGAGCTCGTAGCTGGCACGCCTGAAAGGATCGTATTTGGCGGCGTGACGAACAGTTCGATCAACGGCAATACGAGCATGGGCTCCACGGCCGCGAACGGGACTATTCGCCTCTTCGGTGGTAACAGCAACATCACAGTCAACAGCAATGTGCTGCGGAATGGCGTGCGCGGTATCAGAGTAGATGATCCTTTCGCCATCGGGCCGAACTCGAACATTACAGCGCACATGAACTGTATTGTGGGGAACACGATTGCCGGTCTCGAGGCCTCAGCCGGAGGCCACACCGGCGCTCTGAACGCAGAGAACAACTGGTGGGGAAGCTCCACCGGTCCAACCATCGTCAGCAATCCAGGCGGCACCGGTGACAAAATCATTGATCCGGACGGCGTGGTTGACTATACACCGTTCTTAACGTCGTCCACTGGGACACCTTGCGCGCCGCCTCCGGTCGGTCCTCCCACAAACAAGGACCAGTGTAAGAATGGTGGTTGGCAGACCTTTAACACACCACGAACCTTCAAGAATCAGGGCGACTGCATTCAATTTGTGAATACCGGAAAGTAGTGCTCGTTTCAATGTACGCAAAAAAGAAAGGGCGGACCTTCCAAGGGTTCGCCCTTCTTATCGCTCCCGGCATTTGTTTTCATGTTTCTCCGAGGCTGATGGTGCGTTGCCTAGTCAACTTTAGCCGATCCCTGAGCCAGCCTGCTACCAACCACAGAGCGCATACTGCAATCATTACTAGCGAAAACCATTTGCCGTAGAGTCCATCCGGCGAAAACTTTTCGGTGGCGGCATGAAGCACTTCGCTGTTGGGAAGCAGGCCGGCCTCGGAAAACTCGTGGAACGAATAAATGCCCACCTGAAGCATGAAAAGCAAAAGAAAGATTCCAGTAACCTGAAAGAATCTCTTCACATTGATCAGGTGGCCAAAGCGGGCCCAGCCCCACGCGAACAACAGCGCGGCGGCGAGGCCCAACAGAGCGCCAGTGACCAATTGGGAATTTCGCACCTGCATCAGCATCAATGCTGTTTCCATTCCCTCGCGTGTAATCATCAGGAACGTAAACAGAAACACTCCAGTCAGCGCGGCCCAACGTGAAGTTAGAGACGACATCTCACCCAGGCGATGGTGCATGCGCTCGCGCAACTTTGGTCCCGTACGCCACATGTGAATCACCAGCGTGCCAACCAGCACCATGGCCACTAACCCCAACACGCCTTCGCGCAAGGCTTCATTTGCCAGAAATTGACTTGCATATCCGCCGAGCTTCTCACCAAAGATCTGTTGAAGGCGCGAGTCATCAACGCCGTACATCAACAAATAGGCGAGCCCGGCGCTGGCCGCAAGACCCACGGCGATAGCGACATAAACCGAAGAGCTCAACGATTTTTGTCCTGACTTGCGCAGGTAAGAGAGAATTACTGCGACCAGTAGAAACGATTCAAAACCCTCGCGGAGAACGATAATGAAAGAATTCAGCATGAAAACAACTTTCGTAAAGATTAACTTTAAGCGGTAGTGCCTCGAGCCGCGCCCGGAAGTATAGCCTAATTGAAAACAGTTTTCAATTTCAAAAACTCATGCTCTATCTGTTTAGAAAGCGGACTTGTCCGCTGCCGCAGCCGGGGCACAAGTGCCCTCTCTGAAAGGGTAGTTACGAGGAAAGTAGTTACACTAATGGCGATTTAGTTTATTGACCTGTAACCGGAATGATCGCCAGGTCCGCGCGAATCAGGCCGATTTTCGTCGTCGCGGTAAGCCTGAGCGGCAATCGCCGTCGGTCATCACTTAGCCAGCCACGCAGTTGAAATTTGTCCGCTTGAGGGTCATCTGTGGTAAGCGAAATCTGAATCGCGGGAATCGTCTGCGAACCTAATTGTATGGGTTCCTTCTTCAACGCGGTAATGAAAAGGGTCTTTGGTTTGTTGTTTACCAGGATCGATATCGCGTTACGCTTGTTAATCGGCAGATCAAATGTTCGCACCAGATAAAAGAATGAAAGATAGTCGTGAGTGCCAACTGGAATTTCAATCCGCTCGCCTTTGTCAGTAGTCACCCGGCCGTAGTCCTGATTTATCGTAAGCTTCGTGTTAACGCGCGTTCGTCCTTCGCTCAAATTCAATTCAGTTTGGAACGGAAGCAGAGTTTGTGGATTCACGTAGGAGCTGATTGTGTCATTTGCTACGAATAGCGTTTGCAGAGCATTTGTCGTCTGGGCGTTAACTGTAAACAAGAGCCCATCCTGGTTGAAATATTTCGAGCGGGCTCGCACTTGAAACGTAGCTCGAGCGACCGGCGCGGCAATATTCGGCAGATAGACCTGATAGTTCAGTTGTTCACCTACTCTAAACGGTACCCCCACTAACGTGTTGTTTCCGGTTGGTGGTACTGATGGGCCAGGCAAGGGGGTTGGACTTTGGCCCGGTGGAGGGTTTGGAGTGGGAATCAATTCTGAGCCGGCAAGTTCGGCCCGGATCTCACCTGCTGAGAGTTTCGCGGTTATGAGAACGGGTACGTGCCTTTGACCTTCAGCGAAGTAGACCCTGCTATTGTAATCATGCGCACCCTTAATGCGCACTTGGGTAACAATCGTGTTAAATGATCCAACATTCGTCCTGATGACTTGCTGTCCCCTTACTTTCACTTCAATTGGATAGGTTACGCCTTCGCTGCTGATGGAAAGACTGTATGTCGCACCTTCGTTGAGGGGCAGTGCTCGAATACGGTAAACCGCAGACAAGAAGTCGTATGTACCGGGAAATTCATTTGTTTCTTTCGACGGAAGAGTTCCGGCGGGTTGGTTGAAATCGGCGGCCTTCTCCGAGGGGCCGGTAGCGGCGCGCACGATCTGTTGTGCATGAAACGGTAAACCTGTGGCGGGATCAACGTAACTAATGTAATCGTTGTTGATGGCAAACAGCGCCGCGTTTACAACTCCGTTCGTTTCTACATGACCCTTTAGTTGAATGCCCTCGCGGCCGAAGAACGTACCGCGGCCGGCGACCAAAAGCTCGACGTGGGCCGCGCTGACGAAGCTTGAAAAGGAGACGTTGAAAGTGAGCCGTTCACCCACCTGATAGGGAGCGGGTGAGAATGGCTGATAGTTATCATCTGTTCTACTTTGAGCGGAAGATGGATGGGCAAACGCTCCCAGGATCAATGCGATAACAAACAAATGCCAGGCAGTCGCGAGTTTCAACCTTTGGGTCATCATTGAATCATAATTCAAATTACGAGCAGAGCAAATTGGAGCCAGTCAAGCGGTACGGGGTCAGTTTGATAAACCAGGGACCAGCGGCCATTACAAAACCGAGCGCGGTAGCGCCGGATCCTAGAGTCACCTTCAAATACCCGAATGAAATCCGCGCGAATCATAATCATTCCGAACTTCACTCTAGGATCCGGCGCTACCCGCGCCCGGTTCTGTAAAGCAAGGTCAGCGCTTGCCAAATCAAACTGACCCACTACCCAGTCCAAGCGTCGCGGGGTTTAGAGCCCAACCTTGAATTATGATCTCCTTCTCCCTGGGCCAAAGTCCGCAGCATTGTACACGCGTCCTGAATACTCCGGTTCCCTCAGTTTAGCGAATGTTGTTTGTCGAACCAGTCTCCAGCTCGTCAACAATCTGCAACGCAGCGCCGGCCGGGTCAGGAGCTTCGATAATAGGGCGGCCCACCACCAGATAGTCTGCGCCGGCATCAATCGCTTCGCGCGGCGTCGTCACACGGCTTTGATCACCCAGAGCAGCTCCCGCCGGGCGAACACCCGGGGTAACTACGATGAAGCCAGCTTTCTTTATAACCGAGCGAACGATACCCACTTCCAGCGGCGAAGCAACTACCCCATCCAAGCCCGCGGCCTCTGCCAGCATCGAAAGACTTCCTACCAGAGCCTCGGAGTTCGTGGTCCATCCCACTTCAGCCAGCGTCTTCTGATCAGCACTGGTTAAAACTGTGACAGCGATGATCGATGGTCGTGTGAGTCCTTCCGAGTCCGCGGATTCAGCCACAGCATTGGCGGTGCGTCGCATCATTTCACTGCCTCCGGCAGCGTGGACATTAAAAATGGACACGCCCAGACGCATAGCCTCGACGCCAGCGGCGGCGACAGTATTCGGAATGTCGTGAAACTTGAGATCCAGAAAAACCCGTTCTCCTGAGTTCACGATTTTACGGACAAATGTGGGACCAGTAGCCGTGAATAGCTGCGATCCGATCTTAAACATGCCCGCGATCCCTCGAAGCATATCTACAAGTCTTTGCGCTTCGCTCTCAGTCTTCACATCGAGCGCCACGATTAATCTGTTCTTCGCTGTCATATCGCTCTACCCGGTAGTTGTTCTCAAAGCAGCAAGCGACCAACTCATCTTGCTAGTTCTGTGGCCCGGCTGCCGACAGCTTCGTCAAATGATACAAAGCCGGCGCTCGAAATGATTCGGCGCAGCCCTTCGTTAAGATCCCGTGCGATTGCTGGCCCCTGATAAATGAGACCGGTATAGACCTGGACCAGGCTTGCACCTGCACTGATCATTTCCCAGGCATCCTCCGCAGTGAAGATTCCTCCCACACCAATCAGCGGCATCGAACCGCCAGTAAGATTGTAGAGACTGGCGATAACCTGCACAGACCTGCGTTTGAGTGGGGCGCCGCTTAGGCCGCCCGCGCCGTATGCCGCTATCGTTTCGGCTGGTGTTCGAAGTCCCGCACGTTCAGTTGTAGTGTTAGTCGCAATCAGGCCTGCGACATTGTTTCGTTGGGCCACCTCAACGATGCTCTTCAACTCATCATGATCAAGGTCGGGTGAAAGCTTCACCAGAATTGGGATTACTCCACGCCCCGAGCAGTCAGCGCTCATTGCCTGGTTACGCGACTGCAACGCCTGTAACAGCTCATCGAGTTGTTCGGCCTGTTGCAGCTCACGTAAACGAGGCGTGTTTGGCGAACTTACGTTGACCGCAACGTAGTCTGCAACCGGATAAACCAACTCAAAGCTCTTGAGGTAATCCTCGACAGCATCTTCAACCGCGATTACCTTACTCTTCCCGATGCTAACCCCCAAAACACAGTCAGGCCGGTGCTGGTCTAAGCGTTCGGCAAAGGCCTTCGCGCCGTGGTTGTTAAAGCCGGCCCGGTTTATCAATGCTTTATCCATAGGAAGCCTGAACAAACGAGGCCGTTCGTTTCCAGGTTGCGGATGATAAGTGACAGTGCCGGCTTCGATGAACCCAAACCCAAGAGCTGCCAGAGATTGAAGAGCAATTCCGTCTTTATCGAATCCTGCTGCCAGCCCGACTGGATTAGTGAACGTCAACCCAAAACGCCGCAGATTTCCAAATGGACTACTTCTAAAACGATCACCGAGAACAGTTTTTGTGAGTTTTGGAGAGAAGGCAAGAGAATGCAACGCCAACTCGTGGGCCGCCTCTGCGGGCACGCGAAAGAGTAAAGGTCGCAGCAATGAGCGATAGAGCATCAGAAGCAGTGACAAGTGACAAGGACAAGTGACGAGCGACTCGATTCTATCTTTTTAGTTCACAGGCTTCCACTCGTTGCGGTTACACCTACGAATCGCTTACGACTTCACTGATGCAGTTTAGAGTTCAAGCTTTAGCTTGCGCGGCGAAGCCGCAGCCTAAAGGCTGAACTCTGAACTTCCGGCTTCAAACTGCATCAATCCTCTTGTGACCAGTCACTTGTCACTGTTTCCTGTTCTTGTTAGTATCCGCGAAATGGATTTCATCGAGAAAGCACGCATCATGGATAGCCCGCGAATCAATCGCGCGCTCGCCCGTCTTGCTTCGGAAATCGTCGAAGAAAACCACGGAGCTGGAGACCTTTATCTCGTAGGCATACGCCGGCGAGGTGTGCCGCTTGCCGAACGCATGGCTGATAAGATTGCGGATCTCGAAGGAGACCGGCCGCCGGTCGGGATCGTCGACATTACGCTCTATCGCGACGATCTTTCGACAGTCGGAGCGAAGCCCATTGTGAACCGCACAGACCTGCCGGGAGACATCGAAAATCGCAACATCGTGCTTATCGATGACGTGCTCTATACCGGACGCACCATCAGGGCCGCCCTGGATCAGTTGATTGATTTCGGCCGGCCACGACGCGTACAACTCGCCGTACTGATTGACCGCGGCAAAGAGCATCGCGAGTTGCCCATCCAGGCTGACTACATTGGAAAGTTGGTGCCAACGAAAAAGAGCGAGATCATAAAAGTAATGCTCCAGGAATTTGATGAAGAAGAGGGTGTGGTAATTGTCGAACGACCACCGGAAGAAGCGACTTGAGAAACAGCGGCCAGCGATGGCCGCTTTTTTGTATCTTTTGTAAGTGGTCAGTTGTCAGTGGTCCGTTGTATTTGTCTCTGGTTTGTTGTAGACGATTCAGGAGTAGTACAGCCCAGCACTAAAGAATCGGTCTACGATCTACTTAAGGAGGCGAGATGGAAAGGACCAATTTTGAGAAACTGCGAGTTTATAGATTGTCTGAAAAGTTGGCTGATGAGTTGTGGAAAATCGTTACGCCATGGGGCTACTTTGAGCGGGATACAGTTGGTAAACAGCTGGTGCGGGCCGGAGACAGTATTGGCGCAAATATCGCCGAAGGGACAGGCCGCGGCACGTTTTTGGATAACCGTCGTTTTGTGCGAATGGCTCGCGGTTCATTAAATGAGACGAAGCATTGGCTCCGAAGAGCACACAAACGAGGTCTTCTGACGGCAGCGTAGACAGCCAACCTCAAACCAATGATTGAAGAGTTGGCACCAACGCTGAACGCTTACCTAAACTCCATTGGAACGGTGGCCGTGAAAGCGTAGCAAATCGTTAACCAACGAAGACAACGATCAACTGACAACTGACAACTGACAACTGACAACCGACCGTGACCTTCAATCGCAAACACCTTTTGGGGATTCGAGAACTGGAGCCGAGCGAAATCACCAACCTGCTTGATACGGCGGAGACTTTTCGCGAGATCTCCAAGCGCGATATTAAGAAGGTGCCGGCCCTGCGTGGACGGACAGTCATCAATCTTTTCTTTGAACCTTCAACCCGGACCAGAACCTCATTCGAGATTGCGGCCAAGCGTCTATCTGCGGACGCGGTGAACGTGAGCGTTTC
>Ga0137394_10003836_pt1 | contig 11329 bp, 7 predicted proteins | sample czobulk116metaG_FD_108278 | JGI IMG/M metagenome (GOLD analysis project Ga0137394, IMG submission 108278) | Vadose zone soil microbial communities from Angelo Coast Range Reserve, California, USA - czobulk1.16 metaG | ecosystem: Environmental > Terrestrial > Soil > Vadose zone | place: USA... | reverse complement strand
TCCATTGTGGTGGCAGGGATACGAGATCCCTTGATCTTACGCCAGCTTGACAATTTCTTGAGCCGCCTGCGAGTGGTCGTAGACCGCAAGATTACGGAAAGTTTGGAAATAAGTCGAGACGCCTACACCCTCAGTTTTCGGGTATATGGGCGGAACGGCTCGCTCGGTCAACTTGAACCTGTTTCGCAAGTTGAGGGTCACGAGGTCGGATTGATCATTGATGTGGTCGCATCCTCACAGTCCATGGCTGCGGATATCTTGCCGCTCGTATGGCACACCGGGCTGCACCATCCGATCCCCGAACAAGAAGGTTTGATCAGCAATTTTTCATTTCCATTTTCGCCGCCGGGGATTGATGTTGGACCGGTCTACCGCTTCTGTGCAAATCACCTGTGGCAGTTGAGAGACCCATGCCAACCGTTTCGGATGAACATTGAAGATCTGTAAAGCTGAGGAACTGAATGCGAGAACTCTGGGAATTTACGAAACTCATTCGAAGCAAGAATGCCGGGCCGTTCGAGCTTACCTTTGACATCATGTTCAAAGACGCTGACTGCTTTCATCACGTCATGAAAAGCGGCAAACTCACCCGTGAGATGATCGCCCATCTTTACAAGACACAGATGGAACAGGTGCGCTTCTTCGTAGTTGAACGGCTATTGGCTGTGAAAATATCAATTCCCCGTGCGGTCTTTTCTGGGGATTTATTGGATACGGATGTCTACGGAGGCCAGTTTCACGGCCCTCTAACGCGGCTGCCCGTGGATCTGGGCTGAAGAGTTCGCGTTTAGACGGTCACATTGCCTTCCCGGCCCCGGTCGGGAAGGCAATGAAATCGAACAGACAACAAAACTAAAACACAACCTTGATAGCAAACTGAATTTCGCGGGCCGTCGTGGTCGTTCTGGACAGCAAACCCTCCACTCCAGTACGTGATCCGTCCGATAGGAAGATATCTGTGTTGTCTGGCGTGGTGGGCGGAGCGAAGTTGGCGTGGTTGAGAATGTTGAAAATCTCAGCCCGGAACTGCACGTTGAAAGTTTCGGAGATTCTCTTAATGCGGTTGTTTTTAAAGACGGAGAAGTCCAAAGACGTTATGCCGGGGCCGATCAGAATATTGCGACCGGCATTGCCTCTCAGGTTAAAGCACTGCAAAGAGGTTGCATCCCCGCCGATGCAATTCGCATTCCAGAATGCGAGGTTCGGCGCGGTGGGAATGGCAAAGCAGTCGGTCTTGATGTACTTGTCGGGGTTGCCAGGATTTGTCAGAGTTTTGCATCCAGGGCCGCCAAGCCGGTTCGGGAACGCCCAGTCGTCGGCGCTTTGCGTCCCGGCGGGGTCATCACCGGTGCCCCAAGTGGGCGTGAACGGCACGCCGTCGCTGGCAGTGAAGATCACGCCGAGCTGCCAGCCATCAGCGACCCAATGCGCGGGGCCAGTAAAGGATTTGGGCGACGGAACCTCCCAGGTGCCATTCAACACCAGCGTTCGTCCAATGTTGAAGTCAGAAGGCGCACGGCTCAACTTCGGATCGAAGAAAAACTGCAGGCTGGAGATGGAGTTACCAAAGGCATCGCCCGCCACCGTTGCGGAGCTGGTGTCAATGCTCTTGCCCCAAGTGAAGGTGCCCTGCATCTGAAAGCCGTGACTCATGCGCTTGACCAACTGCGTTTCGAGCGCGTTGTAATAGGAACGACCTTCATAAAACATTCCTCGAACGGAGCCATAGTTATCGTTGATCCGGCTCGCGTTGGGGTCCCAAAGATACCCTGCCGAGGTACGAGTGGGGAGGGCCATATCTGCATCATCCACACGGTAGGGCTGATGGATGCCGCGTGAGCCCACATAGGCAACCATGGACGTCAGGCTCGAAGTGAGCTGGTACTGCACATTAAGGTTCCATTGGGCCACGTAATTGCGTTTTGGGTTCGGATCGATATACGTTGCACGCAATTTTTTGGGATCCGCGGGCAGCGACCCCAGCCCATTAAAGAACGATCCAGGCCCGATACATGCCGGAGGCGGACTCGGGAGCGGCGTGGGACAGGGGGTAAGCGTGGTATATTCGAAGAACGGGGCCGCCAGCGTCGTCAGAAGTGTGAACTGATACGGCAGCGGCAGCACATCAAACAACCCGGCGCCGCCGCGAACGGCCATCCTGGCGTTGCGGAAGGGATCCCATGCAAAGCCGACACGCGGCTCAAAATTCTTAACTGTTGGATTGGCAAAGAAGGGATCTCCAAGGTGAGGGCTGGCATCTGACAGGTTCCTTAGGACAGAGAGCTTACCGTCTTTTTCTGTCGGCACAGTGGTCATCTCGTAACGCAGCCCCAGATTCAGTGTGAGATTGGACTTCCAACGCCAGTCGTCCTGCAAATATAGACCGAAGAGGGTTTGACGAAGGTTGCGAGGGGTAAGAGTACTGGCGATGCCCCCTTGGAACTTGCTCGGCTGATTCGTGAAGAAACCCTCCACGTCGGGGAATCTCCAGATTCCACTCGGATCGGAGAGGGCCCTGATGTTGAGCAGCATTCGCTCAACGACACCGCCAAACTTGATAGTGTGAGTGCCTTTGCTCACGAAAGCGTCGTCATAGATCTGAAAAGAGTTCCAGTGATAGAAATATGCAGGCTCTCCGCCGACTCCACCCAAAAAAGGCGTGACTTTGCCAATCAGCACCTGAGGCGCTGTGCGGCCGGCAAAAGAGCCCAGAGAGGTATCCCCCGCTTCCGGAACAAGTGCGTTCAGGCCTTCATTGTTGTTTACGACTTCGTAGTTGTAACCAAAACGAACCGTATTCGCGAAGCTGGGCTTAAAGAGATGAGTCTCCTCGAGGACAGCGATCTGCCTCGAGCTTTTACTACCTAGCAAAACGTCATTTACTCCGTCGGGAGAAGTGTAGGGAGTTTTATCGAACAGGTATGTACCGGAGGCATTATCCCTCTCGGAAACTTTGTGATCCAGGCGCGTGGTAAAGAAGTTTTCGTTGACCACTTGCTGGCCAGCAAAGCGGTACTCTGCAACATCACCGTTCCCAAGTATGTCTCCGTTGGGCTGATGATAGAACGCAAGGAACTTACCTGCATTTAAGTCAACACCATTCGAATCTGTCGCTGGGCCGGCCGCTAGTTGGTGGGGCGTGCAAGTATCACTGGGTTGTGGCCTTGAACACATTAGTCCTGACCTGGCAAGGACCGAGGGCACAGTGGTACGCGCAGTGATTCCTTTTGATTGCCGTATGCCCTCATAGTCCGCAAAGAAAAACGTACGGTTCTTGATAATGGGGCCGCCAATCGAGCCACCGAACTGGTTCCGCTTGAATGGCGGAATTTGAGCTGGATCGAAGAAATTCCTGGCGTCCAACGCGCTGTTTCGAAGAAATTCGTAAACGTTTCCGTGAAGGCCGTTGCTTCCAGAGCGAGTGACGGCATTTACGACGCCTCCCGAAGTCTTCCCGTATTCTGCGGAGTAGTTGCTCGTGAGGACCGAAAACTCTTGGATGGCATCCACGCCTAAGTTTCCGCCCAACACGCTGCCCGGCGCCCCATTCGCGTAATCGTTGATGCTTGCGCCGTCGAGACGATAATTATTCTGCTGAGGGCGGGCGCCAGAGATGGTTAATTGCTGGCCAAAACCGCGATTGCCGCGGTCCGCACCCACGGCGAACGTTGGCTGGGTCTGGATCGCATCCACACCGGGCTGGAGGGTCGCCAGGTCCGTCCAACTTCTGCCGTTGAGCGGCAACTCCCGGACGGTGTTCGCAGTCACCACCGCGCTGATGTCCGAACTTGCGAGTTGTACGGCAGGAGCTTCTGTGGTCACCTCTACGACGGTTTTGGCTGCGGACCCTACTTGGAGAGTCAGGTTAAAGACCTGCTGCGCGCCGACAGTAAGGGAGATCCCTTTTCTGGACTCGGTCGCGAATCCACTCGCAGAGACAGTGACTTGGTACTCTCCGGGCAGCAGGTTCGCAGCGATGAAGAATCCGTCCGAGTTCGTCGCAACCGTGGTTGTAATTCCAGTCGCCACATTCCTGATCGAGATTTGTGCCTGAGGTACAAATTTGTCGGAAGGGTCCGTGATGGTACCGGAGAGCGTTCCCCCTGCCACTTGGGCATCGGCCGGAACTGAAAGACAAATCCCACACATCAAGAAAATTGCTGCGATGCGGCAATACAAATACACTGTAGAAATTCTTCGAGAGAACACCGGATCACCTCCACTTTGGCGTTGAGCCTAGTGCAGAAGATAGGATGATGCCTTAACGGAGAATTAATTTCTGTTTAGGTACGGTTTCGAGAGCCGCTTCATGCGGGTGAGTAATGGGCAATATCACGGTGAAAGTGGAACCCACTCCCAATGTGCTCTCACACTCAATGGCGCCACCATGAGCGATGGCGATGGCCTGCGCAATAGCCAGACCGAGCCCTCCGCTCTGGGCTTCACCGCTATTCAAAGGTGCGGCCCGGTAGAACCGATCAAAGATGAACGGTAAGTGCTCCGGCGAGATCCCGACGCCTTGATCTTGAAAACGCGCTTGAATCTCGCCGTCCCGAATCTCTAGCGTCACTTGGATACGCGTACCTTCACGGGAATACTTGATAGCATTGTCGAGAAAAATCAAAAACAGTTCGCGCAGGAATGCCTCATCTCCAGTACAGGCTAGTTCCTCGTTCAAATCCCGTACGATGGAGATACTCCTCGTGCGTGCTCGCGAGGCGGCTAGGCCGCAAGCTTCTTCCAATACTTCGTTGATGTAAAGTGGTTCCTTGACCAAATGTAGTTGCCCGGCGTCAGCCATCGAGAGAGTGAATAGACCTTCCACGATCCGCGTCAGTTTCTTGAACTCATCGTCAAATACACAAAGAGTCTGGCGATATTCCTCCGCGCTTCGTGGTTTAGAAAGCAGCAACTCTGTTTCGCCGTGAAGCACTGCGAGCGGAGTACGCAACTCGTGCGAGGCGTCGGTTACAAATTGGCGTAACTGGAGAACGGCCGAATCAACGCTCTTCAATAGATGATTAAATGTCTGTGCCAATCGCCCAAGCTCATCGTGCGGGGAAGATACGGGCAGCGGCGTCCAAAACCCTTGCCGATTCGTGACACGTTTGGCCATCAGCGCAGCGTGCCTGGTCAACTCCTTGATGGGAGCAAGGCTTCTTCCCACATAAAGCGCTGATATTCCGGCTGTCAGCGCGAGGCTTAGAGGTAAAAGCAACAAGGCCACGCCTCCAAAGTTGTCGAGGACCCGGTTGGTGCCAAAAGTCGGGATAGCCACAGCGAAAACACGGGGCTGCGTTCCATGCTGAAAAGGAATGAGCGCTAGGCGCACGGTTTCGCCATTCGCAAGCGTTGCTATCCCGAAGGCAGGCTGTGAGGTGGCCAGATTCATCCCGTCCAAATTAATGGGAGCAGGCAGATTCTTGGATTGCTGGAGGACATTGCCATTAGTGTCCAGCAACTCAAAAAATTCGCCGGGAAGATCGAGCCGGTTTATATCTTGTGCATCTGGTTCCGCGATCATGTCCGAGATGATGGGGCGCGCTGTCTCGAGTAGTTGACGATTAAGTTGGCTATGGACCGCATGGGCCAACAGGCCCCAGAACGCCAGGTACGACCCAGCTAGAAGTACTCCGACGACGGTGCAGAAAAGCAACATCATCCGGAGACGGAGTGTTCTGACTTTCATGACCCCGGCGTCCCCAAACGGTATCCTACGCCGCGGATCGTGTGGATAAGCTTGACTGAACGATCTTGATCAATCTTCTGGCGAAGCCGGTTAATATAAACTTCAACGAGATTTGTTTCGCTATCGAAGTGGCAGTCCCAAACGTGCTCCACGATCTCACTACGGGTAATAAGCTCAGGCGCGCGAAGCAAAAGTAGCTCTAACAGGGCAAATTCTCGGGATGTCAGTGGGATCGTCTCTTTGTCGCGCGTCGCGCGTCGGCGATGACGGTCGAGCATAAGGTCTGCGTAGCGAAGCTTTGCGTTGCTGCTATGGAAGCCCCGGCGAACCAGTGCCCGAACCCGTGCCAGGAGTTCCGCCAAAACAAATGGCTTGGTGAGATAGTCGTCGGCACCTGCATCCAGGCCTTCGACCCGCTGCTCGACCAAACCTCGCGCCGTCAGCATCATCACGGGAGACTCTATTCCTCGTTGACGCAACTCGCGGCAGACTTCGATTCCGCTGAGATCAGGCAAACGTACATCGAGAAGAATGGCGTCGTAGGAAACATCAGCCCCTAGTTCGAGTGCCTTTTGACCCGATTCCGCCACATCCACTGCATAGGTGTTTTCCCGCAAGGCCCGTGCAATGAAGCTGGCGACCTTCCGTTCGTCTTCGACTAGGAGGATCCGCATGGTCGCACTCAGTATTCTCGCACAACGAGGCGCTCGGTGGGCCGTGCCAAGTCATCTCGAATCCTCGTTCGGGTCCGAGCCACACGCCTTTTCACAGAACTTCGAATACAAGTATCTTAGCGCTGGTGGTGTCGTGCTGTGGCACGGCCACAAAGTAGCGCTTTAATTCGGGCACGAGACGCGCCGTTCTCCCCATAGGGCCTGTGGGAACATTCGCAACCAACTTGTAGCTATCAGGGGTGGACTGTTGATAGATATCAACGGCGCCGTCGCAGGCGGCGTAGACGCGTTTGCTGGCCGCATCGTACGTAATGTCGTCAACGCCTTTGGTGATCGGGAAGGATGTAACTTCCTTGCCCGTTTGAGTATCGAGCACCGCCATCTGCGCAGTGCGGCAAGCAACGAACAAACGATGGTTTGCTTCATCGAGGGCCATAGCGACGTTGTTCTTGCACAGAGTTACCGGCCAGCTCGCTATTAGTTCGCGCTTTTCCCGGTCCACCACGGATACTTGGTTCCTGGCTCTGTTGTTTACATACATTATCGGCGTGGACTTCTCCAGCGCCATGGCCTCGAGAGTTTCCCCGTCAATCTTGAGGTCGGTCAATTTTTGATTTGCCGTCGTATCAATAACACTCAACATCGAGTACGTCTGATGAACGTCACCACCGCCGTTGTCGATGTACAGGAACTTTGTCGCCGGATCGTACCCGATAGAATCCGCGTCCTCCAGGAGTTTCACGCTCGATACCCGCTTGTACGTTGTGCCGTCGAAAATCTTCAAGTCGCCCGCATCTCCATCCGTTACATAAATGCGGTTCAGATCTTCCCGGTAGAGCACCGCGTGCGGTTTGCCAATTCCATCTATCTTGTGAACTAGCTGGCCTGTCTTAAGATCGAAGACAACGACGGCGTGGTAGCCCTCCGGAGTGGCAAAAAGCCGCCCGCCTTTCAGGTCAATTCCGAAATGGTCAAAGTTCCCTTTGACCTCCGCTGGCAATGCAAACGTTTGGATCAGCTTAATTGGTGCAGCCGTCTGACATCGTGCTTGGACTCCGAAAAACATGAGAGTCGCCACAAGGACTGTCGACCGTTTCTTCATTTTCTCTCCATAAAATGGAATGCTTCTTACGTGAAACTGATTTGCCAGCCGCAGCTCGATTCTGATCTGGTTTGCTCCGTGCGAGGGAGTACCTTGCCACTGCGGTGTCAGACGAACATGATATCGCGCCAGAGCTGACCGACGTCCTCAAAGCACCCTGGCATGGACCAAGATTTCTCCATCGAATCAGTCGGGCAAGAGAGAGGATGCCAAAGGGCGAGTCACGCTCCGCCAAAAGACAACACGAGAGAGCATAATTGATTCGTTGCGGTTCAGACTTAAAACAAGATTAATTTCTGTTTAACTCGAATGTGGCCGTTGACCTGATACTGAATGAAAACAGGCGCATTGGAACGATTGAAGGCGCCGCGTTTTCATTTGCTCGCTGGAACATTCGTTGACTCACTTCCTAGAGTGACGTAGCATCCGCCGAGTCGCGCGACGAGTCTTCAGTTTCGTTCGCGGTCTCTTTCCTTCGATTCTCTAGCCGGCAAATGCGATCCGGTTTGAAAGCGGAATCAATTGACGGATCAGCGTCCAACGCACATTCGATGGTACATCCTTGCGATTCTCTTCCTCATCATGTTGGTCACTGCCTTTGGCCGGCTGAATCTTGCCATCGCGGGAAAGTTCCTTCAGGAAGAGTTCCATTTCTCGAATGAAACAATGGGCTGGATCCTCGGAGCGTTCGCATTCGGGTATGCGCTCTTTCAGATACCCAGTGGATGGGCGGGCGATCGCTATGGTCCCCACCGAGCACTTACTCTGGCGATTTTGTGGTGGTCCACGCTGACGATTCTGATGACGCTGGTTCCTCTGGCAGTTGGCGGTAGCTCCTGGCGGCGTCTCGCGTGGGCCTTTGTGGCGGTTCGGTTCTTGACGGGGGCGGGCGAGGCTGCGAGTTACCCCAATGCGAACAAGATCGTCGCTAATTGGATGGCCGCGGGGCAACGGGGTATCGGCAGTAGCCTGCTGCTTGCCGGAGTCGGCGCAGGCGGAGTACTGGCACCGATCGTGTTCTCTGGAACGATAAAACAATGGGGCTGGCGCTCGTCTTTTCTTCTCTCCGGGATTCTTGCGATCCTTTTTGCGACCGTCTGGTATTTTTACGCGACCAACCGGCCCGAGGAGCATACTTCGGTCAACGCTGCGGAACTCAAGATCCTGGGATCCTCCGAGGGCCCCTGCGGAAGTCATTCATTTCGCCTGAGCGGCACTCCTTGGCGAAAGATTTTCGCGAGCGGCTCTGTGTGGGCCTTGATTGCCAGCTATTTTTGTCATGGCTATACGCCTTATATTTACTACACCTGGTTCTTCATTTACCTAACTCGCGTGCGTGGCCTCACGCTCACAAAAGGCGGATTGTGGGGTTCCACTCCTTTCATTGCCATGACACTGATGGCGCCGCTCGGCGGATGGTTGTCCGACAAAGCGGTGGCTCACTTCGGCCGGCGCCGCGGAAGGCAAAGCACGGTGTGGTTTGGTATGACTTGCTCTGCGGTACTGCTGTGGGCCGGCAGCCATACGGTAAATAACACGTCCGCAATTCTACTCCTGGCAGTGGCGGCGGGATTCAGTCATTTCGCCGCGCCCAGTTGGTGGGCTACCTGCATTGATTTGACTCCCGAGCACGCGGGCTCGCTTTCAGGACTGATGAACACCTGCGCCAACCTTGCGGGAGGGGTCGCCCCGATTTTGACGGCGTATGTCGCGACCAAGTTTGGCTGGATAACGGCACTGGATCTTGCTGCACTGGCGAGCTTCTGCGCGGGCGTGATTTGGGTCTTCGTGAATGCCGCCGACCGTCTTGAGATCGGCAGCGAAACCCAGCATGCGACCGTTGCAACTTCTGCGAGCGATGCAGGCGTGTGACCGGTAGCTAGCGTCAAGACGCCTTCTTAAATCAGACGGCGAAGTTGAAAGGCGCAATAACTTCACGCGAGGCCACGCGAAAATATTTTCTGAGGAGGCTCCAATTGAAACATATGACGACAATATTCCGCGAGATGCTACAGGGCCCTGGAGTTATCCATGCGCCGATCGCTTACGACCCTCTGTCAGCGAGGATTGCGGAGAGTGTGGGATTCCGCTGTCTGGACATCGGAGGATATGCCCTGGGCGCCAGCTCCTGCGTTCCGGAACCCCTTCTCAGTCTGGAAGAAGTCGTGATGGCAACGCGGCGCATCACTGCCGCCGTCTCAATTCCGGTGATGGTTGATGGAGGCGCAGGTTATGGCGACCCCGTTCACGTGATTCGAACCATACGAGAATTAGAACGCGCCGGGGCTGCGGCAGTCCACATTGAGGACCAGGTCTACCCAAAACGCGCTCACTACCATAAAGGTGTTGAGCACCTGATTTCAGGCGAAGAAATGTGTGAAAAAATTCGATACGCCTCGCGCGCCCGGCGTGATCCAGACTTCGTCATCGCGGCGCGCACGGATGCCCTGCGCACCGATGGCTTCGGTGAAGCTGTGCGCAGAGCAAACCTCTATGCCGAAGCCGGAGCTGATATGGTCATGCTCTTCCCGAACACCGCGGAAGAGGCACGCAAGGCGCCTCCCGCAGTGAGCGTGCCCTTGATCTTCGTGAACAGTGAAGGAAATCGGCTTGGGCGACCCATCTTCCCGATTGGGGATCTGGAAGCGATGGGCTACAAGATGGTGAACGACGCGATCAGTGCGATCACGACGATGTTCAAGAGCGTGAAAGACTTGTTTGTGCGGCTCAAAGAAACAGGCAGTACCGGAATGGACCGGGCTGTTTTCACGAAGGTTCGAAGGGAATTGGAAGACACCATAGGGTTGGAAGAATATTACCGGATCGAGGAGCAAACAGTTGAGAACAGAAAATAGGACCATGCAATTCAGGTTGGCGGCCCTGTTGGGCGCAGTTCTGGCCTGCGTGATTTCGATCTTGGTACCAATGAAAGCAAAGGCCCAGCTTTCTGGCCAGAATAGCTCGACGCCATGGCGAGATTCTGTGCAACATGTCCTACTCCTTAGTATCGACGGGATGCATGGCATCGATCTCGCCAATCTGGTCAAAGACAGACCCGATTCGGCTCTTGCGAAATTGAGCTTGCACGCCGTCACTTACAGCAATGCTTCAACGTCATTCCCATCCAATTCATGGCCCGGCCTGCTTTCCATGGTGACGGGGGGATCTCCCAATGTTACTGGAGTAATTTTCGAGAACTCCTATGACCGAACCCTGTCGCCACCGGCCTCCAATTGTTCCAAGATCGGAACGGCTGTGATCTTCGATTCCTCGATTGACAAGAATCGCGATGCGGTCGATGGCGGCGGAGGTATTGATCCCGATAAACTGCCGAAAGATCCCAAGAAAGCCTGCTCACCTGTTTTTCCTCACAACTTCATCCGTGTCAACACGATTTTTGAAGTCATAAAGAAGAGTGGCGGCCGTACCGCATGGTCCGACAAGCATCCCGCGTACGAGTTCGTGAATGGTCCTTCGGGCACTGGCGTGGACGACCTATTTACACCCGAAGTCCGTTCCTTCCGCAGCCTGAAAAACGCGGAATTGTACGATGACCTCAAGGTAGCGGCGATCCTGAATGAGATCACAGGTAAGGACCACACCGGAGCGCGTGAAGTAGGAGTACCGACAATTTTTGGGATGAATTTCCAGGCGATCAGCGTGGCGCAAAAGACCGCTGGTGGCGGTTACGTCGACGGAAGCGGTCGACTGAGCCCGTCCCTGGAAGGCGCCTTGGTTCACACGGACCAGTCCCTCGAGAAGATCATGACCAGGCTCCAAGAGCGAAACTTGCTTGACTCAACGCTCGTTATCATTACTGCAAAGCATGGGGACTCTCCAATTGATCCTGCGAAGCTCAAGCAT
>Ga0137394_10003834_pt1 | contig 11330 bp, 6 predicted proteins | sample czobulk116metaG_FD_108278 | JGI IMG/M metagenome (GOLD analysis project Ga0137394, IMG submission 108278) | Vadose zone soil microbial communities from Angelo Coast Range Reserve, California, USA - czobulk1.16 metaG | ecosystem: Environmental > Terrestrial > Soil > Vadose zone | place: USA... | reverse complement strand
TCAAGTCGCGCTGGAGATGTAACGAATCAACCAGCTTTTCAAACGGCAGATCCTGGTGAGCATAGGCGCCTAGCGCGGTCTCCCTCGTGCGCCGCAGCAATTCGCGAAACGTCAGGTCATTCGGGAATGTCGCGCGAAAGACCAGCGTGTTGAGAAAGAGCCCGATGATTCCTTCGGTCTCAATCCGCGTGCGACCGGCCACCGGCGAACCAACAGCGACATCCTCCTGCCCCGAGTAGCGGTGCATTAAAGTTTGGAACGCCGCCAGCAATAGCATGAACAGCGTGACATCTTCGCGTTGGGCCAATGCCTGCAGGTTCGCCACCAGCCCATTCGGCAGGGCAAAAAAGCGGGTCGCTCCGCGATAGCTTTGCACGGCCGGACGCGGCCGATCGGTCGGAATTTCCAACGCAGGACTGGCGCCCTTCAGCCGCTCCTGCCAATACGAAAGTTGTCGTTCCAGCGTCGCGCCTTGCAAGGTTTTGCGCTGCCAGGCCGCAAAATCGCCATAGCCAATAGGAAGCGCCTTAAGCGGAGCCGGCTCTCCGCGGCAAAGGGCATCGTACAGCTCTGCCAGCTCCCTATAGAAAATCCCCAGCGACCAGGCATCGCTTACGATGTGGTGAGTCGTGAGCAGCAGGACATGTTCGTCGCTGGCCAAACAAAGCAGCCTCATCCGCAGCAAAGGACCCTGCTCCAGATTAAAAGGCCGCCGCGCTTCATCGCTGCTGATTCGTGTAACTTCAGCTTCTCGCTCGGCCGGTGCTAACGCGGAGACGTCCATCTGTTCGAATGGTGCTTCGCAACTCCGCGCGACTTCCGCCACAGGCCGGCCCTGGATGCTGCAAAAGCTTGTTCGCAGGCTTTCGTGGCGCGCGACCAATTGCCCGACTGCCCGGCGCAATGCTTCCACATTGAGCTGACCGCGGCTCCGGATCGCCAGCGGGATATTGTTGAAGGCCAACCCTGGCTGGAGCCGTTCCATAAACCAGAGTCGTTCTTGTGCGAATGAGAGCGCGGAGGCCGCGCCGTCGTCCGAGCGCATGATAGCCAGTAATCGAGCCGCTCCGTTTCCGCTCTGATTTGCTTCAATCCATCGAGCCAAGCCGGCAATCGTTGGGTTGCGGAAGAATTCCATCAACGGAAGCTCGATCCCAAAAACATTCTCCAAGCGTGACGCCACTCGCGTGGCCATCAACGAATGCCCTCCCAATTCAAAGAAACTTGCCCCCACGCTCAGCTTTGTTTTGCCCAGCAACTCACTCCAGACGCCGGCGATTGTCAGCTCCGTCGCAGTCGTCGGCGCTCTGCCCATATCGCTCGCTTTTGGCGCGGGCAAAGCGGCTCGGTCGACTTTCCCGTTCGCAGTCAGCGGCAGTCTTTCCAGCCAGACAAACGCCGTCGGAATCATGTAGGAAGGAACTGTCCTCTCCAGGAACTCGCGCAACTGGTCTGCGTCGGTTGATTCCGCGCTTGCCAAAACGTAAGCTACCAATTGTTCCTCGCGCGCGATGACCGCACACTGCTTCACGCTCGGATGCCGGTTCAGGCAAACTTCCACTTCTCCGGTCTCGATGCGATAACCTCGCACCTTCACCTGTTGATCGACCCGTCCGAGGAACTCGATGTTTCCATCATCCAGGTAACGGACCAGGTCTCCCGTCCGATAAAGCCTCGAGTTGCCCGAACCGTCGAATGGGTTGGCCACGAAGCGTTCTTCCGTAAGGTGCGGTTGCTTGAAGTAACCACGAGCCAATCCCGCTCCGGTTACATACAATTCACCCGCAACTCCGATCGGCGTCGGTCGGAAATGTCGATCCAGCACGTAAACTTGGGTGTTCGCAATCGGTCTCCCAATAGGTGGAGCGGAGCCGGAGTCATTGGTAACCTCGGCGAAAGTCGTTACTACGCTGTTCTCCGTGGGGCCATAGTGATTCACCAGCTTGAATGGCAGCGGTCGTTCCGGCCCGCGTTTCAGTTTGTCTCCGCCTGTCAGCAGAACTTTGAGGACGCTTTCTTTCGGCCAGGCTTCGCCCAGGACTTCCTCGGCAAGCGGCGTCGGCATAAACGAGAACGTGATCTGGTTCGCAATCAGCCACGCGATAAGCTTCGCTGGCGAAAGCCGCGTCTCTTCATCGGGAATGTAGATGCAAGCGCCAGCCGTTAAATAGGGCCAGATTTCCCAAACCGCTGCATCAAAAGCTGGACTCGCCAATTGCGTCGCGCGATCAGAACTCCGCACCGCATAGGTTTGTTGATGCCAGAAAACCAGGTTGGCCAGCCCGCCGTGCTGGATTTCGACACCCTTCGGCTGGCCGGTCGATCCCGACGTGTAGATCACGTAGGCTAAGTTCTCCGGACCAGCCGCTGGATACGAAACACCGTTCTCTTCGGCCTTGGATTCCAGCCATTCTGTATCCACACAAATGATCTGCGCGGAGCTGCTCGGCAATTTATCACGGTGCGCGCTCCGTATGAGGAGCACGGGCGCGTTCGTTTCCTGCAGCACCTGGGCCAGCCTCTCTTTCGGATAGGCCGGATCCATCGGCACATAAGCTCCCCCCGCCTTTATGACGGCTACCACGCTGGTCACTAACTCGACCGAACGGTCCATCAGGATCGCTACCAGAACATCCGGCCCGACCCCCAACGCCCGAAGCTTGCCCGCCAGCACATTGGCCCGCGCGTTCAATTCGCCGTAGGTCAGCCGAACATCTTGTGTGACCACCGCAATGGCCTGCGGCGTTTTCGCTGCTTGTTGCTCAAATAATTCGTGAACGCACTTTGCCGGAAAGGCTGCCGCAGTACGATTCCATTCCACCAGCAATTGCTGCTGCTCTTCCCTCGTCAATAGCGGAACACTTGAAACACACTGTTCTGGGTTCGACGTGATCCCTTCGAAGATCGTTTGCAGATGGCCGAGCAATCGCCGCGCGAATACTCGGTCGAACCGCCGCCTGTCATAGACGAGTTTGAGAACCGTCGCCTCGTCCGCATAGACATCCAGCGCCAACGGAAAGCCCGGTTGATTGATGATTCGGAAGTCGCGCTTGCTCCACGAACCGCCCAGCGCCCTTAACCCCGCGTCCCATGACGGGTCCTGCACGTTCACCACCGTCTCAAATAGCCGCCGGCCTTTAGGGATCTCACTCCACGTTTGTATTGTAGCCAACGAGGAATGCTCGTGCGGCCGTAAGGCAACCCATTGTTCGCGCAGTTGCTTCAACCACGCGCTCACCCGCATTTCAGGGGAAATCTTCGCTCGCACCGGGAGGGTGTTGATGAAGACACCGACCATCGATTCCGCTCCTTCCACCGTTCCGCGCCGGCCCGCGCGCACTGCCCCGAACACCAGGTCGTCCTCCCCACCATAGCGGCTCAACAGGAGCGCCCATGCTCCCTGCATGATCGTATTGAGCGTCACTCCATTTTCTCTGGCCCCGGTCCGCAGCGTTTCGGTGCCTGCTTTGGAAATCGTAATCTGTTCTTCGCCGACGCTGCCTTGCGCTCCTTCGAACCGTCGGGCCGCCGGCAAGGCGGTTGGCGTTGTGAAAGAGCTCAGGTAATTCCGCCAAAAAGGTTCAGCGTTGCTCTGGTCAGGCCGCTGCAGCCAGTCGATGAACTTTCGATACGGCGGAGGCTCGACGAGATTTCTCTCCTCACCGCGAAGCAGCGATTCATAAATCTCGAAAACCTCTTTTAGTACAATGGCAATTGCGCGCGCGTCTATTATGAGGTGATGAAAGGTCCAGAGGAGCTTGTGCTCGGCGTCTCCATATCGCACCAGTATCACTCGCATGAGCGGCGGCGCCGCCAGATCGAAGCCGCGGGTGCGCTCCTGTTCGAGCAATTTTGCCAGGGCTTTCTCCTGCTCAGCCCGGCCGGTCCAGTCCTCGAAAGAAAAAGGCGCCCGCAGATCGGGGTGTGGTATTTGCCGCGGCGCTCCAGCCTGGTCCGATTGAAAACTGCTCCGCAGCACTTCATGGCGTTCCACCACCTTTTGCCACGCAGCCTCGAGTTGCCCCGGGTTGATCGCCTCTGCCAGGGCACAAATGACTTGCGTGATATCGACGCCAGTGCCTTGAGTAGAAAGGCTTTCGACCAGCATTCCCTCCTGCAATGGCGAAAGGGCGTAGCTGGCCTCCAAGGTCCCGACGCGTGCTCCGAGGTCTTGTGCCATAATGAATCTAGAGCGTATGGGGCGCATGCATGCTGAAGTAAGTGGGTGAAGACCCAAGCCTTTGGCTCTAAAACACAGCAGACCAAGCTTGGAACGAGTGCTCGCAGCCAAAGGCTTCGAGCACTCTACGCACTCTTGCCCCTCAAGCTTTTCTGCCTCCAACGTCAATTCTCAAATCACGATACGATGATATCCATTGTTTCATCAGCGGCTCGATTCGAATTGCGCGTGCTGCGTACGTAAACCCCTGCGGCATTGCGGACTATCCCCCATTACGCCTCCATCCAAATCATCGTTTACTTGCGATTGCGGCGTTTGGCTGCTCGGCTTCACGGCCTGGCGGCGAAAGGTGGCAAAAAGCAACTTTGACGTATCACGATCATGTCTGATTTTCGCATGTGGGCCGAAGACCCGGTAACGACAGTCTCAAGCGTCGATCTTCCGGAGATTGCCGAGATGGAAGCCAAAATCTCGGCGCTGATCGAGGAGCGATACCGGGCCAAAGCCACACCCCGGCGCATCGATGTCCCCCTCACGGTGCTCGGCGTCCCTTTTAGCGCCGTCACACTCGATCAGACGATCCAACGCGTGGAAGAAATGATCGCCTCGCGCCGCGCTCATTATATTGTGACGGCCAACGTCGACTTCCTCGTCCAGGCCCGCGCGGATGTCGAGTTGCACCGCATCCTCCTCGAAGCCGATTTGGTCCTCTGCGATGGCCAACCCCTGGTCTGGGTCTCTCGCTGGCTCGGCAAGCCATTACCCGAACGGGTGGCAGGCTCTGACCTCGTGCCGGAGTTGATTCGCCTCGCTGCTCTTCGTGGCCACCGCGTCTTCTTTCTCGGTGGCACTGCTAATGTCGCCGAGCAAGCCGTCGCAAATATGCAGGCGCAATATCCTGCGCTCAAGGTTTGCGGCCATTACTCTCCACCATTCAAGTCGCTGCTCGACATGGATCACGAGTTCATTGCCGAAAAAATCCGCGCCGCCAAACCCGATCTACTCTTTGTCTCTCTTGGCTGTCCCAAGGCTGAAAAGTGGATGTTTATGCATTACCGCGCTCTGGGAGTGCCCGTCGCCATTGGTGTCGGAGGAACCATCGATTTTCTCGCTTGCCGGCTCAAGCGCGCCCCGCGTTGGATGCAGCGTAGCGGAACGGAATGGCTGTTCCGAGTCGTCCAGGAACCGCGCCGCCTTTTCTCGAGGTATGCCCGCGACGCTCGCACCTTCGGCGGCGCAATTCTGCAGCAACTTTGGCGCTTGCAATGGAGTCATCCCCGTTCCGCTGAATGCGCTCCCGCCTCGATCGACCTGGCAGAACCGACCTGGAAGCGTATTCGTCCGCCCGAGGTCCTTTCTGGCGCCTCCATCGAACGCGACCATCGAATCTGGAGCAGCGCCCTCGGAAGACATTGCCTGCTGGAACTCTCGCACGTTCGCTTTATTGACAGCAGTGGCATGGGGTTGCTCATCGAGTTGCAGCGTCAATTGCTCAAGCAGGATTGCTATTTGATTTTGCTCACGCCCAGCCAGGCGGTTCTGGACGCCGTTCGGTTCATGAGTCTCGAACATCTTTTTCTCGTCGCCGGCGATACTGTCGAAGCGCGGGAACTGATCCACGCCCGCCTCCAGCAGCGGATGCGGATCCCCGCGCTCTCCGCGCACGCTACTTTGCCCCTCCTTTGGAACGGCGAAATCACGGCCGCCAACGTCGAGCATTTTTGGACCGTGGCGCAAGCCCAACTCGATTCCTTCGCCGACTATTCCGAACCTATTCCGATCGACCTATCGGGCGTTGGCTTCATCGACAGCACTGGAGTTGGGCTGTTGCTTCGTGCCCGCAACTACGCCGCTTCCAAGGGAGGGAACCTTCACTATTTGCATCCTTCGCCTGCTGTCCTGAACGCGCTCCGAATCTCCCGGCTCGAATCGCTCCTGCTCGGCCCAAACGGCTCTCCTCAACCAAAGCTCGTGCAGGAAACCCTCCAAACGCTCAACCAATTTCGCGCCCAATGGCCTCTGCTTCGAGAACGTAAAGCTACATGAGAATCGGCCTTTCCACATCGGTCATTCAACGCGGTAAAACTGGTGTGGCCCAATACGTCCTGGCCCTGACCAAAGCTCTTCTCGAGCGCGAACATGGCCACGAACTGATCCTCTTTGTTCTCGAAGAAGATCTCCCGCTCTTCGAATTCGCCCGCGATCGATGTCGCATCGTCGCCGTCCCGGAAAAATTCCGTCCACCGATCAAGGATATCGCATGGCATCAGATCGCTCTGCCTGCCTTGGCTCGCCAGTTGCGATTGGACCTGCTCCACGTTCCAAGCTATCGCCGTATGATTTGGCAGCGCCCCTGCCCTCTCGTGGCCACCATTCACGATCTCGCGCCGTTTCACGTGCCCCAGAAATACGATTGGAAACGGATGTTCTACGCTCGGGTTTGTGCGCGCAGGCTCATTCGACGCCAGAAAGAGGTCATCGCCATCAGCCAGACCACCGCCAACGACATCCACCGCTTTTTTGGCCGGCCCTTGAACTCCATTAACGTCGTCTACAATGGCCTCGACCATGACCGGTTCCGCCCCGCCGACACCGAACTCGCTCGGAGCACGGTCGCAGAACGATTCGGCCTCGAGCATCCATACTTCGTTTATGTGTCGCGTCTGGAGCATCCGGCCAAAAACCACGTTCGCCTGATCGCTTCCTTCAACACTTTCAAGTCAGCCTCCAATTCTCCCTGGCAATTGGTCTTTGCCGGCGGCGATTGGCACGGGTCCGAAATCATTCACGGCGCCGTCCGCCAATCACCCTTTGCCTCGGACATTCGTTTGCTTGGTTTTGTCCCGGCCAACGATCTGCCGCTGCTCTATCAGGCCGCGGGCGCTTGCGTCTATCCCTCGCTTTACGAGGGCTTCGGTCTCCCCCCTCTCGAGGCCATGGCGTGTGGCTGCCCCGTCATCAGTTCCAATCGCGGTTCTCTGGCCGAAGTGGTTGCAGACGCCGCGGTGCAAGTCGATCCCGAGGATCTCAAAGCCTGGAAGCGCGAACTTGGCCGCGTCTCGTCCGACCCCGCACTGCGAGACCAACTGCGCATCCTCGGCCTCAAACGCGCGCAACAATTCGACTGGTCCAAAACCGCCGCCGCCACTCTCGAAGTCTACGAACGCGCCGTCACCCGCCGCGCCTCACAACCCTTGCCGGCCACCCTATCGCGCCCCAAAACCCGCGACTTCCAACCCGTCCCCGCCCGCGATTAAAGCCATCGAACTGGGCTGCAATTATTCCGCAGAAACAGCAACGCCTCAAGATTATCCCATTAACACCTGCGCCGTTATGCCACGAACCAGTCGCTGAATCAATTACCGAGGGTCAAAATGACTAATGACGAAAGGAATGACGAAGGCCTAAGCACGAACCGGTCGCGGGACTGGTTGGTTCGTCATTGGGATTTAGGCATTCCCTTCGTCATTAGTTCTTTAGTCATTCGTCATTTCTTCTATCATTCCTTTCGTCATTCGGTACTTCGTCATTGCCGTACATCCCTCGCGCGAATTTCCGCCGCACCCGAATCAAGCCCTTGATATCTTCAATCGCAGTGCTCCAAAAGCGCACCCGGCTATCAGGATCATCCACCCATCGGACCGGCAGATCAAAAATCCGGTAACCAAGGTTTTCGGCAATCACCAGCAGCTCACTATCCATGAACCACCCGTTATCCTCGACGAGGGGCAGCAGCTCCGTGGCGGCCCGTTTCGTGATCGCTTTAAACCCACACTGCGCATCCGAAAACCGCGTCCGGAACATGGCTTTCACGAGCAGATTGTAAGAGCGCGAAATGAATTCACGCTTGAACCCCCGATTCGTCTTCGACCCCTTCAGCAACCGCGACCCAGTCGCGAGATCGAAGCCACCGCCCGTCAAGGACTCGATCAACGCTGGAAAGGCGGAAAGCTCCGTTGAAAGGTCGATATCCATATAACTAAGGATATCTGCCGTGCTTTCATTCCAAGCCGCTTTGACCGCCCCGCCCCGTCCCTTTTCTTTGAGGTGCAGAACACGGACCACCGGACACTCGCTTTCAAGTCTTCGCGCCACCTCCAGCGTCTTATCCGCCGACGCATTATTGGCGATCACGATTTCATACGGCAACGCGACGTTCGACTGGAGAAACCCCGCGATCTTCCCAATATTCTCCGCCAACGTTCTCCCTTCGTTGTAAACCGGAATCGTGACATTAATAAACGGCCTAATCACACCCTAATCGCGTAGCAATCGACGTAAGGAGATTCATTTTATCATCCCCCTCTCCGCCTCGCGGCGGGCGTTCGAATGGGGCGCCAGCTTTTGGAGTGCGGCAGTCCTCTGCCGCTTTCCACTCGCCTGCCCGAAGATGCCAAAGCGGCAGAGGACTGCCGCACTCCAAAACCTGGCGGCACGACTCGGTCATGGTGAGCTGTCATTCCTCTTCCTCATTGGTGCTTCGTCATTCCTTTCGTCATTCGGCGCTTCGTCATTAGTCACTCCCCCACATCACCACTTCACCTTCCCCACAATCGACTTATGCGCATACAAATTATGCTTCGCATCCTGGTACACCAGCCGGTACTCCGCATTCATCCAATCACTGAACGGCAACTCCGCCGTCTGATTCTTCAACAACAAAACTCCGGGTTTGCTCATACGGAGTTCCTCAACGAGGCGAGCGTTCGTCATATCGCCAGACCAGAACCGCTTCAACGTAACCACCGCAAGGCTCGGCGGCATCGGTATGCCAGTATGAAACGAATAAGCCGGCTCATCAGTGTAGATAAATTTCGTGAACGGCTTATACCGCTCCACCTCTTTAATCACGAGCGAACTATAAATCTGCGGCGAACTCCGGATGCTGCCGATTTGCAGGTACACGCGGCTCCCCATCCAGCCTGCCATCGCCAACCCACAAATGCCGACGACTGCGACACTCCCTCTCCTCCCCCAACGGGAGGAGAGGGTTGGGGAGAGGAGGCCCTTTGTACGCGAGTTCATGCTCACATCTCTTCTCCCTCTCCGCACTGGGGACGGATTTCCCAAATGTTGCGCCAGCTTTTGGACTGCGGCCGTCCTCTGCCGCTTTCCAATCGCCTCTCCGAAGCTGCCAGCGCGCCCGAGGGCCACCTGAACAACTGCCGCAATCCCAATCGCCGCGCACAAACAAAGCGGGACACTGTTATGAACATAATAATAAGACCACCACGGCTTATGAATCCCAAAGACAACCAACTCCAGCGCGAACCACGCGAGTGGAATGACCAGCAGCACTCCCTCTCCTCCCCCAAAGGAGGAGAGGGCTGGGGAGAGGAGGCCCTTCCTGTCCGGTGCCGGGTGAGGTGACGCTCGCCATATACAAACCGCAATCCCAATTATCGCCGGAACCACCGTATCCCAATTCTTCAGATAAACGCTCCATTCAAACGGATGATCGGCAGGTGATCCGTGCTCATACGATCTCGTGGACGCAAAATGCGCCGCCCACGACTGCTTCATCTGAATCCAGTACGACTCCGGTCCCAGCATCAGCGCAATCGCGACGAATGTTATTACGACGCTCGCAATGAAAAGCAGCATCGACTTCGCCGCGCCTTTGATTCTGTTAGAAGTCTCTCCGCTCGGACGTTCGCGCAGCCAAATAATCAGCGGCACCACTGGCAGCAACACGACATTGATAAACTTAATCTGAAACGAAATCCCGAACAGAATCCCCGCGATTACGACCGCGATCCATTGCCTCCCTCTCCCCAAGGGAGAGGGCTGGGGAGAGGGGGAAGGGACCGTCCGAACTGCAATCGCGCTACTCTCTCGCGAACCTTGATGTGCAGCCGCCGACAATTCAGTCGAGCTCCTTTTGGAGAAACCCTCTCCGCCTCGATCGCGGAGAGGGCCAGGGAGAGGTGTCGATTCGTCATTCGGCGCTTCGGCATTCGGGATTCTTCCCGCGGAGATACCCTCTCCGCCTCGATCGGGGAGAGGGCCAGGGAGAGGTGTCGATCCTTTGTACGTACTTATCAACCAGGCCAACCCCGCCACCGCCGGCGCCAACGCCGGAATCTCCACCATGCACGACGAACTCAACTCCAGAAATCCCGGCGACGCGATCAGCAAGCCCGTAGCCACCGTGGCCACAACCAACCCACCGATCCGGTTGCCAATAACAAACACCCCCAGCAACAACAAAATGGCGAAGCCGGACGTTACCAACCTCGGCCCAAGAACTGAGTAAGAAACATACTTGAGAATCTGGGTGATAATTGCTGTATGCAGCAACGGCTGATCATTCCAAACCTCCGTATAGAATTTGTAGCCATTCACCGATAGCGTCGCCTTCGAAAGCTCCCAATCCTCATCCGCCCCGATTTTGACTCCAGTGCGAAGCGGGATAAGGAACAGCAGCGCAAGAAAACCGCAGACAAGGAGCACAGACGCCATCCAAGAAGCCGGAACAATCGGCGTTCGCGAACTTCGGCTTTCCCGTGCAACTGCGGGATCATCAGGAATTTTACATAACGCGGGCGGCATTCGGTGAGCCGTAACTATCGGGCAGAATCAACCGCCGCTCAAGAAAGGATTATGCGTGAGGTGGGCTCTGCTGCGGTCTAACCTAATCCCCGCACCACACTATGGCTTGCCTGAACTAGGCCCATTACTTGCATTACTCACCTGGGTTTGATTTGAAAAGTGCCACGAATGCTTTCCCGTTTTAACCCACCCGCTATTGGTGAAGGTCTCATCCCAGCTACGATTCGAATCGCGCAGCCACGTCTCAGGAGCAGGCCCAAACAGCTTCCAATAGATTTTCGGCCCAAGGAACACTCCTAACATAGTGAGCAGGGCCACGCATGCGCATATCTTTAACATTTTCATTTGATAAACCCCTAATGGGCGAAAAAGTCCTCAGGCCCTGTCCATCCGTGCTGCCAGCTACTCCATTTGAATAGGAGTCCATTGTCGCTTTCTTCGGCGACCGTTTCCAATTTGGTCGAGTGTCAGTCCTGAATGGCCCTTAGATAAGACCTAAAACTTTCTTGCCTAACCTTTTACGTCGAGGCGGGTGCGGAACTGTTTCGAAGAGAACCTGGCGCGAAAGCTGTTGCATTTGCCTGAGCGTTTGCTGCAC
>Ga0137394_10003833_pt1 | contig 11330 bp, 8 predicted proteins | sample czobulk116metaG_FD_108278 | JGI IMG/M metagenome (GOLD analysis project Ga0137394, IMG submission 108278) | Vadose zone soil microbial communities from Angelo Coast Range Reserve, California, USA - czobulk1.16 metaG | ecosystem: Environmental > Terrestrial > Soil > Vadose zone | place: USA... | reverse complement strand
TGCATGTACGTCGCGAACACGACGTACTACACGACGCCGTGGGTGGTGCCGTGGATGCACACGCAGCTCGGCTCCTCCGGCTCGGCGGCGCTCGGCACCGCGGCCGGCCTCAAGGCGCTCATGAAGAAGGGCAAGATGAAGTCGGAGCCCATCAACGTCATCGCGTTCTGCGGCGACGGCGGCGGCGCCGACATGGGCCTCAACGGCATCTCGGCCACGCTCACGCACAAGGACTACAACTGCCTGATCCTGCTCTACGACAACGAGTCGTACGCCAACACCGACATCCAGCTCTCCGGCATGACGCCGTACGGGGCCAACACGACGTTCAGCCCGCCCGGCAAGACCCACCGCATCATCCACAAGCGGTGGAAGAAGAACATGGCCGGCATGATGGCGGCCGGCCACCCCGAGTGCCGGTACGTGGCCACGGTGTGCGCGTCGTACGCCGTCGAGATGATGAACAAGGTGCGCCGCGCGCTGACCATCGGCGGCCCCACGTTCATCCACTCGCTCGATCCGTGCCCGAAGGGCTGGGACTACGATCCGATGCTCAGCCACGAGCTGGGCGAGCTGGCCATCGAGACCGGCATCTTCCCGCTCTACGAGATGGAAGATGGCGAGCTCCGGTACTACGGCAAGACGAAGGCCATCGTCGAGGGCCGCGCGCGCAAGCCCGTCCGCGAGTACCTGCTCAAGCAGGGGCGGTTCGCCCACTTCACCGAAGAGGACCTGGCGTACTTCCAGTCCAAGGTCGACGAGATGTGGGACAAGTGGGAAGTGCCGGGCGTGGTGCCGTTCAGGCGGATGGACACCTCCAAGGCAGCGAAGTAGCGCTGATCGGGACGTCAAGGTCAGGGCGGCGGGGTCGGGCGCGGAACGGCGCCTGACCCCGCTGTGTTTTGTCGGTACACCTTTGGGACAAGGAGGTCCGACGATGAGACACCAGCGTCTCGTGTCCGCTCTACTGATCGTGGCCGTCGTGCTCGGCGGGGCCCTGCCGGCCGCCGCCTGGGAGCCGACCAAGCCGATCGAGTTCGTCGTGCCGGCCGGGACCGGCGGCGGCGCCGACCAGATGGCCCGGCTCATCGCCGGCATCTCGGACAAGCACAAGCTCTCGCCCAGGCCCATCATCGTCGTCAACAAGGCGGGCGGCGCCGGCGCCGAGGGCTTCCTCGACGTGAAGGGCAAGAAGGGCGACCCGCACACCATCATCATCACGCTGTCGAACCTCTTCACGACGCCGCTGCACACCGGGGTGCCGTTTTCCTGGAAGGACCTCACGCCGGTGGCGCGGCTCGCCCTCGATCAGTTCATCCTGTGGGTGAACGCCGAGACGCCGTACATGACGGCCAAGGACTACATGGCGGCCGTCAAGGAGAACGCCGGCAAGCCGAGCCAGAAGAAGATGGGCGGCACCGGCTCGGCGCAGGAAGACCAGATCATCACCATCCAGATCCAGCAGGCCGTCGAGGGCACCAAGTTCACCTACGTGCCGTTCAAGGGCGGCGGCGAGGTGTGCGTGAACCTCGTGGGCAAGCATGTCGACTCCACCGTCAACAACCCGATCGAGTGCGCCAGCCACTGGAAGGCCAAGCGCGTACGGCCGCTGGCCGTGTTCGACACCGAGCGCATCCCGGTGGCGGAGTGGAAGGACATCCCGACCGTCAAGGAAGCGCTGGGCGTGGACATCAACTACCTGATGCTGCGCGGCATCTTCGGGGCGCCCAACATGCCCAAGGACGCGGTGGACTGGTACGTCGGCTTCCTCAAGAAGGTGACGGAGACGCCGGAGTGGAAGAAGTACATGGACGACGGCGCGCTGAAGCCGGCGTTCGCGTCGGGGGACGAGTACGTGAAGTGGGTGGAGGCCAACGAAAAGCTCCACCGCGACCTGATGGCGAAGGGCGGGCTGCTCAAGAAGTAGATGCGCGCCGCCGACCTCGCGACCGCGCTCGTGCTGATGGCACTCGGCGGGCTCGTCATCTTCGACGCCGTTCGCCTGGGGTACGACTGGGGCAGCGACGGCCCCAAGAGCGGCTTCTTTCCGTTCTGGCTGGCGGTGGCGATGGTGGCCGCCTGCGGGCTCATCCTGCTGCAGGCGCTCCGCCAGCGCACCGACAAGGCGTTCGTCAGCCGGGAGCAGCTCCGCCCGGTGCTGTCGGTGCTGCTGCCGGCCACCGCCATGGTGGTGGTGACGGGGGTGGCCGGTCTCTACGTCGCCTCGGCGCTCTACATCGCCTTTTACATGCGCTGGGTCGGCCGCCACGGCTGGCTCGCCATCGCGGTGCTCGCGCTCGGGATCCCGATCGTGATCTTCGTCATCTTCGAGCGCTGGTTCCTGGTGCCCATGCCGAAGGGCCCGCTCGAGGCCTGGCTGGGGTTCTGAGCGATGGGCTTCGAGAATCTCTTCCTCGGCTTCCAGATCGCCGTCACCCCGTTCAACCTGTTCGTGGCGGTGGTCGGCATCCTGCTGGGCACCATCATTGGCGTGCTGCCGGGCCTGGGGGGCGCCAACGGCGTGGCCATCCTGCTGCCGCTGACGTTCACGATGCCGCCGACCTCGGCCATCATCCTGCTGACCTCGCTCTACTGGGGCGCGCTCTTCGGCGGCGCCATCACGTCGATCCTGTTCAACATCCCGGGCGAGCCGTGGTCGGTGGCGACGACGTTCGACGGCTATCCGATGGCGCGGCAGGGGAAGGGCGGCCAGGCGCTGACCGCCGCCTTCACCTCCTCGTTCGTGGGCGCGCTCTTCTCGATCGTGCTGATCACGCTGTTCGCGCCCATCCTGGCCGAGATCGCGCTCAAGTTCGGGCCGCCGGAGTTCTTCGCCATCCAGTTGCTGACCTTCTCGTCGTTCGTGGGGCTGGGCGGCGGTAATCCAGTCAAGTCGCTGGTCTCGATCCTGCTCGGCTTCATCCTGGCCGCCGTCGGCCTCGACATCGTGACCGGCCAGCTGCGCATGACGTTCGGCGTCACCGAGCTGATGAAGGGCTTCGACTTCATCGTGGCCGTCATCGGGCTCTTCGGTATCGGCGAGATCCTCCTGTCCGTCGAGGAGGGGTTGTCGTTTTCGGGCGCCGCCACCGGCATGAAGCTCGGCGTCGTGCTCGAGACCTGGAAGATCCTGCCGCGCTACTGGCGCACGTTCGTGCGCGGCTCCTTCATCGGGTTCTGGATGGGCTTCAAGCCGGGCGGCGCCACGCCGGCCTCGTTCATGAGCTACGCCTTCGCCAAGCGCTTCTCGAAGAACGCCGACCGCTTCGGCAAGGGCGAGCTGGAGGGCGTGGTGGCGCCGGAGACGGCCGCCCACGCCGCCGGCGTGGCCGCCATGCTGCCGATGATCACGCTGGGCATCCCGGGCTCCCCGACGGCGGCGGTGATGCTGGGCGGATTGATCATCTGGGGCCTGCAGCCAGGGCCGATGCTGTTCAAAGAGAAACCAGATTTTGTGTGGGGGCTCATCGCCTCCATGTACACGGGCAACATCATCGGCGTGGTGATGGTGCTCGCGTTCGTCCCGGCCTTCGCGGCGATCCTGAAGATCCCGTTCGCGATCCTCACGCCGCTGATCGTCGTGATCTGCGCCGTCGGCTCCTACGCCGTGCACAACAGCATGATCGACGTCTGGTACATGATCATCTTCGGGGTGGTCGGCTACGTGTTCAAGAAGCTCGACTATCCGCTGGCTCCGCTGGTGCTGGCCCTCGTGCTGGGCGACCTCGCCGAGAACGCGCTGCGCCAGAGCCTCATCATGTCGCAGGGCACGCTCTCCATCTTCTTCGTGCGCCCGATTTCCGGCGTCATCATGTCGGTGGCCGTCCTCTTCTTCCTGCTGCCGGTCATCACGCCCTGGTGGCGGCGCCTGCGCGGCCCGTCGGTGGGCACCCCCGCGGCCCGCGAGACCTGACGCGATGAGCGACACGCTGACGAACGTCGCCTTCTGGCTGGCGCTCCTGCAGATCGGCTACCTGAATCTCCTGCTGTCGGGCGACAACGCCCTCGTCATCGCCCTCGCCGTGCGCGCGCTGCCGCGCCGCAAGCGCGTGCTCGGCCAGCTCTGGGGCGCCGCCGGCGCGGTGGTCCTGCGCCTGCTCTTCCTCGGCATCGTCATGTACCTGCTGGAGGTGCCGTTCCTCAAGCTGGTCGGCGGGCTGCTGCTGGTGTGGATCGCCTTCAAGCTGGTGCAGTCGGAGAGCGGCGCCGAGTCCGAGGTCAGGCACGGCGCCTCGCTGTGGGAGGCGATCTGGATCATCATCGTGGCCGACATCACCATGAGCCTCGACAACGTGCTGGCGGTGGCCGCCGCCGCCCGCGGCGACTTCGTGCTGATCGTGTTCGGCATCGCGCTGTCGCTGCCGATCGTGGTGTGGGGCGCCGGCTGGCTCGCGCGGCTGATGAACCGATACGCCTGGATCGTGTGGCTCGGCGGTGGCATCCTCGGGAAGGTCGCCGGCCAGATGATCCTGGAGGACCGGCTGCTACAGGGCCAGGCCTGGGCGCACGGTTTCGAGTACGATCTGCCGGGGCCCCTTGGCAGCGTGAGCCTGCATCCGCTGCCCGTCGGCCTGGCGGCCATCATCACCGTGCTCGGCTGGCGGCTGAGTCGCCGGCCCCACGCCCAGGTGCCCGAGAACGTCTGAGGAGAGCGCATGGACCTCGCGCCGATCAAGTCCACACGGATCTACGAAGAGATCGTCCGCCAGGTGAAGGCCATGATCGCGGAGGGCCGCCTCAAGGGGGGCGACCGCCTGCCGCCCGAGCGCGACCTCGCCGAGAAGTTCGTGGTCAGCCGCACCTCGGTGCGGGAGGCGCTGCGCGCGCTCGAGAGCCTCGGCCTCGTGGAGATCCGGCCGGGTGAGGGAACGTTCGTGCGCCAGGTCTCCATCGAGTCGCTGGTCGAGCCGCTGGCGCTGCTGATGGTCTCCCAGCGCGAGGCGATCGGCGAGCTCTTCGAGGCGCGCCGCCTGCTCGAGCCCTCGCTGGCCGGGCTGGCCGCCACGCGGGCCACCCCCGAGGAGATCCAGGAGATGGAGCGCATCCTCGAGGAGCAGGCCAAGGAGATCGCCAACGGCCGCACCGGCTTGGCCCAGGACGCGCAGTTCCACTCCGCCATCGGCGCCGCCGCCCACAATCGCGCCATCACCCGGATCGCCCACGCGATCATGGACCTGCTGACCCAGAGCCGCGAGGAGTCGCTTAACATTCCCGGGCGGCCCACCCGCTCGCACGAGGACCACCGCCGGGTGCTGGCGGCCATCGGACGGCGGGATGCCGACGGCGCGCGCAAGGCGATGCTCGAGCACATCGAGGCCGTCGAGGGACTGGTGGTCCCGACGGACTCGACGGGGCCGTCGCGGCGCGGCCGCCCGTAGCCTTGACCGTCCCGCGGTCGCTCCGTATACTACGCGGCACCATGACGTCGATTCCGCGCGTGCTGTCGCTGGGAGTCATTATCCTGGCGCTGCCGGGCCTGCCCGGAGCATCCGCGGACTAGCACCGCGACGGATGCCACGGGCAGGAAGCCAGCCCGTGGTGATCGACGACGAAAAGCGATCAAGGGCCACGGGACGGCGACCCGTGGCCCTTTTGTTTTTGGCCGGAGAGGAGCGAGCGTGAGGGAAATTGACAGGACCGACGTGCATCCTGTAGGATTAAAAGACTTTTTCGTCACTCCTCGCGTGGAGACGGGTGCCTCATGACGAAATACGTCTACTCCTTCGGTCGCGGTCGCGCGGAAGGCTCGTCGCTGATGCGCAACCTGCTCGGCGGCAAGGGCTGCGAGTTGGCGGAGATGACGAACCTCGGCATCCCCGTGCCCCCCGGGCTGACGATCACCACGCAGGCGTGGGCCGCCTACAACCGCACCGGCCGGCAGTTTCCCGAGGGACTCTGGGAGCAGGTCGACGCCGGGCTCGAGAAGCTCCAGCAGGACGCCGGTCTCACGCTCGGTGACGCCGGCAACCCGCTCCTCGTCTCGGTGCGCTCGGGCGCGCGCGTGTCGATGCCCGGCATGATGGAGACGGTCCTCAACCTCGGCCTCAACGACGCCACCGTCGTCGGCCTGGCCGCCCGCACGCGCAACGAGCGCTTCGCCTACGACTGCTACCGCCGCTTCATCTCGATGTTCGGCGACGTGGTGCTCGACATCCGGCGTGAGCTCTTCGACGCGCAGCTCGACGCGCTCAAGACGCGGCTCGGCGTCAAGAGCGATCCCGAGATCCCCGCCGCCGAGCTGAAGGCGCTCGTGCAGCGCTTCAAGGAGGTGGTGGCGACCCACAGCACCACCGGCTTCCCGCAGGAGCCGCGCGAGCAGCTGCGCCTGGCCGTGAAGGCGGTGTTCGACTCGTGGTTCGGCAAGAAGGCCGTGGAGTACCGGCGCATCAACAACATCCCGGCCGAGTGGGGCACCGCGTGCACGGTGATGTCGATGGTGTTCGGCAACCTCGGCGAGACCTCCGGCACCGGCGTCGGTTTCACGCGCGACCCGCGCACCGGCGAGCGGCGCTTCTACGCCGAGTTTCTAGCCAACGCCCAGGGCGAGGACGTGGTGGCCGGCATCCGCACGCCCGAGCACATCGACGATCTCAAGCGGCGCATGCCGGTGATCTACGACGAGCTGCTGGCCATCGCCGACCGGCTCGAGCGCCACTACAAGGACATGCAGGACATCGAGTTCACGATCCAGGACGGCACGCTGTACCTGCTGCAGACGCGCGCGGGCAAGCGCTCGGCGGCGGCGGCGGTGAAGGTGGCCGTCGATCTGGTGCACGAGACCGTGATCGACCAGCACACCGCGCTGCTGCGCGTGCGGCCGCAGGATCTCCACCAGGTCCTCCACCCGGGCTTCGAGCCGCACGACAAGGAGCAGGCCATCCAGGGCGGCCGGCTGCTGGCGCGCGGCCTGCCGGCCGCGCCGGGCGCCGCGGTGGGCGAGGTGGTCTTCGACGCCGACCGCGCGGTGGAGTGGGCCAAGCAGGGGCGCGACATCATCCTGGTGCGGCCGGAGACCTCGCCGGAGGACGTGGCGGGGATGTACGCCTCGCGTGGCATCGTGACCGCGCGCGGCGGGCGGACCTCGCACGCGGCGGTGGTGGCGGTCGGCATGGGCAAGCCGTGCATCGTGGGCGCGAGCGACATCGTCGTGGACGAGGAGCGGCGCGTGTTCACGGCGGCGGGCCGCACGGTGCGGGAGGGCGACGTGGTGGCGATCGACGGCACCACCGGCGAGGTGATCCTCGACGCCGTCAAGACGGTCGAGGGCGGGCTCGCGCCCGAGTTCAAGGAGTTCCTCGCCTGGGCCGACCGCTATCGCACGCTCGGCGTGCGGGCCAACGCCGACACGCCCGAGGACGCCCAGAAGGCGCGCGACTTCGGCGCCGAGGGCATCGGCCTCGTGCGCACCGAGCACATGTTCTTCGCGCCGGACCGCATCGCGATCGTGCGCGAGATGATCATGGCGGCCGACACCATCACGCGCCGCGCGGCCGTGCAGAAGCTGCTGCCCTTCCAGCGGGACGACTTCATCGGCATCTTCCGGGCGATGAACGGGCTGCCGGTGACGATCCGGCTGCTCGATCCGCCGCTGCACGAGTTCCTGGCCAATCCCAAGGAGTACCGGGAGATGCTCGAGGAGCGCTGCCGGCTGGACGCGCTGAACATCAACCAGGACCGCAAGGCCGCGCTGGACGAGAAGCTGGCCAAGATCGACTCGCTGCGCGAGGCCAACCCGATGCTGGGCCACCGCGGCTGCCGGCTCGGCATCACCTCGCCGGAGATCTACGCCATGCAGGTGCGCGCCATCATGGAGGCGGCCTGCACGGCCGCCGAGCAGGGCGTGAAGGTCGAGCCCGAGATCATGATCCCGCTCACCGGCACCGTGGGCGAGATGAAGCTGACGTACGATAACACCAAGAAGGTGGCCGACGCGGTGCTGGTGGAGATGGGCGTGCCGGTGAAGTACACGATCGGCACCATGATCGAGGTGCCGCGGGCCGCGCTGATCGCCGACAAGATCGCGGTGGACGCCGAGTTCTTCTCGTTCGGCACCAACGACCTGACCCAGATGACCTTCGGCTACAGCCGGGACGACGTCGCCAAGTTCCTGCCCGACTATTTGCAGAAGGGCCTGCTGAGCCACGATCCGTTCTCGGTCCTCGACCAGGAAGGGGTCGGCGAACTGGTCAAGATCGGCATCGAGCGCGGGCGGCGCACGCGGCCCGATCTCAAGATCGGCATCTGCGGCGAGCACGGCGGCGAGCCGTCGTCGGTGGAGTTCTGTCACAAGGTGGGCATGACGTACGTGTCGTGCTCGCCGTTCATGATCCCGATCGCGCGCCTCAGCGCGGCGCAGGCGCGCCTCAAGGCGCGCGAGGCGTCGGCCGAGCACGCGCCGAATGCATAGGACCGTGGGGGGTACATGAAACTGCCAGGGGCGAGAATCTTGCTGGAGTGCCTGAAGCGTGAGGGTGTGGACATCATCTTCGGGCTGCCCGGCGGCGCCGTGCTGCCGATCTACGACGCGCTGTACGACTTCGAGGGGCTGCGCCACATCCTGGTCCGCCAGGAGGCCGCCGCCGGCCACGCCGCCGAGGGCTACGCGCGGGCGACCGGACGAGTCGGCGTGTGCCTGGTGACCTCGGGGCCGGCGTGCACGAATCTCGTGACGGCACTGCAGGACGCGATGATGGATTCGATTCCGATCGTCGCGTTCACCGGGCAGGTGCCCACGCACCTGATTGGCAACGACGCCTTCCAGGAGGCCGATAACGTCGGCATCACGCGCTCGGCCACCAAGCACAACTTCCTGGTCAAGGACGGCAAGGACCTCGGCCCGATCATCCGCGAGGCGTTCCACATCGCGGTGACGGGGCGCCCGGGGCCGGTTCACGTGGACCTGCCCAAGGACATTCTGGTGAAGGAAGCCGAGCTCATCTGGCCCGAGAAGGTCGTGATGCGCAGCTACAACCCGAACTACGACGGGCACCCGGGCCAGATCAAGCGGGCGGCCAAGGCGATGCTGCGCGCGACGCAGCCGGTGCTCTACGTCGGCGGCGGCGTCATCTCCGCGGACGCCCACGCCGAGCTGCGCGAGCTGGCCGAGCTGACGCAGATCCCCGTGACGACGACGCTGATGGGCCTGGGCGCCTTCCCGTCGGCGCATCCGCTCAGTCTCGAGATGCTGGGGATGCACGGGACGTATTACGCCAACATGGCCGTGCACCACTCCGACGTGCTGGTGGCGGTGGGCGCGCGCTTCGACGATCGGGTTACCGGCAAGGTGGACGCCTTCGCGCCGCACGCCGAGATCATCCACATCGACATCGATCCCTCGTCGATCTCCAAGAACCTGAAGGTCGACGTGCCGATCGTGGGCGATTGCCGGCGCGTGCTGCGCGGGCTCATCGAGGCCGTCAAGCAGGAGAAGGACGACCCAGGCGCCCGGCAGAGCCGGCAGGCGGCGTGGCACGCCCAGATCGCCGAGTGGAAGCGGCTGCAGCCGCTGCGCTACGAGTGGAGCGACGACGTCATCAAGCCGCAGTACGTGATCCAGGAGATCTCCAACCTCACGCGCGGCGACGCGATGATCGTCACCGGCGTCGGCCAGCACCAGATGTGGGCTGCCCAGTACTACAAGTTCACGCGGCCGCGGGCGTGGTTCACCTCGGGCGGGCTCGGCACCATGGGCTACGGGCTGCCGACCGCCATGGGCGTGCAGGCCGCGCATCCCGGCAAGCAGGTCATCAACATCGACGGCGACGGCTCGTTCCAGATGAACAGCCAGGAGATGGCCACGTGCTTCACCGAGCACCTGCCCGTGAAGACCGTCATCATCAACAACAGCGGGCACGGCATGGTGCGGCAGTGGCAGCGCATCATCTACAAGGAGCGTTACTGCGCCATCGACCTGCCGCAGATCCCCGACTGGGTCAAGCTCGCCGAGGCCTACGGCTGCGTCGGCCTGCGCGTCACCAAGCCGAGCGAGGTGGTGCCGGCCATCGAGAAGATGCTGAGCACGCCGGCCCCGGTCATCCTCGACGTGATCGTCGACAAGGACGAGTGCGTGTTCCCGATGGTGCCGGCCGGGGGCGCCAACACGGACATGATCCTGGCCCCGCCCACGCGCGAGGTGCGCGACAAGGCCGAGAAGTCCCAGACGGGGTTCTGATATGAGTGGCAACGGCTCGGAGCCCCGCAAGCACACGATCTCGGTACTGGTCGAGAACAAGTTCGGCGTGCTCTCGCGCGTGGCCGGGCTCTTCTCGGCCCGCGGCTACAACATCGAGAGCCTGTCGGTGGGCGAGACGCTCGACCCGAGCGTCTCCCGCATGACCATCGTGGTCACCGGCGACGAGTTCGTCATCGAGCAGGTGACGAAGCAGCTGCACAAGCTGATCGACGTCATCAAGGTCAACGACCTCACCGACGACAGCCACGTGGAGCGCGAGCTGGTGCTCATCCGCGTGAACGCCGAGCCGCAGCACCGGGCCGAGATCCAGCGCACCGCCGACATCTTCCGGGCCCGGGTGGTGGACGTCACCCCGGTCTCCTTCGTGCTGGAGGCCACCGGCGACGAGGGCAAGATCGAGGCGCTGCTGGAGCTGCTGCGCCCCATCGGTGTCCAGGAGGTCGTGCGCACGGGCAAGATCGCCATCGGCCGGGGCCCCAAGACGCGCGTGAAGCGGGCTCCCGAGAAGCGGCGGGTCTCCGACGACCCGCGCGTGGTGGGTTTCGCAGATTAGGAGGGGAAGAGGGGAACCCTCCTAGGGTGCCCCTTCCCAAAGGAGACACACGAGCATGCCGGCGAAGATCTTTTACGACCAGGACGCGGATCTCGGCCTCCTCAAGGGGAAGAAGATCGCGATCATCGGGTATGGCAGCCAGGGCCACGCCCACGCGCTCAACCTCAAGGACTCGGGGCAGGACGTCGTGGTCGGCCTGTACAAGGGCGGCAAGAGCTGGGCGCGGGCGGAGAAGGACGGCCACAAGGTGGCCCCGGTGGCCGACGCGGCCAAGATGGGCGACGTGGTGATGATCCTGCTGCCTGACCAGACGCAGCGGGAGGTGTTCGAGCAGTCCGTCCGCGGCGCCATGAACAAGGGCAAGATGCTGATGTTCGCCCACGGCTTTAACATCCACTTCAACCAGGTCGTGCCGCCGCCCGACGTGGACGTGACCATGATCGCGCCCAAGGCGCCCGGCCACGTCATGCGCGATCTCTTCGTGCAGGGCCCCGGCGTGCCGGCGCTCGTGGCCGTCCAGCAGGACGTGACGGGCAAGGCGCGCGACATGGCGCTGGCCTACGGCAAGGGCGTGGGCTGCACGCG
>Ga0137394_10003831_pt1 | contig 11335 bp, 8 predicted proteins | sample czobulk116metaG_FD_108278 | JGI IMG/M metagenome (GOLD analysis project Ga0137394, IMG submission 108278) | Vadose zone soil microbial communities from Angelo Coast Range Reserve, California, USA - czobulk1.16 metaG | ecosystem: Environmental > Terrestrial > Soil > Vadose zone | place: USA... | reverse complement strand
GTGGAAAGACTTCTGGCATCGTTTGGGGGGAAAGACTGAGATGACTGTGCTGACGAAAGCTCCTGAGAGCCAGTTTGCTTATGTAGTGCTTGCGGCAAGGCGCGCGCGACAGATTATGGCGGGTGCGCCGCCGTTGATCGAGAATCCAAGGACACTGAAGGCCACGCGAATCGCGTGCGATGAGCTGGAGCACAGCCTGATCGAGTACGAATTCGTGGAGCCGGATTCGATCGATACGGACAAGGACGGTAACAAGCGGCGGAAATAGCGGGCCGCGGAAGGCACGAATGCGAATCACGCTTGGTGTGACCGGTGGCGTAGCAGCCTACAAAGCCGCGGAACTCGTGCGCCGCCTGCAACAAGACGGATTCACCGTTCAAGACGTGATTACGCGCGCAGCGAGGGAATTCGTTACTCCGCTCACATTTGCATAGCTGAGCGGACAGAAGGCGATTACCGACCTCTTCGGCGATTCCTCGGGCGGTGAAGCCAACCTCGAAAGCGCCATTGAACACATTGCCGTCGCGCAGCGAACGGATTTGTTGCTTGTGGCACCGGCCACGGCGGACATCATTGCCAAATTTGCGCGTGGGATTGCGGACGATTTTCTCACCACGTTGTACCTGGCTTCAACCGCGCCGGTAGTGATAGCACCGGCCATGAACGTGAACATGTGGAACCACGCGTCGACCCAGGAAAATGTGGAGATGCTGCGGGCGCGCGGCATAACGATTGTCGATCCCGCCGAGGGCTACCTGGCCTGTGGGATGACGGGAGCGGGACGGCTTGCAGGTCAGGAAGACATTGTCGCGGCCGTTCGCGAAGTCCTAAAGGTGGAGCGCGACTTGAGCGATGACACGGTTCTGGTGACGGCAGGGCCGACTTATGAGGACCTTGATCCGGTTAGGTATCTGACGAACCGCTCATCCGGGAAAATGGGCTACGCGGTTGCGGAAGCGGCAGCGCGACGTGGCGCGAAAGTGATTCTGGTGAGCGGGCCGACAAATCTGGAAACTCCCGCGGGCGTGGAACGCGTGGATGTGCGCTCCGCGAAAGAGATGCATCGGGCTGTCGTTGATCGTTTTGCGGATGCCACCATTGCGATTCTTGCGGCAGCCGTTGCGGATTACCGCCCGGTGGAGCAGCATGCAGAGAAGATCAAGAAGGACAGCGCGCCGCTGACGATTTCGCTCGAAGCAACAACCGACATCCTTGCGGAAGTGGCCAGGAACAAGGGCCAAAGAATTGTTGCCGGATTCGCCGCGGAGACCGATCACGTGGCGGAAAACGCGCGCAAGAAACTCTTGGCGAAGAATGCTGATTTGATCGTGGCCAACGACGTGACCGCGGAAGGCGCGGGCTTCGATCATAGCACCAATATCGTCACTCTTTTCTCGCGCGATGGCCGCGACCTCGCACTGCCGAAATTGAGCAAGAGTGAAGTGGCGCAGCGGATCCTGGACGAAGTCGTGCGGCTGCGAGGCGTGCTGCAAGGATCGCCGGCCGCGAAACGCTCCGCCGTTTGATCCCGCCATGGCCGAGCGCATCCCTGAAGCCCTCCGGAAAAAAATTACGGATCGTCTCCGATTCTACGAGGATCTTGGAATCCGCCAATTTTACCGGGGCCGAATCGCCGGGCCTCGCGAAAGTTCACGTCCGATTTCTTTTGTCTCGTCGCTACACACCACAGAGGAAATGCCTTTGCCGAAATCCATACGCAAGCCCGAATTGCTGAAAGCCGCGCCAGTTGCCGCGACGGTTGCGCCGAAAATTTCACCGTTGCCCTTGCCGGTGGCGGCAGGACCTTCCCTTTTTGAGTCCATTGACAAGATCGCGGACGACACGCTGCTCAAGATTCGCGAAGACCTTGGCGAGTGCACGCGCTGCAAACTTCACGGCACGCGGCACACCATTGTTTTCGGGGATGGAAACCCGAAAGCAGAACTTATTTTTGTCGGCGAGGGGCCCGGCGCGGATGAAGACGCGCAAGGATTGCCGTTCGTCGGACGTGCCGGAAAATTGCTGACACAGATGATCGAAGCTATGGGCCTGCAGCGTAGGGACGTTTACATCTGCAACGTGGTGAAATGCCGCCCGCCGGAGAACCGCCAGCCGGAAGAGGACGAAGTCAGCACCTGCTCGCCATTTCTACTGCGGCAGATCGACACCATCGCTCCCAAAGTAATTGTCTGCCTCGGCGCCGTCGCGGCGAAAACGCTGCTGCAAACCAACCGCGGCATTTCACAATTTCGAGGAGAGTGGCTAGAATTCCGCGGAAGAAAATTACTGGCGACGTATCATCCTGCGTATTTGCTGCGCAATCCGCCTGCGAAGAGTGAAGTCTGGAAAGATCTCCAAAAAGTGATGGCCGTGCTCGGCCTCGAAGTCAAAAAGGGCAAGTCCGCGTAATCCATCATGGGAATTCTGCTGGGCCTCCTGACGGCGCTCACTTGGGGCGGCGCCGATTTTCTCGCGCGATTTGCCACCCGCCGCATCGGCACGCTTCGCGCCATGTTTTATATGCAGGGCATCGGCTTTGTCCTGCTCACGATTTTCTTGCCGTGGCTCGGAGGATGGGGACATCTCACGGACGGATCCGGCTGGCGGCCCTGGGCGTGGGGCCTGCTTGCGGGCGGCATCAACGCGTTTTCAACGCTGGCGCTCTATCGGGCGTTTGAAATCGGAAAAATGTCCGTGGTCGCGCCTCTCTCCGCCAGCTATCCGGCGCTGACTCTCTTGCTGTCTCGATTGAGCGGCGAGCCGCTGACCGGAGTACGGACGGCGGGAATTTTTTGCGTGTTGCTGGGCGCGATTGTCGTGGCAAGGGGAGAGAAGGCGCCAGACGCAGGGAATACCGAGGCAGTGAACCGCAGCGGAGCCGGAATCGGTTGGGCGATTCTTGCGGGAATAGGATTCGGCTTTCTTTTCTGGCTCCTCGGAACGCAAATCGTGCCGCGGGTGGGCGCCACGCAGACGGTTTGGATGATCCGCCTGACCAGTACGACAGTGGTCGCGATTCTGATTTTCGCCGGAAGGCAACCGATTCGCCTGCCGCGAGATAACACCAGGTGGCTGGTATCAACGATGGGTTTTCTCGATACGGGAGCCTTCATCATCAGCAATCGCGGCATGCAGATGGAGCACATCGCGGTAGTAAGCGTGCTCGGTTCACTCTATGGAGCGGTAACCGTGGCACTGGCGGCAATCTTTCTGCGCGAAAACATTTCACGCTGGCAGCTCGCGGGGATCGTTACGATTTTCGCGGGCATTTTCTTGATTAGCCGATGAAGACATTCTTTCAAAGAGTCAGTTTCTGGAACGCTTTGCGCTGATGACAGTCGCGGGTTTTCTGTGGCGTTTCCTCCTGCTGATACACTACACGGCGAGATGAACTTTGCTTTTTGCGATGTAGCGCTGCCAGTGCCGCTGCGTACGACGTTTACTTACGCGATCCCGGAAATGTTGCGCGAAACTCTGCAACCCGGCAGCCGCGTGCTTGTGCCTTTCCGGAAGAAAGCGATGGTCGGTGTCGTTGTGAAACTGGTGGAAGCCGCGCCGGAAGGCACGAAGATTCGCGAGATCACGCGCGTGCTGGATTTTGTTCCGGCACTGACGCCGAAATTGATCGAGCTGGCGCAATGGATTGCGGGGTACTACCTGGCGCCAACCGGCGAAGTGTTTCGAGCGATGCTGCCGCCGCTGACGGAGCTGAAATCGCAACGACAAATTCATTTGACGGATGCAGGCCGTGACTCAGCCGAAAGTTTGAGCGGCGGCGAACTCTCGCATGGACTCACGCGGGGCGAAGTTGAGCTCCTGGCAAAGCTGAAAAGGAACAACGGCGTACTGGCGCCGGGCCCTGCCGCAAAACTTGGCGTCGATGCTTCCGGATTGCAAAGACTGCAGCGTCGCGGACTCATTGAAATTCGAGAAATTACCGCAGGAAGAAAGCGCAAAGTGCAACGCATCGTCGCATGGAAGAGCCGTGAGGCGGAGCCATGGCTGAAAAAAAACGAGGAAAAAGAAAACGCCGAGTCGCCCTTCGGCTCCGCCCTGGGTAAGCAGAATGCGCAGAGGAACCGCGGAGTAGAGCGCGTCCGTGCGTTGCTCGAGACCGAGCGGGGGCCGCTGCCCGTGCAGCAACTCCTGAAGCTCGGGAAGGTGACGCGAACGCTGGTCGAACGGATGTTGCGCGACCGGTTGCTTGAAAGCTGGGAAGAGCCGATCGATCCGGCGGAAGATCCGTTTGACGCGGGGTACACGCCGCCGGCGCATGAGTTGAATGCAGACCAGGAGAGCGTGCTCAAAGCGATCCGAGCGCGATTTGAGGCGGGCGAATTCCGTGTGCAGTTGCTGCACGGAGTGACAGGCAGTGGGAAGACGGAAGTATATCTGCGCGCGGTGCAGGACACGCTGGCGCACGGGAAAACCGCCATCATTCTGGTGCCGGAAATTGCATTGACGTTGTGGATTGGACGGCAATGCCGGTCGTGGTTCGGCGCAAAGTTCGAGGGCGTGGCGGTGCTGCACTCGGCGCTGAGCGACGTGGAGCGGGCGCGCGAATGGTGGCGCGTGCGAAACGGAGAGGCGCGCGTCGTTGTCGGTACACGGTCGGCGGTTTTTGCGCCGCTCGAAAGTGTCGGTTTGATCATCGTCGATGAAGAACAGGAGAACAGTTACAAGCAGGAAGAGACGCCGCGCTATCACGGGCGCGATGTGGCCATCGTGCGCGCGAAGATGGAAGGCGCGCTCGCACTGCTGGGATCGGCGACGCCCTCGATGGAAACGTATCATCACGCGCGAAATGGAAAATATGAACTGCTGACGCTGGCTTCGCGCGTGGCGGAACGTTCGCTCGCGAGCGTCGAAATCGTGGACCTGCGCGAGGAGTTTCAGCAAACGCACCAGGCCAGCCCGATCTCCGCGAAGCTGCACGCGGGCATTCAGGAATGCCTGACGAATGGCACGCAGGTGCTGGTGTTGATCAACCGGCGCGGATACTCATGGTCGGTCCTGTGCAGAAGCTGTGGCGCGTCGGTGCAATGCGTGAACTGCAGCATCTCGATGACGCATCACAAACAGCGCAACCGGCTGGAGTGCCACTACTGCGGCTCGATCCAGCAGATACCGAAGCAATGCCCGAACTGCCAGTCGAAATACGTTTATTTTTTTGGCGAAGGCTCCGAGCACTTGGAAGAACGGCTGCGCAAGGAATTTCCCGGCGCGCGGATCGCGCGACTGGACCGGGACACGGCGCGGACGAAGCGGCAGTATCAGGAAACTCTCGGAGCATTCGCGGGCGGGGCGCTGGATATTCTGGTCGGCACGCAGATGCTCGCGAAGGGACATGATTTTCAACGCGTGACGTTGGTCGGGGTGGTTTCCGCAGATTCGTCGTTGAGCCTGCCGGACTTTCGCGCGGCAGAGCGGACGTTTCAGTTGCTGACGCAGGTGGCAGGCCGCGCAGGCCGCGGCGAACTCGCCGGTCAGGTTCTCATTCAAACCTTTTATCCCGAGCATTACGCCATTCAGGACGCCGTCAAGCAGGACTACGTCTCGTTCTTTGAGCGGGAACTGCACTTCCGGCGGATGATGGCGTATCCGCCGTTCATGTCTCTGGCGAACGTGATCGTGCGGGACATGAGCCTCGAGAAGGCGATCCGCTGGTCGCGGCAGCTTTCCGAATATTTTTCGCCGCACGACGACAAAGGCGTGCGAATCCTGGGGCCGGCCACGGCACCGCTGGCACGATTGAAAAAGGAGCACCGGTTCCAGTTTCTGCTGAAATCCCCGAAGCGATCGGTACTGACGAAGTTGCTGGGCGGGGCGATGGCCTATTGCGATGCCAGGGAGATCCCGCAGACTGCCGTGCTGGTTGATATGGATCCGCTGAGCTTGCTGTAAGCAGATGCGACTCGTGACAGGTCCTTCCTGAGCTGGGGGATAGCATTACATCCAGGGACGAGGTTCGTTTACAGAAGATCCCGCGGCCTGGTTATTTATGATTTGCCGCGCCGCGAGCCTTCACGATTGCGGGGGAGCTGCGGAGCGGCCCCCAGCCGTTCCCACGACTTGGATCGGGGCTGGCTTGGGATTCCATCGATTCGTTACGGAGGCGGCCTCCGCGCGCCTTGTTTCCAGACCCCAGGCGTCCCACGCGCCTGTCCCAGTCGATGCACAAGGTGTCGCCCATCTTCACCTGTTGCGTCGCGAAGAGGTTGGCCAGCGGGAAGACGAAGTTCTTCCGAGAAGCTGCAAGGCGAGAGACTGCGAGTCTCAATGTGAGTCAAGATGAGGCATGGTGTCGCTGGTTGAGACAAATTTCGAAAGTGGCGCCAGTTGAATCGAAACGATTTTTGTTTGTTTGCAAGCATTTACGGCACGGAGGAGGGAAAGAAATTCTTGGCATGAATTGTGCAATGTGCAGAAGGAGACAGATAGCAGGTTTCCCGTAGCAGAAGATTGCACGGTGCGCGACGGTTGGCAACCAGGGGAAATGGTGCACCGGCGGCGCTGGCGAAACCACAACCGCAGCCATCAATTGACTGAAGGATGTGGCGGTCCGCGTCCGGCCGGATTGTCTCTCCCAACCGCAGAGTCCACCGAGGGAAAGCCCCAAGAGTGGACGGCAGGTCGAGATGCTGTACGAACCGCGGAAACCCGAGAAGCGACTGCAACGGACGAAATTCCTGCCGATTCTCATCCTGAACCTCGTACTGACAAGCTTCATCCCAAATGCACGAGCGCAGAGCGCCGAAGCCGCGCCGCCGACCGGAACGATTTCCGGGACAGTGCTTTCGCAAGGCGACAATCGAACGCTGAGCCAGGTGGCCGTGAAGCTAAAATCGCATTCCGCGGGAGAATTTCGCAGCATTCTGACGGATTATGACGGGCACTTCGAAGTCGCCGGGCTTCCCGCAGGCAGCTACGAGATCAACGTAGAGGAATCCGGCTACGATTCCGTGCGGACGAAAGCGCAGCTCGAGGGCGCGTCCTTGAAGCTGATAATCTACTTAACGCCGGTAAAATGGTCTCCCGTCCGCAACAACAAATACACCGTATCCGTGCGCGATTTGAAAATACCCGACAAAGCGCGGGAGGAATACATAAAGGGAATGGAGCGGCTGGCAAAGGACGACTCCGCGGGGGGCGTAAACCACTTCACAAAGGCGATCAAAGCGTTTCCCGAGTATTACGAGGCCCTCTCTCAGCTGGGAATAGCGGAAATCCACCTGGGCAGTAAGGCGGAGGCGAGAAAAGCCCTCCAAGCGGCGATTGAGCTTAGCAAGGGAAGGCACGCCGCGGCGCAGTTTGGGATGGGCTATCTGTTGTACCTGGAAGGCAAGGCGGATGAGGCGGAAGCGATTCTTCGAAGGGGATTGGAGCTGGACGGGAACGCGCCGGATGGTCACGCGATCCTGGGAATGGCGCTGTTGCGGTTAGACCGGCTGGATGAGGCCGAGAGAAGCGCTCGTGAAGCGATCCTCCGGAAGCCTGGTTTCGCTGCGGCGTATCTTGTGCTTGCGGACGTGTATGCACGGAGACGAAATTATCATGAGCAGCTGCAAGATTTGGAGACCTATCTGCGGCTTGAACCCAGCGGGCCGGCGAGTGCACGCGCTCACCAAGCGCGCGAGATGGTTCTGAAAATGTTGGACGGGCCCCCGCCACAACAATGAGTTGGCCCTGAACAAAAAGTCTGCGGTCCTCCGTGTAGCTAACAAGAAAAACCAAGAGAAAGCCTGCCCCAGCGATCCATCCATGGGTCAAGACGCGGCGCGTGGCTACATGAGTTCTTCCACAAACGTGCGGGCCACGTCGAGAGGCACCCGAGGATCGTGATGGACTAGCGGGCCCTCGTTCAACACTGGCTCCGCCCCGTGAAGGGTAGGAACGTCGGTGCGCTCGAAGAATTTCCCGATGGGAATCTCTTCCCCCCAGAGCAATGATTTTTCCATGGCGGCCATCCAGTTGGCGGAATCATGCGCGGAGTCGTCTTCGAGCTTCTTCACGCGCGGACGGAACCACTGGTACGTATTGTCGTGATTGTAAGTGACGCAGGGACTGAAGACGTCCAGGAACGAGAAGCCCGGGTGCTCGATACCTTGCTTGATCAGCTCGGTGAGATGTTTTTGCTCGCCGCTGTAACCGCGCGCGACGAAAGTGGCGCCTGCGGCGAGAGCCAGGGAAATGGGATTAATCGGTGCTTCGATGTTGCCAAAGGGCATGCTTTTTGTCTTCATACCGACGCGGCTCGTTGGCGACGTTTGGCCCGTGGTCAGGCCGTAGATCTGGTTGTCCATGACGATATAGAGCAGGTCCACATTGCGGCGCATGGAGTGGACGAAATGGTTGCCGCCGATCCCGAAACCGTCACCATCGCCGCCCGTCACCAGCACGGTGAGTTCATGATTGGCGAGCTTCAGACCAGTGGCCACGGCGAGAGCACGGCCGTGCAGGGTGTGCATGCCGTACGTATTCATGTAGCCGGGAAAGTTGGAGGAACATCCGATGCCGCTGATGGTGACCACGCTATGGTTCGGGATGCGCAGTTCGACGAGGGCTTTTTGTACGGCCGCAAGCACGCCGAAATCGCCGCATCCGGGACACCAGTCGGGGTCGACTCGACCTTTCATGTCGGCCATGGTCAGTTGACTGGCACGCTGTATGCCTGTCGCCATTTTGCGTATCCTCCTCAGACCATAATTTCGTGCATGGGAACAGAGAGTTTCGTTTGCCCGGCAAGTTGTTCCTTCACGGCTTCCACAATGTGGTGCGGCATGAAGGGTTCGCCGTCGTATTTGCGAATGTGGCCGTCTGGCAGAAAGCTGGTCTCGCTGCGCAAGTAGCGCGCAAACTGACCGCTGTAATTGTTCTCCACGATGATGGTGTGCCGCGAGTGCTTCAAAATTTCGAGAATTGCATCGCCATGCAGCGGCACAAGCCATCGAATCTGGAGCTGATTGGCGGAGATTCCTTGTTCATTAAGAATCTCACAGGATTCCTCGATCACCCCTTTCGTTGAACCCCAGCCGATCAACGTAACGGCGGCGTCGGGCGGCCCCAACAGCGCCGGCCGCGGAACGGCGGCCTCAATGCCGGTCACTTTGCGCATGCGCTTTTCCATCATGGCGCGGCGCTTGATGGGATTGGTGAATTCGTCGCTAATCAGTACGCCGTCTTCCATGTGTTCGTCCGTAGCGACGGTGTGGATGTGGCCGGGTACGCCGGGAATCGCGCGCGGTGAAATGCCGCTCTCAGTGATTTTGTAGCGTTTGTAATCCCCGTTCGTGGCAGTCGCGGGCTTCGCTCCGTTGCCGTTCGAAGGGGTGATGAGTTCGCCGCGGTCGATGGAGGGACTGAAATCCAGATCTTTCGGATGTACGCTGAGCCTGCCTTCCGAAAGCAGCAGATCGCAAAGCACGAGACCCGGACACTGGAAGCGATCAGCGATATTGAAAATCTCGGGGATGACCTTGAAGCAATCGCCGATGTCCAGCGGAGCGGCTATCACTCGCGGATAGTCACCAAAAGCGGCGCCGAGCATTTGCCACAAGTCGCCCTGCTCGGTCTTGGTGGGGACGCCGGTGGACGGGCCGGCACGCTGACAGTTGATGACGACCACTGGAGTTTCGATCATGGCGGACATGCCGAGGCCCTCGCTCATCAGAGCGAAGCCGCCGCCGGAGGTTGCGCACATGGCGCGGACGCCGGCGTGAGCCGCGCCGATGGTCATGTTGATCACGCCAATTTCGTCTTCCACTTGCCGGACCATGATGCCAGCCTTGCGAGCATGCGCGGCCATCCAGTGCAGAACGCCAGTTGAAGGGCTCATGGGGTAGGCGCAATAAAATTTCACGCCTGCTGCCGCCCCACCCATGGCCATCGCGGTATTGCCGCTCAGAATGGCGTAGCGAGTCTCGGTCTTGGGAAGCGGATTCGGGAAAGCCGTAAAGTGTGCGGCGGCGTAATCATAGCCGACCCGCGCAACTCCGACGTTTTCGGCCACTACGGCTTCGCCTTTTTTCTTGAACTGTTCGCGGAGGACTTCCTCTAGCGCGGCGAAGCCGATGCCCATCATGTGGAGGCCGGCGCCGATGGCCAGTGTGTTCTGCGCAACCTTATTTCGAGTGATGTCGACCAACTCTGAAACCGGAAGCGGACAGAGCTGCACGCCGTCAGCGGCGGAGCCGGGCTTGATGGTGTCCGAATTATAGATACACGCAGCGCCGGCAGTGAGCAGCGTCAGGTGGCGGTCCATGGTGTCCTGGTTGAGAGGAATGAGCAGGTCGATGCGGTCACCCATGTTGGTGACGCATTCCGGGCCCGTACGAATGGTCAGAAGAGTATGGCCGCCGCGAATGATGGACTGATAGGCGTTGTAGGCATTCAAGTGAAGGCCGCGGCGGCTGAAGATTTTTGCGAAAATGTCGCCTGGGGTTGCGACTCCCTGGCCGGCCGCGCCTCCGATACCGATAGCGAAGGTTTGCTTCATATCACCCTCTCTAACTGAGTGCCGGCCGGTCCACGAAGCCCTAGCGCTCGGCCGGGCTCAAATCCATGTGTGCATTCCTGTGCGAGGAACTCCTTGTCCAAGGTCCAGCTAGGTCTTCTGGTAGCGGGAGTATACACCCGATTTCTCGATGTTGTCGTCGTGCAAGAAATAGGTGGTGGGTGAGTTTCCGATTGATGCGCGTGAATCAGGAGTTGTCGACGCCGTCGAAATTGAGTGCAGAATCCTTCCAAATCACGGGAACGATCTGCTGCCTTCTGGTGTCTCATCGGCAGGCGATGTTCATCTCATCGTACGTCAGTGCTTCCGGTTTCTGTGAGCCATGACATGAAAAGATCCGTGAAGGCAACGATCACCGTCACTGCGAGTGCCTTTCTCGTCCTAGTTGTGCTTCCCGGAATTTATTCGACGGCAAAGGGGTACACGGTCTGGTTCTTTCAGATCCCAAGTCCCGTCCTCACAGTAGATGGAAAGCAAACAAAGGGGTGGCTCCACAAAGCGCGTGATGGCCGTGTGGTCTTCTTCACCCGCAACGACGCCGACAGACCCGAAACATATGACCTGGTGCTCACAAATAGTGGGAATGCCTATGTTATGAGCTGCGGCACCTGGACAGCACCGCGTTTGCCTGTGTTCCCGGTCGGAGAAGTGAATCCACCGTGCTTCTTCAAGGGATCGGCTGGGCAGAACTCAACAAGAGGACCAAACTCAGTTGCCTTCACCGCAATCGACGGCAAGAGGCTTGAGGCCCCCTGGTAGAGGTTGCCGGTGGACATCTGCCAAAGCGGCGGCACTTCTCCGATAACCGCAGCGTTTATCAGG
>Ga0137394_10003830_pt1 | contig 11335 bp, 17 predicted proteins | sample czobulk116metaG_FD_108278 | JGI IMG/M metagenome (GOLD analysis project Ga0137394, IMG submission 108278) | Vadose zone soil microbial communities from Angelo Coast Range Reserve, California, USA - czobulk1.16 metaG | ecosystem: Environmental > Terrestrial > Soil > Vadose zone | place: USA... | reverse complement strand
TACGGTATGATCATACACCAGCTGTGCGACTCGGCGATGCGACCTCACCTGACTGCAAGAGATGTTAAAAAGGGTATCGTTGTGCGGTGAACGCGGAAAAAATAAAATATAACACACCCATATCGGAGACTCTGCAGGAACATTCTATGGGATGAGTGTAAGCAGGTCCGCTCACTGTCGTGCCTTGAGCCGATCAGGAAGTCAGGACGCTCATGCGTGACAAAGACTTTGACAGGTTACCCCAGACGACTGCAGACAGTCCGTGTCCAGGTCGCCCAATCACGTCCCTGACCTAGGCGATCTTTCGAGTGAAAGAAAACAACGCTGAGCCGTCAGCGGTGCCCACCTTCAATTGCGAAATTCCCGAGCGTCGCGTATGAGACCGGTGAGTAAGCCTTTCACCAGCAAGCTGCCAGTCTCGGCCCCACGAGGCCGCCACAATATGCACGAGCGGAGTACGACGAAACGTGTGCTCGTTGGGGAAGGGGTGATGGGTGTATAGTCATTATGCCGCCCGTATGGGTATGGGCTGACACACGGACCAGCTCAGCAGTGATCTATTTGTGCATCAGGCAATAGGGATTCACATGGATTTTACTGTGGCCTTCGTCCTCACGTACGTCCGAGTCGTCAGGGTCAGGGGCGGAGAAGACGGAACTACATGTGGGCACGACAAGAGAAACGCGTGTGAGCGCACGAGAAAGCGGAGATGCTCAGTGTTCCGCTGTTCTGTGATATATGGAGGCGGCAAAGGTGGGAGAAAGAGGACCCGCGGGACCAAGAGTGCGACCATGGGATAGGCCACGGTGATGCGAGCAACCCGCGGTTATACTTACGAACGTGGCGTCTGGTCTGGCCCCGAATTTTAGACGTCAAGTCTCGCGCTCCATATCGGTGGTTGTGAGGTTTCAGGTCGGATTAAAGTGAAATATCCTCCGATGGGTGCGGGACCTACAACGGAGGGGATGACAGCTGATGACACAGTCACGATGTCTAAGCAAGATCGATTGCTTATTGACGATGAGAGAAAGGCTGACAAGATCCACGTGACGAAGGAAGGAAAGAAGAGTGGATGAGAACCAATGGGAGGTACTGGATTAGGGTCGAACGGATTTTGTTGGCCGCTTTGAGAGGGCGATTAGATGGTGCAAAGGACGAGTCGAAGGAGAAGAGAGTTTGTTGTTAACGTAAGGTAAAAAGGGTGACCGAAGGCGAGATCCATCTGAGGTGATCGTGGGGCGTGTGACGACGTGCTCAGTAATCTTTTCTGGCCGGCCTATCGAGTATGGTAATTCCCAGATCCTCCTCTGCACTGTATTATAAACATACTACTCCTCCACCTTTTTCCATTTTCCCTCTTTTCTCACTCAGCTTTCTCCCCGTCGATTGTTCCCCCCCTTCCCTTTAACTTTGAACTTCTCCCCCCATCTTGCTCCCTTCTCCCTCACATCCCACATCCTCTCCCACTCTACACACCCCATCCCACCCTGCATAATGTCAAAGCGTCTCGTCAAACTTATCGTCATCTCGGACTTCGTGAGCTAGACGCCCCTTGCCGCGCCCATGCATCTCCCGCTCACCTTTCGCGTCTCCACCTCTCATAGGCCTGCCCCTGGTGTTTCGTCGCTCATCGCGAACTCCAGGATTCCATCGCCCAATGCTGCAACCTCCCAATAACGTTCGAAGTCGAGTACCGGCCCTTCTTGCTCCACAACACCGCTCCCTCCGAGTCCATTGACAAGGATGAGTTCGTTGGAAGAAAGATTGGTCGAGAAAGGTGGGAGGCATGCAAGCTCAAGGCCTTGGAACGGGGCGAAGCCGTGGGCATCAATTTGTAAGTCATCAACATCATCGTTTATTCCTTTCTTGTCCATCGCGCCTTCTGTTCTTGATCCGAGTGCCATATTCGCCCGTTATGTCCCAGAGGGGCTGCGTGGGAGATCCCACTGCGCTCTCCCCTAGCAAATCCCCTCGCAACCTAAGCCGTTCTCTGCTAATATCCTCCTTTGTCAGTTCCTTCAGCGGCCCTGTCTGCTTAACCATCCCCGCACATCGGCTTATGGCCAAAGCATATGAGATCGGAGGCCCTTCAGCTCAGTCCGCGCTCATGACGCCAATCTTCCGCGCATACTACGAAGAGGATCTGGACATTTGCGATCCCGAGGTCCTTGCAGACGCTGCGGAGCAAGCTTCCATCATGTCCAGGGCCGAGGTGAGCGTCTCATGCGGGTTTGACGGCGGTCCCCAAAGGGCGCCAGTTACAAACCGGCCGCAAGGGCTCTGATCGCTGATTTGAATATCGGTTTTCTTAGGCAGTCAGCTTCCTGAAATCCGACGAGTGCCTGGCCAAAGTGAACCATCAGGTAGCCGAAGCGCGTGCGAAGGGTGTTACCGGAGTGCCGTTCACGATCATCGACGGAAAATGGGCCGTCAGCGGCGGACAATCGGCACCTGTGTTCGTGAAGGTGTGTAGAAGTTTCTCGATTCGTGCAGGGCGGCTGATTTTCTCTTACTGTACATCACAGATATTCAACAAGCTGGCAGAAACACCCTCCTCCCCACCGTCACAGTCGAGCACACCTGTACCCGCCACAGCTGTCGCAATAGCGTGATAGTTCTGTTGGCCCATTTATCGTGCTGTTTGCTTTCAATCCCGCATCTCACTAACCGGTTCAATGGAGTCGTCGATATCCACATTACCTGATTCACGTGACCGGCATGCTATTTCTCTCTCGCTTTACTATCCTGTCATTATCAGCCTTTTTTTCTGTTTGTTTCACATTTTTTTCCCCTTTTTGGCCCTCAGTTGGAGCGATGTCACCTATGTACTTAGGAGGAGAGTTGTACTGTTGCAAAGGTTGTATCTCCCTCGCCTCGAGGACTTGTAATCGTGTGCACATGACTCTCCTTTGTTGGCGGCTGGCCGTCGAAAACATCGTGATGAAACTGGCATAATGGACCCATTCTTAGTTGGCTTGCATTCAGGGAATGCATGAAGCGATTTATTGCCCGAGTAGGGTTTATTTTGGACATGGCGAATGGCGAGGGAGTGGGTGATAACACGCGTTTATGCACCAAACGCAGAAAAGTGCCAAGAAAGAGAGGCGGAACAAGTTTGAAGCGTGTCAAATGTTCAACGTTCAACCGGTTACTACGCTGGAGTGCCAATGGCTGTACTATCGAAGACAGTGCACTGGCACGCGAGGATGAGTAAAAAACGGAGCGAGACCGGAATCCTGTACTGTACTTGGCCCTAGAGGCGGTAAGCTTGTACGAAATGCGGCGTGGGCCGGGTGTCGCGAGAACTTGAACGCCTAGTAGGTCAGCCAGTGGTCAGCCACGAAAGGAAGCACTTCAAGTTGAAGGCGCACCACCACATACCCTTCTTGTCAACACACACTTTCTTGACCGCCATAAGTCAATGGCGTGTCCACCGTCTGAGTACATATCGGATGCACATTCTGGTCATCTGGGTTGATTTTAGACGCTGTACAGCCTGTACGTGATGGGGCGCTCGGCAGTACTACAGTGCCAGAGTACTGTACTGTAGTAAGTACACGTATCAGCACGTGTGTACACTGCCAGTACCACACAGGAGTCGGAAACGTCCTGTCTTTTACCATAAACTCACCTCTACCGTCTTAGTGCCAAACATCATGTCCTCTAATTCCCATCCTAACGCATCCTCTTCGCAATTCCAGGTCGTCTTTGACGCGGCCCTAAACGAGTACTGCCGGAAGACAGGGAAGGCTATCGACTCGGACCCGCTCACCATCGAACTGCGGACCTGCAGGTCTTCCAATGAAGTATATGAAGTCCTTCAAGAGCAAGCGCAAAAGTTCAACGAGTTTCGGAACGGTGATCGCGTGGTGCAGATCATGAGAAAACTCAAGCCAACTGTTGATATTCTGATCAAGCTCTCCAACGGTGGTGTCCTCGGTGAAGGCATTGGTCTTGTGAGTGTTAGGGTGTGAACTATCCTCTAAGGGCGTATTCTAACTCCCATCCTGCAGAAATTTCCTCCCGCAAAAGCGATCGTAGCTGGCATCGGCATTCTACTCACAGTCCGTATTCCTTTCCCTTTTACGTTTCTCACTCTTATAACACAGATTAGGCTGTCAAGGACGTTAGCACAAGTTATGACGCACTCATGGACTTATTCGAATGTTTGGGCAACTACCTCAGACGCCTGGGGACATTCACTGAGATTCCGCCTGCCATGGAAGGAATGCTAGTCAGCATAATGGTCGAGTTATTGGGCGTCCTCGCATTGGCAACGCGCCAAATCAAGCAGGGCAGATTCAGTGCGTTCGTTCGCTGGATGATGTACCGCCCTGGGCTCAGCATCGTGCAGAGAAATTCGCGAAGAAGCTGCTGGGCGAGAACGACATCGAGGCGGTACTTCAGCGGTTGGACCGACTCACGATGGAGGAGTCGCGGATGACCGTAGCACAGACCATGGAGGTCTCAACACAAAGCATGGAGGTCGTACGTGGTCTATTCAATGACATGAGAACGGTCATGGAAGGTCTGTAAACCTTTCAGAGCTGGTCGAGAGTGCTGTGCTGAGAGTTCCCTCGCTTAGATGGGAAAACATCGACAGACAATATCCAAGAGGCTCTTGGTGAGTCTCGCTTACAGACACAATTGTGTGCGTCTGACCGTGGGTAAAGTAAAGCTGCAAGAGATGGTAGAAAGCGTGGACAAGATGAGGCGTTCGTTTTCTCTTCACGTCGCGATCGTGGATCGCTGAGGCTGAGACCTCCTCGCAGGCGATGACTTGCAACAAGCTGTCCGGCAGTGGCTTCCCCCCCCGGATCCGTCGATAAACCACAACACCGCGCGTGACTCTCATCACGAGGGCACGGCAACTTGGTTTACTGAGGGTACCACCTACGAAGGATGGAAGATACGAGGCTCGTTCATGTGGCTTCACGGAAAACGTATGTCCCCATACTTATTACTTTTCGTGTATTGAACGTCGCTGATGACCATTGGTTTTACAGCTGGGTCTGGCAAGAGTGTCCTTTGGTATGTCGCACTCAATTCAACGAGTCAATTGCAATTGCCTACAGTAACGTATGCCATCTCCCAGCTCTTCAATTATCAAAGACCTTGAGGCTACGCGAAAGGCTGGATTAGCTTCGCTAGCTTACTATTACTTTGATTTCAAAGACAGCGGCAAGCAGAATCTCCGTGGATTCCTATCTTCTCTCCTTCGTCAACTCACTGCTCGGTCTGATGCATTCTACAACATTCTCAACCGACTTTATGAGGCATGCGATACGGGCTCACGTCAGCCAAGTGAAAATGACCTCGTCGAATGCCTAATGGACGTGCTCGCGTTCCCTGGACAAAGCAAAGTATACATCGTAGTCGACGCCATGGATGAATGTCCTAATAATTCTGGAATTCCCACATCCCGCGAAAAAGTCTTGAAGCTCATTGACAGGCTCCTTTCCTTAAGACTTCCTCACGTACGAATTTGTATCACAAGTAGACCCGAGGTCGACATTCACAAGTCTCTCAAACATTTGACATCTCATTGTGTGTCACTTCATGACGAGGGCGGCCAGAGGAAGGATATTATCGATTATATCAAGCATGTCGTCAACTCGGACACAAACATACAAAAGTGGAGAGAAGAAGACAAGGAACTGGTCATCGACACGCTGGCACAAAAAGCCCAGGGCATGTAAGGCATACTTACTACAGCTTGCGTAACGTGACGCTTATTCCGGGATATAGGTTCAGATGGATTTATTGTCAGCTAGAGACGCTCCGGCGCTGTTTTCCGGGGAGCATTCGGCGCGCGCTCAATGGATTGCCGAGGACCTTGGATGAAACCTACGAACGGATATTACTGGGGATCGACGACGAGAAATGGGAATATGCCCTTCGGCTTTTCCGGTGCCTGGCAGTGGCTCGTCGTCCGCTGCGAGCCTATGAACTTGCGGAGGTTCTTGCCGTCGATCTTGGCCCGGGAGGAATGCCCAAGCTCAATGTGGAATTACGCCCCAGAGACGCAGACGAAGCCGTTTTGTCGGCATGCTCCACTTTGGTTGCAATTATTGGACCAAATACCCCATATCCTCCCCACGTCAGCGACACCAAGGATAGCTGGCTTGTACAATTTTCTCACTACTCAGTCAAGGAGTTCTTGACTTCCGAACGCCTGCAGTCTTCGAGGATGCAAAGGGTTTCGCGGTTCCACATCGCCCCAACGCCTGCCCACACGATCCTCGCACAAAGTTGCATCAGCACCTTGCTACAGCTGGATGATTCTGTCGATAGAAATGACTTTCGGGGCTTCCCTCTTGCTGAATACGCGGTCCGAAACTGGGTAGAACACGCTCAGGTAGAAGGCGTAGCGTCGCAAATCCGAATTGGGATGGCATCCCTCTTTGACCCAGAATTGCCACATTTCACGGTGTGGGTCGACTTCCGGCGAGATCATTGGAATTCATCACGAAGACGCGAACCACTCCCCCTCTCCTATGCTTCGTTCTACGGTTTTGATGACGTAGTAAAATACCTCGTCACCACACGTCATCAAGGTTTAGATGAAATTGATCCTGATTGCAGCACTCCGCTGCTAGCAGCACAAAGGGGAGGGCATTTTGGGATTGCGCAGTTCTTACTGGAGCACGGCGCAGATGTGGACGGTCGAGACGATACTGGTTGGACACCGTTAGGCTTTGCGTCACGAAGGGGGCAATTCGACTTTGTCCGGCTATTACTCGAGCAGGGTGCCAATATAGGCGGTCACACTATCAGGGAATCCCCGTTACACGAAGCTTCGGAACATGGCTATCTCGATATTGTTGAACAACTCATCGAGTTTGGCGCGGATGTAAATCGCACCGGCGCTTGTAGCAACACTCCATTGATCATAGCATCGCGAAATGGCAATGGCAATGTCGTACAGTTATTAATCAAGCGGGGTGCCAATGTGGACGCTTGGAACACCTTCGGCAGCACGGCATTCCAAGAAGCTGTGGACAACGGGCATCTCGATATTGTTCAACTATTCCTCAAACATGGCCTGGATATAAACGTCCGTAACTATCAGGGAGCCACCCCGTTGCACAGGGCATCACGGCATGGCAAGGCCAGTATTACACAGCTATTAATCGAAGAGGGTGCCAATGTGGAAACTCGGGATAACCAGGGATCAACGCCATTATACACAGCTGCAGAACACGGGCATCTCAGCGTGGTGAAGGTCCTTCTCAGCCATGGTGCTGACGTGAAAGCCCGCGACAATCTCGGAGCCCCCCCACTACACGCAGCATCGCTGTATGGTAGAGCCAATGTTGTGCAATTCTTCCTCGAGTCTGGTGCGGATATGAAGGTCAGCGACAATCAAGGCGCCACCGCACTGCACTTGGCGTCACGTCACGGGCATTCTGACATCGTGCAGACATTGCTCGGGTATGAAGTGGACGTGAACGCGCGACACTGCGATGGCTCGACGCCAATGCATGATGCCTCGGCATACGGGCATGTCGATGTCGTTCAACAACTTATCAACGTTGGCACGGATAAACTGGCTTGCGACAACGAAGGAGCCTCTCCGTTGCACAAGGCAACATTTTACGGGAACCTTCAAGTTGTTCAGCTGTTACTCCAGTCTTCTGTGGACCCGAACACCCCGCACAGCAAGTGCTCAACACCGCTGCACCAAGCTTCGAGGAGGGGGCACGCTATGATTGTGGAGGAGTTACTGGAGTGGGGCGCAGACAAGGACGCTCAGGACAAGGACGGCTTAACACCGTTGTGGGAAGCGTTGTTACACGGCCAAGCCAAGATTTTGGAGCTCTTACTTGAGCGTCGCGCTGACGTGAACACAAGGAACAATTCCCACCAGACCGCGCTGCATCTAGCGGTGTTCAAGAGAGAAATTGACGTTGTGTCGCTCCTACTCGCGTATGGCGCAAACCCAAATTCTCAGGACGTGTGTGGTTGCACCCCGTTACATTTGGCATCGACATACGGACATGTCGACATCATGGAGGTGTTGGTGGATCGTGGCGCCGACGTGAATTCTCGGGAAGAGCACCGCAGCACTGCACTCCATCTGGCGGCACTCGGCGGGCACACAGACGCGGCAAGATGGTTGGTCCAGCATGGAGCAGACGTAAATGCTCAGGACGACCAGGGTCGGACGCCATTCTCGGCAGCGTTGGAAACAGGAAATCGCAGAGTCGCGCGATTACTCGCAGACGAGGAATCATAATAGGTAGGATCTCTTTACAGGTTTATTTTGTTGATTTATGCGAACTTGATCCTGATCCAGCAAGCGACTAGTAATCTATTCTGTCTGTCAATCTGGGAGGAGGGAAATACAGTTCGCCGGATTGAGAGATGGTGAATACTATGGAGGTGTAGGTGCCATCATGTTGGTCGGAAGAGCGGAAGAGAGGAGCAGGAACTTGGAATTGGCCTTTGGAAATCGAAAGGAGCGGCGCGGGCCTTCCCTACTGCGCACGTTCCCCTACATGGGCTGTGTCTCGAAGCCAGCAGAAACGACTGTTGAGACTGGAGCGAGAGCGAATATTTCTCTTTTGAGTTCGAAGCGAGCTATGCTCTCGATATGCGCGGTCTCGTACCCTTCTGTCAATGCAGTGCTCCGAGTCGACACTGCGTGACCATCAGAAGTTAACGGCACGTCCACCTCCGATATCGGATGCAATTTTCGGCCACCTGAGGTAGTTCCTGTGTATTTGGGTGCAAAGCGTACTAGGGCGCTTGACGGTGTCACCCAGGCTGTACCCCGACGCTGGCAGGCGCCCGAGTCCTGGCTTCACCCTTCAACTCACCATTTCTCATCTTCCTACCAAACGTTATGTCTTCCACTGGCAATTCCCATCTCGACATGTCCTCTTCGCCATTCCAAGCCGTCTTTTATGCTGCCTTAAGCGAGTACTACTCCCGGAAGACTGGGAAGGATATCGACTCGGACCCGCTCACCGCTAAGCTCCGGTCCTGCAAGTCTTTGAACGAAATATATGGGGTTCTTTAAGAACAAGCGCAACTATTCGATGATTTTCGTAATGGAGGTCGCGGGGTGCAGGTCATGAGAAAACTCAAGCCGACCATTGATATTCTGCTCAAGCTCTCCAATGGTGGTGTCCTCGGCGAAGGCATTGGTCTTGTGAGTGTTAGGGTGTGAACTATCCTCTGAGGGCGTATTCTAACTCCCATCCTGTAGAAATTTCCTCCCGCAAAAGCGATCATAGCTGGCATCGGCATTCTACTCGCAGTCCGTATTCCTTTCCCTTTTACGTTTCTCACTCTTACAACACAGATTAGGCTGTCAAGGACGTTAGCACAAGTTATGACGCACTCATGGACTTATTTGAATGTGTTTGGGCAACTACCTCAGGCGCCTAGGAATATTCACTGAGATTCCGCCTGCTTTGAAGGGAATCCTAGTCAACATAATGATCGAGTTATTAGGCGTCCTCGCATTGGCAACGCGCCAAATCAAGCAGGGAAGATTCAGTGAGTTAGTCCCCTCGATGATGCATAGCCCTGGGCTCAGCGTTGTGCAGAGAAATTCGCGAAGAAGCTGCTGGGCGAGAACGACATCGAGGCGGTACTTCAGCAGTTGGACAGGCTTACCCTGGAGGAGTCACGAATGACTGTAGCGCATACCATGGAGGTCTCAACACAAAGCATGGAGGTCGTACGTGGTCTATTCAATGACATGAGAACGGTCATGGAAGGTCTGTAAACCTTTCAGAGCTGGTCGAGAGTGCTGTGCTGAGAGTTCCCATGCTCAGATGGGAAAACATCGACAGATAATATCCAAGAGGGTCTTGGTGAGTTTCGTTTACGGATCACAATCATGTACATCTAACTGTGAATAAAGTTAAGCTGCAAGAGATAGTAGAAAGCATGAACAAGATGAAACATTCGTTTCTCTTGATATCCCAATCTTGTGTCACCCAGGCTAACATGTCCTCACAGGTGATGAATTGCAACAAGCTGTCTGGCAGTGGCTTTCCCCTCCATATCTGTCGATAAACCATAACATCATGTGTGAATCCCATCACGAAGGGATGGGAACTTGGCTCACTGAAGGTGATGTCTACAAGGAATGGAAAGCAGGTGGTTCCTTTGCGTGGCTTCATGGGGAACATGTGTCCCATATGCTATCCATGTATTGAATGCCGCTCATGGCCTCTGGTTTTACAGCTGGATCCAGCAAGAGTGTCCTTTGGTATGCTGTACTTCAACTGGTCATGTATAAAATAACTATGGCATCCTCTAGCTCTTCAATTATCAAAGACCTTGTGGCTGTGCGAAAGGCTGGATTAGCTTCGGTAGCCTATTATTACTTTGATTTCAAGGACACCGACAAGCAGGATCTCCATGGATTGCTATCCTCACTCCTTCTCCAACTCACTGCATGATCTGATGTGTTCTGCAACATCCTCAATTGGCTTTATGAGGAATGTGATAAGGGCTCACAACAACCCAGTGAAAGGGATCTCATTTATTGCCTAAGGGAGGTACTTGCCTTCCTTAGACAAGGCAAGGTTTACATCATAGTGGATGCCTTGGACAAATGTCCCAATAACTCTGAAATGCCCACATCCTGTGAAAAAGGTTTGGAGGCTGTTGAAATGCTCATTTCTTTACCATTCCCCCACATACGAATTTGTATTACAAGTTGACCAGAGGTCGACATTCAATTGTCTCTTAAGCCTTTGACATCTTATTGTGTGTCCCTTCACGATGAGAGTGGCCAGAGGAAGGATATAATCAACTATATCAACCACTTCGTTGATTCTGACAGAAACATAGGAGAGTGGAGAGAGGAAGACAAAGAACTGGTCATCAATACATTGGCTTGAAAAGCCCAGGGCATGTAAGGTATACTCACTACAACCTTGTATCATGACACTTATTCTGTGATATAGGTTTAGATGGGTTTATTGCCAACTAGACATGTTGTGGCGCAGTTTTCCAGGGAGCATTCGACATGTACTCAATGAATTGCCAAGGACATTGGACCAAACTTACAAGCAGATATCAGAAGGGCTTGATGAGGAGAAATGGGAATATGCCCTTTGCCTTTTCCAGTGCCTGGCAGTTGCCTGCCATCCACTGCAAGTAAAAGAGCTTGCGGAGGTTCTTGCAGTTGAGGTCAACACGGGAATCCCCAGGCTCAATGTTGCCTTCATTAGCAAAAATCAACTTTTCTTATTCCATCTTATTCCATCTTATTCCATCTTATTCCATCTTATTCCATCTTATTCCATCTTATTCCTCTTATTTTGGGGGTAAGAAGGGAATAAGTAGGAATAAGACAAGTTTTTTTTTA
>Ga0137394_10003829_pt1 | contig 11336 bp, 9 predicted proteins | sample czobulk116metaG_FD_108278 | JGI IMG/M metagenome (GOLD analysis project Ga0137394, IMG submission 108278) | Vadose zone soil microbial communities from Angelo Coast Range Reserve, California, USA - czobulk1.16 metaG | ecosystem: Environmental > Terrestrial > Soil > Vadose zone | place: USA... | reverse complement strand
CTGGTCGTCGCGATCAGACCGGCGCTGTGGGTCTCGCTCTTTACCAGCGATCCCGGCGTCACCGCCGCCGCCTCTTCGTATTTTGCCTGGGCCGGCCCGGCGTTCGGCTTTTTCGGGATCGGCGTTTGCCTCTATTTCTCGTCGCAGGGTGCGGCGAAAGTCGGAGGTCCGGTGCTGGCAGGCACCATCCGATTGCTGCTGGTCGGGCTCGGCGGCTGGTGGCTGGTATCGATCCATGCGCCGGCCTGGACCTTGTTCGCCCTCGTCGGCCTCGCCATGGTCGTGTTCGGCCTCAGCACGGCCGCGTCCGTTCGCCTGACGCGCTGGGGCAAATGACCCGACTACCTGCGAATATAGCATTGCACAAATTCGATTTGTTGCTATGCAGGCCCGTTTCGTGGGGAGAGGTCATGACTTGCAGACTAGGTTTCATCGTTACGGTTTTGGCGGCGCTGCTGGGCACTTCGCTAGCGAAGGCGCAGGCCGGCGGTGAGGTGAGCGGGATATGGCTGACGCAGGCGGGCGACGCCAAGGTACGTGTCAGCAAATGCGGCGGAGGGATTTGCGGGGTGGTGATCTGGCTGAGAGAGCCGATCAATCCGGCAACCGGGAAGCCCCAAGTCGATGACAAGAATCCGAATCCGGCCTTGGCCAAGCGTCCGATGATCGGGCTCTCGCTGTTCAGCGGCATGCAGGCCAGCGGCCCCAACAAATGGTCCGGCCAGATCTACAATGCCGATGACGGCAAAGGCTATGCCAGCACCGTTTCGGTGGCAGGTCCGGACACGTTGAAAGTCGAGGGCTGCGTGGGCTCGCTCTGCGGCGGCGAGAACTGGACGCGATCCGCGCGCTGAGATTTCGATTTCGCGCGTTTTCTTGACGCGAACCGGTTCCCACCCCGCATCAAGTGCGGGGCAGGCTTTCGCTTGAAAACGCTTCAAGCCGCCATCGCCTTCAGCGCGGTTGCCGCCGAGGCATAGCCGCCCCGGGCGCCGTCGATGAAATGCACGTGATCGCTGCGCAGCGCCGAGGGCGTGAAGCAGGTCATCATCGCTGCGTCCTGCCGGTGCAGGCCGTAGCGCGCGATCCCGCTTGCGGCCGCAGCGGCAAGGCGCTGCGTCAGCGCGCGCTCCAGTTCCGGCGAGCAATCGAGGATCATGCGCAAGCCGTCGTCATATTTGCGGAAGTCGGAATTCTCCACCACCTGCTGCACATAGGTCTTCGGAACGAAGCCGCCGACGCTGATGCCGAAGCGCATGATCACATAGACAAACAAGGTGTGGGCGAGCACTGCGGCGCGCCGCTTGAACAGCGGCCCTCCCCGCGTGGCGCGGGCCTCGAATTCGACTCCGGCCGGCGGCCAGCGAAGCGGCGGCCCGCCCGGCGGCACCGGCCGTCCCGCATCCGGAGTGCGCTCGGACAATGCAATGACGTCTTCGATCAATTGACGAAAAGCAAGTGGATCGGCGCCACGCGCCGGCACCACCAGCACCGACAGGATAAGACCGCGCACCGAGGGAATTTCCTCGAACCGGCATGATAGCCCGGTGAGATCGGGCTGCGTGCCGGGTGGCGCTTTCGCCACCGCGAACTCAGCCCGCTTCATCGCGGTATCCGCCCAGCCGAGACCGCCGCCGGAGAACATCGCATAGGACAGATTGGGCGACGGTCCGAACCGGGCCACGCGAACATCGAGGCCCTGCGCCCGCACCGCGGCGACCGGCACCAGCGCGATCCGCATCACGAGGTTGAGACTTTCCTCGACCCAGGTCGCGGTCGCCGCCAGCGCGGCGCGCGCGCGCGCGAGATCGTCGGGCGAGACCGCAAAGCTCGCGCCATCGCCGCCGAACACGAACGGAAATTCGCGCCCCTCCAGCGCATTGGTGACCGCCGCGATGACCGACGCGCCGGCCATGTTGACCGCCTTGTAGCGCGCCTCCGCGATCGCCTTGGTCGATTCCACGATATCGGCGACGCCGATGCTCCAATCGTCCGGCAACGGCGAATACATCGCCGGGTCCATCAGGCGGCCAAAGCCGCGAAAGACCGGAATGCCGCCGTAGAAGGTGTCGCTGCCGGTAGGCAAGGTCATGGGTGTGGGCCGTCCGGATTTCTAGATCGTCAAGCAGATACGGCCGGATGTGCATTCGGGTTCACGGCCGGCATCTGAATTGACGCGGCGCCGCGCCTATTGGGTGACGCAGCGGCTTTTCGCATACTGCGCACATCAACAGGGAAAAATTTGCAAGAATGGGGAAATCCGCCGGCAGCTTCCGGGCGATTGGCCTCACGCCACCAGCGCTACATTCTTGAACGCCCGCACCAGCGGCCGTTCCAGCTTGCCGCCCATGCCCCCCAGAATTTCGTAGGCCTTCTGACGCGCCATTGGCGGCCTGTACGGCCTCGACTCGATGAGAGCGGCGAAGATATCGGAGATCGTCAGCAATCTTACCAGATCGGAAATCTCCGGCGCAGACAGTCCGTCGGGATAACCCGAACCGTCAAGATATTCGTGGTGATGCCTCACGCCGTCGAGAATCTCGGGGCTGATGTCCGGGATATCCTTCAGCAATTCATATCCGATCACCGGATGGCGTCGCATGATCTCTTCTTCGCCGGGGTCAAGGCGGTCGGGCTTGTCGAGAATGGACAAGGGAATTTTGGCTTTGCCGATATCATGGAGGGTCGCGGCAATTCCCAATCGCTTTACATCCGAACTGGAGAACCCGATATTCAGCGCGAAGCCGACCGCCACGCCTGTCACCAGCAGGCAATGCTGGAACGTTCCTTCATGATAGCGGCGTACGTCATCGAGCCACGAGGCAAGCCCGTTTTGCGAGATGCTGTTGATGATTTGCGATGTGGTACGCTCGGCATCCGACAGGTTGATCGGTTCGCCGGTTCGTATCGCTGAAAACAACGATGCGAAGACCGCCGCGCTGGCTGCGATCTCGGGGAAGGTAACGCCGAGGTCGCTTTGTTTCGCCTTCTCGGCGGCTTCGATCTGCGCCAGTTTGAATACGATTTCTCTTGGACGCGAAACCACGGCGGTGGCTCCGAGCGCATAGGCCTGCGAGATCATGGAACGAACGTGGTTGTGGACGACAAACAGCTTTTCGGAAACGCTGCTCAGCTCCTGCAAAACACCCCTGAGCTGTTCGACGCGATCCATCTGACGCAAATCGGCGTCAACCATCAGCACGCCGCTTTCGTCCATTTTTGTATCGCCCTCACCCAGAAGCTGGGTTTCCACGCGATGCTGTGGCTCCAGCATCGCGCGGATCGCCGGTATCTTGGTAGGGTCATCGGTGACGAAATGAACAAACATTCCCGAGCCGAACGGTAAACTGAAGCCGCAACCTCACAATTCCGGGACAATGTACGGGCACTTCCCTAATGAATTGCCAGTTGTCGTTGTTCGACTAAAGGGTTGGGTGGAACCGCTAAAATCGCCGTTTGTCCGCCGATAAATGGCCCGAGTGGCACGACCTACGCGGCGAAACGACGGTTGGACCCCGACCGGAGGCCCAATAGGAAGCCGTCACCAGCCTGATCGAAGCCAGCCTCGTTCAGGCGTTTGGCATCGAACCACGGAGCACCAGCCGGTTAAGCCGGCTGGCAAACGCCGCCGGATCCTCCGGCAATTCGCCGTCGAGGATCTGCGCCTGCTCCAGCAGCAGAAACGACAAATCCGCAGCGATGTCGCCGGTGCCCGAAATGGCCGCGACCAGGGGATGGCGGATATTGATTTCGAGGATCGGCTTGGTGCCGGCGCCGCGATTTTGCCGCGCCAGCAAACGCTCAAGCTCGCGGTCCGGGCCATGGCTGCCGGCAACCAGGCATGACGCGCTCGACGTGAGCCGCTGCGAGGCACGCACATCGGCAACACGATCGCCGAGCGCGGCCTTGATCACGGCAATGGTCGCGGCTTCATCGGCGTCCGGTTTGGTCTCTTCCTTGCTGTCGTCGATGCGCGGGATCAGGCCGAAATCGATATCGCCCTGGCTGAGCGACTTCAGCGGCTTGCCTTCGAAGTCGAGCGGCGCCGAGGTCCAGAACGCGTCGACCGGATCGGTCAGCAGCAGAACTTCGATACCGCGGGCCGTAGCCTGCTCCAGCTTGGGATTGGACTTCAGCCGCTCGATGCTGTCGCCGACCAGAAAGTACACTTCGGTCTGGTTGGGCTTCAAGTCCGCGATATATTGCTTCAGCGAGCGCTTCTCGCCCGCGGTCGTGGTGAAGCGCGACAGCGCCAGCAATTTCTCGCGGCGCTCAAAATCCTCATAGAGGCCTTCCTTGATCACGGGACCGAAAGCGTCCCAGATCCTGGCGAAGTTGTCCGGCTCCTTCTCGCCCAGCGATTCCAATTCGCCGACCACGCGGCTGGTCACCGCTTTTCTTATTTGCGCCAGTTGCGGATTGTTCTGTAGCATTTCGCGCGAGATGTTGAGCGGCAGATCCTCGCTGTCGACGACGCCGCGGATGAAGCGCAAATAGGCCGGCAACAGATCGGCATCGTCGGTGATGAACACCCGGCGGACATAGAGCTTCACCTTGCCCTTGCGCGCCGGCTCGAACAGGTCGAACGGCTTGGTCGACGGCGCGAACAAGAGCACGGCGTAGGAATAGCGGCCTTCGGCGCGGTAATGCAGCGTCAACGCCGGCTCGTCGAAAGCGCCGGCGATCGACTTGTAGGCCTGGGTGTAATCTTCCGGCTTCAATTCGGATTTGGAGCGCTGCCACAGCGCGCTCGCCGAATTGATCTGCCGCGGCTCGCCCTCTTCCGGCTTGAGCAGAATCGGAAACTGGATGTTGTCGGAATAGGCGCCGACGACGCGCTCGATCTCGTAAGCCTCCAGATATTTGGCCGCGTCCGTTTTCAGATGCAGCACGATCTCCGTTCCGCGCGCGACGCGCCTCGCGTCCTCCTCGCCGGCGGGCGCGATTTCAAATCCGCTGCCGCCGGATGACGACCAGGTCCAGACCTCGTCGGTTCCGGCGCGGCGGCTGGTGACGGTGATACGGTCGGCCACCATGAAGGCGGAATAAAAGCCGACGCCGAACTGGCCGATCAGGCCGGCGCCGTCCTTGGCCTCGGTCAGGCGCGACAGAAACGACTTGGTGCCGGACCGCGCGATGGTGCCGAGATTGTCGATCAGCTCCTGCCGGTCCATGCCGATGCCGCTGTCGATCACCGAAAGCGTATCGGCCTTCTTGTCGGGCACGATCAGAATGTCAGGCGGCGCCGCGTCGGCAATCAGGTCCGGCGTTGCGATCGCCTCATAGCGCAGCTTGTCACAGGCATCCGACGCATTCGAAATCAATTCGCGCAGGAAGATATCGGTCTCCGAATAAACCGAATGCACCATCAGGTGAAGCAGCTCGGCCACCTCGGCCTGGAACGGTTGGGAGACGGGGGCGGTGTCGGTGGTGGTGGTGGAAGTCATTATCGGGCTCGCTTAACGGCGGGGCGGAAACTGCGGAAAAATCCGGTATAGCAATGCCATTGGGGGTAGCAAGCTATCCGGGCACTAGCGCCAGAAAAAACGGGGCGGCCGCCGCGCATAGACGCGCGTATCGACGCGGGCTCCACAAGCTTTTTCTCCGCTTATTCACGCTGCGGCGAATCCGAAATAGCCGCGAGATATCGCTTAACCGAGGCATCGAACGCGGCCTTGGCATCCGCTGCAATGTTGCGATCCCACCAGGCTCCATAAATGCGATCGAAGGCAAGCGGGGCGATCGCCCGTGCGATCCTTCGAACTGCTTCGGCATTCAGCGGGATGTAGTTCGGAAAGCTGTACATGAAGCTCAGCGAACGGCGATCCATCGCCACCATGGCGACATCTCCGGTCAACAGCGCACCTCGGCCTTCCGCGCCCGCGCGCCAATGCATCACGGTGCCGCCGGCAAAATGCCCGCCGGTACGGACGAGAACAATGTCATCGGACAGCCGATGGCTTTCACCCACCCACGAAACGATCGCCGGGTGCGGCCGCGTGATCCATTGGCGATCATCGCCATGCAGATAGATCGGCACACCGCCGAAAGCCTCGCTCCAGTCGGCGACCGCGCCGTAAAAATGCGGATGCGAGACGGCAATCGCCTTGAGGCCGCCGAGCGATCTGACGTGATCTACCGCCTCGCGCGTAGCTAAGGGAACGCAATCCCAGAGCACACAACCATCACCCTCCCGCACCAACAGCGCGCGTTGCCCGATCGCGAAGCTCGGCTCCATGCCGATTCCGAGAATGCCGAAATCTTCACGCCAAACAAGCTTGTGATGTTTCGCCAGTTCCTCGCGGGTGAGCCACGCCTGGCCTTTCCAGTTCACAAATTGCCGCTCGTCCTCACAGACGGGACATGATACCGGGGGTTCGCCGCTTTCGGGAAACTGGGCACCACATTGTTCGCAGGTCCAGAACGGCAAAGATGTTACTCCAGTTGGAAGCTAACGACGTCAAACCAGCGCTCCGCGACAAACTGGGCTACCCACGCAATTAGACCCTGGCGTGGCGAACCCTAGTTTCCATCTAATCACATCACGCCCGGCTTGCTACCGCTCCCTCAGCGCATCAGTCCGGCGCAGATCGACACAGCTCGCTCGGTCTTATAGCTAAGCCAGACCAGTGCAGCGACCTTGGACTGGCAGGGATCATTGTGACCGCAACGGCGCCCAGATCTGCTGCTTTCGTTCAAGGCCACGCAGCGCAAACGTGCCGACCAGCTCCAACCGACGTCCGCAACGTTCGGCGAAGGTATCTGACACCAGAATCGAACGACCCGCGTCGTCGCACAGCTCCTCGATACGGCTCGCTTCGTTCACCGCCCGCCCGATCACCGTGAAGTCCAGCCGCCGGCTCGTCCCGACGTTGCCATAGACCACGCGGCCGAAGTGCAGGACCAGGTCGACGTCCAATCCCGGCAGCCCCGCCGCACGACGTCGGTCGTTCAACGCGCGATTGAGCTCCAGAGCCTGTTCGGCGGCATCCAGGGCGCTCCCGCAAGTCGCACATGGCCGATCTTCCGGATCCAACACCGGGAAGATGGCCAGGAATCCATCGCCCATGAATTTCAGGATTTCACCTCCGCAGCGCGTAACGGGCTCGCCGATGGCGTCGAAGTGCTCGTCAAGCCACCCGACGACCTTCGCGGAATCATCGCGGTCTGCCAGCGCCGTGAATGCGCGGAAATCGGCCAGCAGGATCGCGGCGGCGACCGTCTCGCCTTCGCCTCGCCGGATATGCCCTTTGAGAACGCGCGTACTCGTCCCCGCACCGAGATAGGTCGCGAGAGTCTCGTGCAGCGTCCGCGACAGGCTGAATTTGCAGATTGCGAGCCCGAGCGCGGGAAGCACCTCGGCCAACATCGCCATGTCGTCGTCACTGAAACCCGACGGCGTGTCGGTCGCGAACGAAACCGCGACACCTTTCAGCGCGGTTCCGGGTGCGAACCATATGAGATGCAGGACGTAATCAGTGCCGCCTTCCGCACGCAGGTCGAGAAGCGCCGGAGCAGCCTTTGCGGCATCCAGATCATCGTGAAGACGCCATCGGGCGAACGTCCCGCCCTGGGCCAGAAGGGCGTGGAGAGGACTGCGTTCGAAGGCGTCGATGCCCTCATCGCCGTACGCAGCGGAGACCAGCGAGGCGCCACGGTCGCTCCGCCAGTCGACGCTAAACCCGCGCACGGACGGATCGATTGCGGGGCCAACGACGCTCATGCGCCAGAGCGGCAGTCCTGCATCGCCCAACGCCCTGCAGAATTCATCGAGCAGGGCGACACCGTCGTCGAGTGCCGTCGCTTGTTCGACGATCCATTGGACGATTTGTCGAGCGCCCCGCTGTTTCACGTTTTTTTGTCCATCGATCATGTCATGATCCGCGGACCGCCGAAGCCGCGTGTCGAAGGAGGCCAGGCCGATACGAGCTGGCATCATCGCAATTGCGCCATCAGCGCATCCGCGCCTTTGTCGATCCCGGCCTCTGCCGCGGCCAGCGGTTCCACGCTGGCCTTGATGTTGTACGGGCTCGGATACTGCTTGGAGACGAACGCGGTGATCAGGCGGGAGTTCGCGGCATCGAAGATCTCGACGGCGTAAATGACCGAGCCTGTCAGCGATCCCTCCCCGTCACGGGCGGTTTGCACCCCGTTGTAGACGATGCCGGCGACGTCGAACCGCGACAGGGGCCCGAGAACCGGCGTGTTGATTGCCGCTCCCGTTAGCGTCAACCTTACGCGTAGCGTGTTTGGCGCACGATGGCTCGCGAGCGTGAAGCGGCTGCCCAGCTTCGCCGCGAACCGCGTCTGCATGTAACTCGCGAGCGATGCCTTGTCCGTTTCGGACATGTCGCCGAATTGCTGATCCGGACCCCGGTAGATCACGACCGGTTCGATGATGATCTTGTTGTAGGTGCGCCAGTCCACTGCGGTGGAGTAGCGATACGGAATACGTCCGGACGCATCGGATGGATTCGGGGCCAGGTAGGAAGACGAAGCAACCTCCGAATAGGGGACCGGCGTCACGTTTGCGCATCCCATCAAGACCGCGCAGAGCGCCAGGACCGCCAGACGGTCCACCCGCGAGAGTGTGTACATCTCAAACTCCAGTTCAGATATGTTGGGAAAGCGCGGAGAGCCGGACCGATACGAAGCTCTGCCGCGGCTATTTGGCGGCTTTTGCAACCGTCGGCGACTTCGCCTCGGTTGCTTGCGCCCACTCCTTATCCGCCTTAGGACCGGTCGGATCGCCTGTCATCCCCACCAACTGCCCGGGCAAGGCATTCATGGTTTGAGTCCAGGTCTGCGAGGCACAGAAAACCGACAGCATGCAGCCCTTGACCTTTAGGTCCGTGGCCTCGCGCCGCAGCGAGATCTCGTAAGACTTGCCGTTCTCTGCGTTGTAGATTTGGCCCTCGAAGCGCCCGTCCGCGCCTGGCTTCAGGCCCAAGATCAATTGGTGACCCAGAAGAGGCCGGGTCCGCCTCGCAAGATCCGGGTTGTTCTGATCCCTCAGCGGTTGCCCATTCGCATCCGTGGGGTCCTTCATCCAGACGATATAGCCGCAAATCTGTTCCAGCTTCGCTCCGCAGCGCTCGATGCGTACGCGGGCGCGGCCATCTTCCGTGAGCCAGGTACCACTCGGGTCGGCCGCGGCCGCGCTTGCGGCGTTGCCGGGTTCGACGACAGCCATCAGGCAGGCCGCGCAAGCGACACCAGCAATCGTTCGGGAAATCAACGTCATCTGCCTCATTTTCCAGCTCCTCGCGGCGTGAACGCGCAGGAGTCCGCAAGCTGCGAGCGGCTGCCGCGCTCGAAGTGCCCTACGCGCTTAATCAAACGATATCGTACTATTATACACTTCCGTAGCCGGATGCAAGCCGATATGAGAAGTATCGAACGATAGAGACCGCGACCCGCGCAGCCGGCAAAATCAACGCAGGGACGCACAGGGAATGCCTCGGAGAGAAAACCCAGATGAATGTGACCAAGGCCAAGCCGAGCAGAAGTGCACGACCACACAGCGGGCGGCCGACCAAGGAACAAGCCGGGCAGATCACCGGGCACATCATCGACGTGGCGACGCGGCTGTTCCTGGAGTCGAGCTTCGAGGCGGTCAGCGTCGATCTCATCGCAGCGAAGGCCCGGATATCGAAGCAGACCTTCTACGCCCGCTTTGCCTCCAAGGAGACATTGTTTGCGGCCGTGATCCGCAAAGGGGTAAATGATCTTCTGCTGCCGGCCGTCGCCGAATCGAATCGCGATGGGCCGATCGAAGCGACCTTAGTCAGGATCGGAATAGAGCTTTCGAAAAGAGCGGTGGCGCCGGCGGCCATTGCGCTTGAGCGGCTCGTTGCATCCGAAGCGCATCAATTCCCGCAGCTGGCGCTCGCCTACCACGAGAATGCCATTCACGCGCGGGAACTGATTGCCGACATTTTCTCCAACGCCATGCGTGACAGCCAGATACGATCGATGGATGCGCGCTTCCTGGCCGAGCAGTTCATGTACGCGGTCGTCGACGGTCCCGTCCGAGCCATGGTCCTCAGCGGCAAGATCGCGAAATCCGAGAAAGATCTGCGCGAGCGGATCACTAGCGCCGTCGGACTCTTGTTGAACGGATGCCGCTACCATCCGGCGCGGCGCGCCTAGATCGGTTCAGCCCCCAGCGCAATATCCAGCCAGCCGAGCGCGTTGACGGTCACCCGGTCGCCCTCACCCACGATGACCGTCGTGGTCTCGGCCTCGACGATCCCGGGGCCCTCGAAGGCGTGGCCGGGCTGGAGCGCATCCAGCGCATAGACCGGAACCTCGCGCCACGCGCCAAAAAACGCCTGCCGCATCGTGCGCGGTGCGCAGGCCGCGGCCGACGACGCTGGTCTCGCATCCTCGCCGCGCCGCGATACTTCGCCGACGGCAGCAACCCGCGCGTTGACGAATACCACCTCCTGATCGCGCGAGGCGTAGGTGTAGAGCTCCTCGTGGCGGCGGTGAAAGCTATGTTCGATCTGGTCGACCAGCGAGGCCGCATTCCAGTCGAGGTCATCGAGCGCGACGTCGATCTCGAATATCTGCTCGCCGTAGCGCATCTCGGCGGAGCGTTCGATGGTCATCGGACCGTCGAACCAGGAGCGAAGCCGGCCGGACGCCTGTTGCTCCAGTTGCGCAAACAGCGCACGCACTTTCTCCGCCGAAATGCGTGCGCCCGCACCATAATGCGTGCGGCTGACTTCGTAGCGCAGATCGCTGGTCAGCATGCCCCATGCCGACAACACCGAGGCGGCGGTCGGCACGATGATGCGCTTGATCTCCAACTCGCGCGCCACTTCGGTCGCATGCAGGCCCGCCGCGCCGCCGAAACTCAACAGCGCAAACCGCCGGGGATCGACGCCGCGGCGCAACGTCATCAGCCGAATGCCATCCGCCATCTTCAGATTGATCATCCGGTAGATGCCGGCGGCGGCCTGCAGCCGCGACAGACCCAACGACGTGGCGACCCGGTCGACCGCGGCTTCCGACGCCGCGGGATCAAGCGGGCGCTGCCCTCCCATGAAGGCGGCGGCGTCGAGATAGCCGAGCACGACGTTGGCGTCGGTGACGGTCGCCGCAAGGCCGCCATTGCCGTAGCAGGCCGGCCCCGGCACCGAACCCGCGCTTTCCGGACCGACGCGCAAGGTCCCGCCGGGATCGACGCTGGCGATGGATCCACCGCCGGCCGCGATGCTGGCGATGTCGAGGCTGCGCAAACCAATGCGTTGCCCCGCGAGCATTCCGTCCGCCGACAGCGACGCGCGGCCCTCCGAAATAAGCGAGATGTCGGTGCTGGTACCGCCCAT
>Ga0137394_10003828_pt1 | contig 11336 bp, 9 predicted proteins | sample czobulk116metaG_FD_108278 | JGI IMG/M metagenome (GOLD analysis project Ga0137394, IMG submission 108278) | Vadose zone soil microbial communities from Angelo Coast Range Reserve, California, USA - czobulk1.16 metaG | ecosystem: Environmental > Terrestrial > Soil > Vadose zone | place: USA... | reverse complement strand
ACTCTGTCGTGGTATGTTCGGACAAGCGAAGGCCTCTTTCTTGGTATCAAACCCGCGTGAACAACGGATTTGTACCATAGGGGAGGTCTTTCGCGTTCTAAAATCACGAATTTTTCGGGCTAGGGAAAAGGAAAAACGGACTGCGTAAATTCAATCGGTTGAGCCGAACGCCAAGCGACGCCACAACGAGAAGAGAGAAGCAACAACCTTCCCTTCCGCAGCGCGTCATGGTTGAATGTGGGCGTCGAATCGTAAATGTAGGCTTTCCGAGAAAGAAACTAACGACTAGGGGGTGATGAGTTATGGCCACGGCCGCGCGCGCGCTTGAAACTCCCGTGAGCTTCCTTAGATATAGCCGAAGCATGCCATGGAACTACGATCTGCAACAAGCAAGGCACAAAGAGATGCTCTATCGGGCCCTCAACTTGGGCACCACAGTGGCTTTTCTGGGCGCGGGCTGTTCCTTCGATTTTGAGCTCCCGGATTGGGAAAGCTTCGCAAGAGCGGCGGTGCTCTTAGCTTGGCGTTACTTGTCTGATGCCCGAGACGATGCCAATCCACACAGAAACCATTATAAAGACAAAGTTGTTGAATTTGCCGCCCAATTGATGATCGACGAGAAGAGGGCTACCAGCATCCAGCGAAAGCTTGTTATCGGGGACCTCGACATCGACATGCTCCTAGCCACTATTAAGGAAAGAGTTGAAAACAATAAGAAAGAGAATCAAGAGCCGAGCGAAAAGCCTTCTGGCGAACAGTTGCGTTTTATCCTCGGGGCTTGCAAGCAAATTTGTAGCTGGTGTGACTCTAAGGCCCAGCCAGCAAAGAAGGAGTCGTTCCACGGATTCTTAAGCACTTTTTTTGTGAAAGAACTGACAGAACAGGATTGGACCAAAAATAAGGACGGTATACACCGTAGACTCCTGGCCCTCCCCTTCCACCGATTCATCACGAGCAATTACGATCTGATCTTGGAACAGTTTCTTGCTCGCAACCTCGGTAAACCCTTAATAAAAGCGAAACTCGAGGAGTTCCTGCAGGAAAAAACCTTCACCCAAGCTCAGCGTGACAGCGAGAAGCTGGCGCGCTTTGCGGCTGGCATGACTGAGAACTCCCGCAACATGGTTTTCCATTGTCACGGGTGGTACAAGGACCCGGACTCCATGATCGTCACCGAAGAGGATTATCAGAAATGGTACCTCAGCGACGCGGATGGAGCTGGACCCGCTTTCCGCCAGACCATGGAATTGCTTGTCGGCTCCCATCCTATCGTCTTTGTAGGTTTTGGCATGAAAGACCCCGACCTCCTTATGGCTTTGCGGACTTTATCGGCCACCGAGCCTGAGCGTAAAGGCCAGCGCTCTTTGTTCGCGATTTTGTCGGAGGCCGAAGCCAAAGACTCGAACGGTATGGAACGGCTTTTCGACCAGTATGGCGTGCACGTAATCGGCTACGAGGTCAACGCCCCAAATCAGAAGAGTTCTGCGCTGGCTAATGTTCTTAATGAACTCAACCAGCACTGGAAGACCGGGCGCGACAGCTGGCTATTGAAGCCAAAGATTCACCGCGTGCAAATCCCCGAGGAACACATCAGACGAAAACAACATTGGCACTACGAATTGAAGCCATTCGAACGAACGGTTGGACCAAGCGAAACTGAAGCGCACGAAATCATGCTTAGAGAGTGGCGTATGTTTGAGAATCCTGCCAGCGATCAGGATACGCCACCGCAGCTCACAGCCGGCTGTACTGAGCTGAACCTACTAGTAGACAAGATTAATGAGGAGAAAGAACAGGGGCACATCGTTGTGCTCGTTGGGCCAGGTGGTTCGGGCAAGTCGTTTTGCGCCGCACAATTAGTCAAACGCTTGCTGAAAAAGAAAGAAAACGGCTACAAATGCTTCTTTTGGAGCTCTTATTACGCTGACGACGCCTTGACAGGAATAATTCGAGCGAACGAATTCTTCAACGGATTCTCCAATCAAGAGGGTGATTACAGGCTGTCCCGGCTGCAAGTCTTGGGGAACCATTTAGAGGATGCTGAGAACATCCTCGTATTTGACGGCCTCGAAAGGTTCTTGCGTCCAGTCAAGGACCGGCCCGGTACGGGGACTGCGGCTAATGGTGGCGTCAGCGATTTCCTTGACATTCTAAAGAAGCTCGGTACGAAGGGCACAAGCTACAAAGCTACCGTAGTGCTCACCTCTCGCCTCGCACCGGAGCAACTGACGGAAAAGGGGCAGCGTGGAGTATTTTTCAACGTAGTACCGATGACAAAGGATGAGGTAGCGACCTTACCGGAATTCAGAGAGTTACCGGAAGACGAGCCGATGGGTCTGGTGGCATTGCTGGACGGGCATCGCTACGCTGTGGATCTAGCGACCTTGTGGCCGCCCCGAGCGATAGGCGATCTAATTCACTTCCTTGGGAACGTAGGACCTCTGCGCCACCTGGAGCGCATGATTGAACTGACGCTATGCAGGCTCGATCAAGACCCCGACAAGACCGGAAGCGTTAGGCAACGCGGAATCCGTGACTACCACCAATGCGATGGCAGGAGGCCTTACCAGTTGCTGATGAAGCGGTTGGCAGTCTTCATGGGTCCGATCAAGAGAAAGACAACTTTTCAATACTGTTGGAATCTTGCACAAAAAGAATGGTTGAAGATCCAGACAGAAGACAAAAACCTGGAAGCGATTGGGGATTTTCCTGGTCAGGATGCGATGTGGAAGGAACTGACCGAGAACAAGCTTCTTTTCGAGATTGTGCCGCGACAAGACCAACCGCCAGATGGGAAAGAATCCTGCGTCATGCATGCGGTTGTGCGGGAATTCATTTTTCACCACTTCCATGAAGCCGATGCACACAAGCTAGCCAGCTTCACTCAAACCGGCTTCACCTCTGGCGCGAACATGGTAGACCCTGGGAAAAAAGGGGCAGAGATAATTGAAGAGTTGTTTTGTGAGATGCGCCGTCAGTGCCGCAAGGCATTCAATTCTTGGGGCGCACCAAAAGACCGTGAACCAGGAACAAAACTTGAAATTGGAGGAGATCAGATTGAGGACGCCAGAAACCTTTGTCAGGAGGCTTTTGGTGTGCTCCGCTCGCGCATGTTGGCCAACACAGTGGCCCGCTGGGGTTCCTACACGAAATACATCCAACACCTAGTGCGCATGGGCGACCTAGCCAGGGCATACTGCGGAATGCTGCAAAAGGCTTTGCTGAGCAACGTAGAAAAAAAATCGCCCGAGCTCTTTTGGAATCACTTCGACCCCGCGCTGTGCGCGGATTCGAAAGGCGTCATCCACAAGCATGGGCCACTATTCGATGATGAGCTCGCGTGGCTGTACCACGAATTAGGACTAGCCTTGTACCACGAAGGAGCGATGATCGATTGCTTGGCGATCTGGGAGCAAGGTCTGGAGGTCAATAAATTCCTAGACGGCAATCAGCCGGGACAATATACGTTTCAAGCCTATTGCAATCTTGGCGCCGCTTGCATTCAGTACGGGCGGCTGCGACAAGCCCGCGAGTATCTCCAGATGGCGAAGGAGATCAGCATTCGTTTAGGCAGCAAGGAAAAGGACCACGCACCACGCTTGGACGGCTATCTGGCCTTAGTTCGCCACCTGCGTGGTGATCTGTTGCTGGCAGACACAGAGTACGAAGCAGCCATAAGGCATCTCGCCAGGACGGGCAATGCGCGCGCAGAATGCTTCTTCCTACGTCATAGGGCCGACTTAAAGCTCAGACTCAAGGAAAGGAACTTAGCAGAGAATTTCATCCGCTCCTGCCGTGCGAAGGCTGAGGAGGGGCACTTCCCAGACTTGGTCGCGCACGCTCGCCTGAGTGAAGGACACCTGCTCCGCAGCCGCGAAAGGTATCAGGACGCCATCCGCGAATACAAAGTTGCGTTGAAAGCGGCAAAGCAGTACGGCATGCGCGGATTAGAAGCTGACGTTTACTCTGAGATGGCGCGCCTCGCGCTCGACTTGGGCGATACGGAAACTGCTCGAACGCGCGCCATCAAATCCCTGCAGATCGCCAATGAATTACACCTGGGCCTACGCCAAACACACGGATTGGTGGTGCTCGGCAAAGCAACTGCAAAAGCAGGTCAGCAGGCGCTGGGAGTGGAATACTTGAAGCAAGCCAGAGAGTTGGCGGAAAGGCAGCACTACGAATTGCGGGCTCGTGAGGCGGAAGAGGAGCTGCATCGCCTTGGCGCAATGGGTTCTCTGAGAGCGCCGTTGCAATAGTAAGCAGGCTTCTTTAGGCCGGCGGCGCGGATGAATCATCCGCACCGATTGAGTTGAGAATTAGTGTTGCGGTTCGCTGGACATATTCGAGACTTTCGCTGAGGAGCTTCGCGTCGCCGCCACACAGACCGATGTAGTCCACTGCGGCACTTCCCGTTTCGAGGCCGATAGCTTCGCAAACCACAAACGCGACGGCTCCTGCTTCTGTCTCGCGGACGCGCTTCGTTGTCTCGGCGCGGCGCTCCTGCTGATGGAGCAACGAGTGGGCTATCTCGTCCGCCAGAGTGGCAAATTCCTCGGCGGGAGTTTGGCCTGGAAGCAACGTGATCTTTCCAGGCGAGCAGTAGCCTGTCGTTCTTGCGTACGATGCCCAGACTCGTTAACCATGAGTCAAGGTCTTCAAATGTGGGTGGCTTCCCACCTGGCCAGCTAAGGTCCATTTCTTGGAGACGACCACAGAGTGTGATCTTGGTCCGCGAAGCATACCTCTCTCTCCGGCGGCAATCGCTCCCCATTTGACTGGAGTGGACCTGTTTGGGGCGTTGGTCAGTAGGTTTGGATGTTTGTGGGAAACAGCGCGGGTTGGATGCCTTGGGCAGCGAGAAATTGCGAGAAATTGATGCAGCTTGTGTACTCGTATCTCGGAACCTTGATGTCCTCCCATGCTGCGCCTGCCCACGGCAGGGATGGGCCCAGATGCAACGGTGAGCACTGCATCTGCGACAATAAACTGGTGTGCAACCGATACCGATTGACGCACTCGAAGCAGTACCTTGCCGAGCGCTTTCAAGCTCTCGACGATGAAATTGAAGGGCGCCCTCGGTACAACATCGCGCCGACCCAACAAGTCGTCACCGTCCGCAAAGAAGAAGGCAAGAAAACCCGCAAGTTCACAACCATGCGCTGGGGCCTGATTCCGTCCTGGGCAAAAGACATGAGCATCGGAACCCAGACACTCAATGCTCGGTCGGAGACAGTCACAACGAAACCGGCATTTCGAGATCCGATCCTGAGGAAGCGCTGCCCGAAACATCAAGATAGGCTTCGTCGAGGGACAACGGTTCAATCAAGTCGGTGTGCCGTTTGAAGATTTCGCGCACCAGGCGGGATACCGCGCGATCGCGCGGGAAGTCCAGGGGCAGGAATGTTGCATTAGGGCACAGACGTTCGGCACGAACAGCGGGCATGGCGGAACGCACGCCGAACTTTCGCGCTTCATACGATGCAGCGCACACTACGGAGCGATTCCCTCGCCACGCAACAACAACGGGCTTGCCGCGAAGTTGCGGGTCATCCCGTTGCTCGACGGACGCATAAAAGGCGTCCATGTCGATGTGGATGATTTTGCCAGCGGTCATCTTGCGAACCATTTTATTCCCGGGTTCAGACCAGTGCGAGCGTTTGCTTATTTGCCCGGCCTTTGTTTTCCTAAGGAACGCGATGCAACGAAAAATGCAGGCACGCTTGGCTTCGTTACCCAGAACACAGGCGTCATTTATCGAGCCGATGGAGTGTCTATCGGTGTCAAGGCTGCCGGAGGGCGGGCCGTGGATTTGGGAAATCAAACTCGACGGATATCGAGCGCTTGCGGTGAAGTCGCCAACTGGTGTGACGCTGTTCTCCCGGAACAGAAAATCTCTTAACCGACAGTTTCCCTATATCGTCGAAGCGCTGACGGATCTACCCGAGGGAACGGTTGTCGATGGAGAAGTGGTTGCGATCGATGACCGCGGCCGTCCGAACTTCAACCTTCTTCAGAAGTTCCGGTCTGAAGCATCTCGGATTCATTACTACATTTTCGATCTATTGTGCTGGAAGGGCCGTGACTTGACAGGCCTTCCACTGATCGAACGGCGGGCGCTCTTGAAGGCACTCGTTGTTATGCGCGACAAGAGAATAAGGACTGCGGAGTACGTTGAGGCAACGCCAACGGATCTGCTAGCTGCGGTGCGCGAGCAGGGGCTTGAAGGAATCATCGGGAAGCAAAAGGACAGCCACTACCAACCAGGAAAGCGAAGCGGCGCCTGGATCAAGTATCGCGTGAATCGTGGGCAAGAGTTTGTCATTGGCGGCTATTTTCCCGGACCTCACGGGATTGACTCACTGATCGTCGGCTACTACGACGGAGACAAGTTGATGTATGTGGCGAGAACGCGAAACGGATTTGTCCCGGCCTCGCGGCGACAAGTGTTTTCGAAATTGAAACATCTGGTGACGCCCGCGTGCCCATTCGTGAACTTGCCAGAAACCAGGCGATCACGATTTGGTGAAGAACTCAACGCTGAAAAAATGAAGAAGGCAGTTTGGTTGAAGCCAGAAGTCGTCGCTCAGATCGAATTTCTAGAATGGACCGAGGCAGATAGATTGCGACATTCGAACTTTGTCGGCTTGCGCGAGGACAAGAATCCTCGAAGCGTGATCAAGGAGCAAGCCAGCGAGCCTTGAATAACTTCCAGGCTTGCCCGTCACTCGGGAACAATCGCCACGCCATCGGCTGTGACCGAAACTCCGGCGTGCCTGAAGGGCCGCCAGTTGCGTGGCCTTGACTGACAGATTCGGCAGCGGTGTAATCAATTCCACGCGGATCCCATCCTCACGCTGTCCAACCGCGCCGGTTAGCTTCAAACTGTGTTCGGAAGATAAGAACCGACCGCGACCCCGTTGGCTTTTAGTTTCTCAAGCCATTCGTTGGCATATTTCTGGAACCATTCGTATTCGCTGTAGGGATGAAATTTAAGATAGTTTTCGCCCATAGAAGCTACGAGAAGAACTTCAAACCGCGTCACTTGACCGCTCCGCGAACCGACAGCGAAACGGCTCAATCTGTCATCATCAAGCCCGGAGATACATTCGTCGATTTGTGCTAGGTTTCGGAATCCAAGCTTCTTTAGCGCCTTGGCAGTGAAATCGTATGTGTAATCTGAAATTCTGTCATCCGGGCCCAGGCGCCGGGCTAAGTACGCCCGCAACACATCGGGTGTAATCTCTACTGCGTTGTATCGCCCCTCTTCAACCATTGTTCTAGCCGTGTCGCGCAATGAGGCATCTTCTTCTTGGATTGCCTCAAACTCTCGGTCAGCTATTTCCAAGAGACCAGCCAGAGTCATAAAGCGCCGACTGATAGCCATTGGGATTGCCGACGCAGACTTGTATCGGATGTCGTGTTCGATTTCCGCCCAAGCGTGTTGCATGATTGTGCGAACTTGCACCTCCGCAATTAAGGAATCGAACCTTCGGTACTCGGAGAGTTCTCTCCGGTTACGCCCGAGTCTCACCAAATAGTGCACACTCTGGTAGCCGAGGCGCTCTTCCCGTTGTGCTGTCGCAGTGTGGTCAACGCGTTCGATCACTTCAAACTCATCCTGAATGCACTGACACACCTGATCGACTGTACGCGGAAAGAAAGTTATGACTCGAACGCCAGAAAGGTCGGTGACATCCCCGACCGGATTCTTATACTTCGGTTCCTGGGGATTCTGCTCTGTCGGTGTAGTCACCTTTTTCCCGAAGCTCTCAAGCCCTTTCGCCCGATATTGGATATCATTAATCCGGAGTCCGCGAACGCGTATCGCATCGGCAAGGACATCTCTAACGGCTTTGGCAAAGTCCTCATACAAGTCTCGCTTTCGGCCATACTGCTCGACCGCATTTCGCTTGTGTACCTCAAAATCGAATGTCGGTGCTTCCTTCGGAGTATTAGCCATTAGTTTGCCATGACCACCGAATTTCCTGCTCTACCCCAGCGGAGTTCACACCCTCTTGCGCCAAGCGTCAGATCTCATCCCTGCTGATTCAATTTCTCTACGAAATCTATTTAGGTCTCTGTCCCAATCGTAAGAAGGGAATTCAACACCCGCGGGCACTGCCGGTTTGATGCCGCGAAAAAGCGAGCTATTGCCATCTTGGTTTTTCAGATGGTGAATATAAATGCCGAGCAGTCCGTTCTTCTGAGCAATTGACTGTGCAATTTCATACTTGACCCAAGGTCTGGAGGCTGTTTCGGTTCCGATTAGAACAACCGTTACCGATGTATTCTTGAGGTTCCTCAGAATCATCCGCGCGATTGCTTCGCTTCCCTTCTTCTTTGCTTCCTCGTATTCGGAATGGTCGAAGAATCCTGCCGTATCAGTCCCCGCAACTACATTGGAATTCCGGACCTGATTTGCCCGCCATACGTCATTGCTGTAGTGAAAGCTGAAAAAAACTCTTCTGGCCATACTGCCTCCGCACAATGCTTTAAGGAAGATAAACGAACAGGACAATAACTAGGGCCCGCGAAAACAGCACAGTATAGCCGCCGAGCGCCAGTGGATCTGCCACAAGGGAGTTGAATCTCTTTTCGTCCTACTGTCAGGAACAGATATGACACTCTACCACATGTTAATCTCCCGTAAGCCCGTCCGCTCAGTCCGGTCGCGGCGGAGCTTGCTGCAGGAGAATGGGTCGAGAACGCGGCTTTGTTGATAGGAGGGGGTAAGACGTCTCCGTTTCAGGGTAAGCTGACGTATATGACCAGTTATCAAATCTTGTTATCAGCTAACGGTGCGGAGAATCGCGTCGAATTGCTGAGGAATACCATTCTGCTCAGGTTGCAGGAGCTTGGGATTGAACCCGGCGCAGTCTCCTTTTTCGATGACGCAGGAATTTCTTCTCGCGACCACAAAGCCCCAACCGTCGGAGCATTCCTAAGCACTGCCAAGAACCCGGCGAGCCGAACGGGTATTGCGGAGTTAGTGCAGGCAGGTGTAATGGTCGTACCCGTTGTCGACAATTTAGAACACTTCAACGACTTTGTATTTGATGAGCTTCGCGGAATCAATGGGATGGAGTTTAGAGCTGACGACCAACACATGGAACGTGTTGCCGGTGTGTTGCTCGAAGGGTTGAATCTGATCAGAAGAAGTCGACGGCTGTTTATCAGCTACAGGCGGTCAGAAACGCAGGGGATTGCAATTCAGCTCTACGAAGCTCTGGACCACAACGGATTCGATGTTTTCTTGGACACTCTTAGCATTAGACCGGGTGAGCAATTTCAAGATGTGCTGTGGCATCGCCTAGCGGATACCGATGTGATTGTCCTTCTCGACTCGCCAGGGTTTCTCGCTAGTCGCTGGACGACTAAAGAATTGGCCGCGGCGAATTCTACGAGTATTCAAGTTCTTCAGCTTCTATGGCCCGGTAATCAGTTGAACGCCAACGCAGCTTTCAGCAAAGCTATGCCAGTTGAGAGTAAAGATTTTCAATCGTCCAATATTAATCTCGGTCCTGACGCTCGACTGAAGGACGCCGTGGTAAAAAAGGTGGTTGTCCAGGCAGAATCCCTCAGGGCTCGCGCTCTAGCGGCGCGGCACTCGTATCTTGTCGAGGAGTTCTGTGCTGAGGCGCGACAAATTGGCCTGAATCCACGTGTGCAACCGGAACGATTCATTACCGTCGAATCGAGGTCGGGAAAGTTTGCTGCAGCCGTCCCTGCGGTGGGAGTACCAGATGCTCTTCGATACCACGAAATCGAGGACGAACTGTCGAAGCACCAAAAGCAACATTCTGAAGTAATTCTTTTATATGATGAGCGAGGAATCCAGGAAAAGTGGTTGAAGCACCTATCGTGGTTAGACAGCCACAAACTTAGAGTTCGAAGTGTTCAAGTGGCTCAGTGCGCATCCTGGTTGCGGAGTCTTTGAAATGAGTCTCTCAGTATTCCTTTCAGCGAGTGTTCCCCTCCCGCCACCAAGTCGTCATGAAAGGTACTTCAAGACGGCAGACCAGATCGCCATACGCGATGCTATTCGTGCTTTAGTGTCGGCGGTGATTCCGCCAGGTTCGATTGTCTTCGGCGGTCATCCTGCGATTACGCCGATGGTCCGTCTCCTAGTTCTAAACAAAGGTCTATTGCTTGCGCCACACATTTTCCTGTTTCAAAGCCGCTTCTTCGAAAAAGACTTCCCGGCAGAAGTGCGGGATTTTGAAAACTTAGTCGTGGTCGACTCCGTTAGTGAGGACCGGGAGAGAAATTTACGCGTCATGCGCGAGGTAATGATTGCCAGCCAGGACTTTGCGGCCGGAGTTTTCATTGGAGGCATGGAAGGGGTAGAGGAAGAGTTTGAGATGTTTCGCGCTATCCATCCAAAGAAGCCAGCCTATCCGATAGCCTCCACCGGGGCTGCGGCTCTCTCACTCTTTGAACGTTACATGCCTGAACGACGTGAGTTGCTGAACGATTTAAGATATCTGTCTTTGTTTCGACGATTGCTGGGAATCGAGCCCTAGCGACGGATGCAACAACTTGGGCAGCTGGGTTGAAAACCCTGCGGAGAAAGCTGGGAGATTATTGGCGCCCGGCCACTCGACAACTGGCCTATACCGGTTTGTTGTTAGGCAAAAAGAGCCGACTGAGCGGACGCATCCTCAGGGTCGCAGAAATTGCTCAGGCCGACGCCAACTAGGCGAAAACGCTGGTGCGGGCTGAGGCCGACACGTTCCCGCAATGACAGGGCGATACTTGTCAGCTCCTCGCATGAGGTAGGTGGAGAACCTGGGGTGTGGCTGCGAGTGAGAATCTTGAATTCGCTGGTCTTTAATTTCAGTACGACGGTGCGAGCGGTTCGTGATTCTTTCCGCGATGCGGCCCATGTGTGCTCCGCAAGTCTTCGAATCATAGGTTCCATCTCGGCCAGCAAGACATCCTGTTCGAAGGTGTCCTCGGCGGATATGGAGTGTGTTGGCCTGTCAGGGACTACCTCGCTGTTGTCGATTCCCCGAGCCAGCTCGTAGAGACGCACTCCGTAGCGGCCGAGGCGGCGTTCCAGTGCTGCCAAATCCATTCGCCGCAGGTCGGCGATCGTTTGTACGTCAAGCTGCTTCAGTTTTTCTTCCGTGACTTTGCCTACTCCGGGTAGGCGGTCCACGGGCAGCGGCAACAGAAACGAATCTATTTCTTCCGGCTGTATGACAAAGAGCCCATCCGGTTTTTTCCAGTCCGAAGCAATCTTCGCGAGGAATTTGTTCGGCGCCACGCCTGCCGATGCCGTCAAGCTCACTTCTGAGCGGATCTGTTCGCGAATCGTGCGTGCCACTTGT
>Ga0137394_10003827_pt1 | contig 11337 bp, 6 predicted proteins | sample czobulk116metaG_FD_108278 | JGI IMG/M metagenome (GOLD analysis project Ga0137394, IMG submission 108278) | Vadose zone soil microbial communities from Angelo Coast Range Reserve, California, USA - czobulk1.16 metaG | ecosystem: Environmental > Terrestrial > Soil > Vadose zone | place: USA... | reverse complement strand
TGACTCAAACGGAAGTGTCGCGTGCGACGGGTATACCGGTATCGACGATCTCAGAACTCATTGCTCAAAAGCGTGAATTCAACCGCGCGCATATCGAGAAACTCTGTGCTTACTTCGGGCTCGATCCAAAGGCTTTCATTCACGTCGCAAACCGAGAATTAGTTGGGAGGTAAGTCTTGATTGTGACCAAGAAGCCATTCATCCGGGCGAATTGCTGCGTGATCAGGTAATGCCGATGAAGCTGACACGAGACAGGCTAGCCACTTTGCCAGGCGTTTCCAGGCGAACAGTCACGAGATCGTCGGCGAGAAGCGGACCCTCTCGCCAGATATGGCGCATCGGCGCTGAAGTCCCAACCACAATTCCGGCGTCGTATTGAACAGCCGAGTGGAGCGAATTTGGCCTCTTCCGATGTTCAAACTTCCTCTCAGTTGTTAGAATGCAAACCGCGGCCCCGTAGCTCAGAAGGATAGAGCAGCGGTTTCCTAAACCGTTGGTCGGGGGTTCGATTCCCTCCGGGGCTACTTGACTATCTTAATGGATCGTAACGGGCAGGCTGGACGGATCGGGGAGGGGAGCGGCAGAATTCACTGGCCGATTACTGGCCAATAAGGTTTCCAGCTTTACAACCGAATCACTTGATCGGCTTTTGCCCAGCTCTTCGGTTTCTAGGTTCAGCGCGAAAAGACCGAAATGAATCGGCATCTACATGTAGGTCTGCACAGCTCTCCTTCGAATTTCTAGTCTAGGATGCCAATTCGAGAGGACTAAGTAGCTGCCGGGAGCTTTCCTGGCGGGATTTGAATGTGTCGACCTTCGGAGCCTGGAATTTTCATTTTCAAGGTCGATTCCCTTGACAGACGCTCATCAGTGTGGTAAAGGCTATTCCATTTTCTGAACAACCCTTCGCGTTTGCTTGATGAAGACTTTCTAGTGTTGAGAATTCCGCAACAGTGCGGAGCAATCTGCGCATCTTTATGACGGCGAAGGATGCTCGGATCTGAGTTGATGAAGGTCATTGAGAAACACCCCGCCACTCTTGGAGAACCCGGTGTCAAGACCATTGTGCCGGTGTTTGTTGATGGCAGCCGCGAGGTTTAACGAGGCTTACGCAAACGAGTCGTAGGATTGTGACACGCACTGTGGCGCTTGTGCGTACTTTTGGAAAGGACGATCGATGAAAACAACACAGCTCATTTTGACCAGTGTGGTCGTCGTTTTGACCATTGTTGTTGCAGCAACAGCATTCAGTCAGGCTCCGAAAAGCGCCTGGCCGGCTATGAATTCATCTACACGCCGAAACGCGCAGGAAAGTCTTAACAAAGGTTTGGAATACCTTCGAAAGAATCAAAAACCAAACGGCTCGTGGGATATGCATGAAGGCATCACGGGATTGGCCGCCCTGGCGTTTATGAAACAGCCAGGCGATTGGAAGAAAGACCAGGCCTATGCTGACAAAGCGCTCAAATACATTGCGGCCCTCGCGAAGTCCGACGGCTCGATCTATTCGAAAGACATGGCTGCAGTCAACACTGCAATCGCGATTATCGCGTTTCAGCAATCGGGCAAACCTGAGTACCGGGCTTTGATTAAGAAGGGACAGGATTACCTTGTGAAGGCTCAGTTTGACGAAGGAGAAGGCATCAAGCCATCCGATAAGAACTACGGCGGCATAGGGTATGACGACGAGTCGCGCGCGGATCTGAGCAACCTTCATCACGTCCTCGAAGCCTTAAAGGAAACCTCGTTGCCCCAAGATAGTCCAGTTTGGGATAAGGCGATTCAGTTCATTCAAAGAACACAGAACCGAAAGGCCTCCAATGATCAATCATGGTCTGGAGAAGATGGCGGATTCGTTTATATGCCCGGGATGAGCTTTTCCGGTGGAACGAAATCGTATGGCAGCATGACATATGCGGGGCTGTTGAGTTACAGTTATTCCAACCTCAAGAAAACGGACAACCGCGTTCAAGATGCATATAAGTGGATCCGCTCAAACTACACCGTTGATGAAAATCCCGGGCTCGGTAAAACCACGCTGTATTACTACTACATGGTTTTTGCAAAAGGTTTGCGCGTGATGGGCGATTCCATCGTCACCGACCTGAAAGGCGAGAAGCACGACTGGCGGGACGATCTCGTGAAAAAACTTGTATCGCTTCAGCACCCCGAAGGCTATTGGGTCAATCTGGATGATCCCAGCCACTGGCAAGACAACAAAGTACTGGTCACAGCGTTTACATCGATTGCATTGGACTACGTTCTGAACGATTCCGTTGGCTCATAGCCTTGTATTGAGAAACGAGCTGGTTGTTGCGACTATTCCGATCGCGTTCGCGATCGGGACGAACTTGAACGAGTTTTTCATGTCTGGCTGGTGTGGGAGTCCAAACTAGGATTTCGGGATGCGGAAGCATCGATGAAGTCGATCGATCCATTTTTGATTTTATTGCTCTTGGGCTCGCTGGCGATCGCGCAATCGCCCGACATCCTCCTTGGCCGGATAATGGGAAATCGCAAATTTATAGATGCCCGGCAATACATCGAAGCCCATTACAAAGGGACACCCATCGAAGGCGCGGCAGCAACGCAGATGAAATCCGCAGGGCTCGAAGGCGTTAAGAGCGATAGATGGGGTAACGTGAGCGCGATCCGAAAGGGGAGTCAAGACGATGAGTTTGTGGCAATCATTTCAAACGTGCACGCGCCAGAGGCGCAGCCGGCAATGATGACCCTGGTGAAGGCTCTCGATAGTGTGGGTATAGCCACAAAATCCGGTCTACTGTTCATCGCAATGAGCCCCGAAGCCGATAATGCCGGCGAGGCTGTTTCGGAGTTCTTGGAACAGAATCCGTATCGTCAGCATGTGCGAGCGTGTGTGGTGGTCGATTCATCGGGCGAGGAAACGGTTTTCGGACCACCCAATTCCATTGGATCAACTATTGTGCAATACGGATTGCAGAGCGTCACTGCGTATGGAATGGAACCGAACTACGAACCGGCACAGGGCATTCTCACGATTCCCATTAAATTGAGAATTCCCTGTGTCGGTTTAGGCCTGGGGGCGGACAAAGCGAGCGTGAAAGGTATTGAACTCGTAATGACGACTGTGTTGGCTATCGCAGGAGTGCAGTAGGTGGAAAACGTAGATCGTGGCAGCACGCCGCTCACCAGGGACGTCGGCTCAACTCACGCCGAAGGTTTTTTGGCACTCCGGGTGTGTCGATTTCAACGCTGAGTGGCGGAGGTAGTCAAAGCCTCACCTCGCAGCGATCATAGGTAGGAGGCCCAAATGAGAAAGACGATACGAAACTTATCCCTGTTCATGCTCGTGACAGTTTGCGTTGTGGACTCCAGCGCTCAACTGCCACCTCCCCCAACAATTCCACCGGTTCTTCCCAAGGCGCCTGACCCGATGGAAAAACTGAGCGACACTGTGTTCCGTTTGGGCGCCATGCGCGTCGACACGGCCAAGCGCGAGGCCACGGTTCCTGGAAAGGTTAATGCTACAGAGGTGCTCGAATTCATTGCGAATACGAAAAATGGATTCCGAGCATATGAAAGCGCTTTCGAACTCGAGACAAACGGCATCACTTTCAACCTCGCGATGATTTTGATCGGGTTGGACAAGGCCAACTCAGTTGGTCCTCGCTTCCATTTCGATCCCAACACACCCGCTGGCGATGCGGTTGAGGTTTGGGTGGAGTGGAAAGCAGGCAGCGAAACCACGCGCATAAGAGCTGACGACATGCTTTGGGATAAACAAAAGAAGGAAAAGTTCCCACGAAGCCAGTGGGTCTATACGGGAAGCGTTCTGTTGGATGATGGCCGATATATGGCAGACCAGGACGCTGTCCTGATCGGATTCGTCCACGATCCGTCGTCGGTTATCGAATGGATCGGCTCGAATGGCATCGGACGGTTCGGATTTATTCAGATTGATCCGAAGCTGGGGTTGCTACCCGGCTCACCCATCACGGTGATTGTGAAAGCCACGGGGACGCCGTCAAAAAATTGAGGGTGTCAGGTTTCTGGTCCTTCGATGTTCATCTTCCTGCGCAGCGTCGTTCTATTAACACCCAGGAGCTCTGCGGCTTTCACCTGGTTGCCGCCGGTAATCCTGAGGGCTTCACTCACTAGCGCTGATTCCACCTCGCCTACGATTTTGTAAAAGACCGATGAGGCGTCTTTTCGGTCTGAAACGATCAGTTTCTGCTGCAGCGCTTCGCGCGCTGCAGCCTCAAGCCTCCCCCGAACCTCCGCCGGCAGGGGGGTGCCGCTCCTTTCCAAAGCGTCGCGAATATCATCGAGCGTGAGTGCATCTCCACGCGTAAGGATACACGCTCTCTTGATCACATTTTCGAGCTCGGCTACATTGCCTGGCCAGTCTTGTTCGCCAAGCAGTCCGAGTGCACGATCATCGGTGCCTTTGATGCTCTTGTGCAACTCATTATTGTATCGGCGCACGAAATGTTTGACCAATTCGGCTATGTCGCCACGCCGTTCGCGCAGCGCAGGAAGTTGGATTGTGATCAACCTCAACGATTCGTACAACGCCACGTTGAAGACCTGCGCCGGGTAATCCGCAAGCTCCTGACTACTGCCCGCGATGACTCGCACATCCGCTGCCAGAGCATCGGTTGTGCCGATTCGTTCGTACGTTTTCTCCTTCAGAACTCGCAGCAACTTGACTTGAGCTCCGGGCGGAAGGTAATGGACGTCGTCGACGAAAAGCGTTCCACCGTTTGCTTTTTCGAGTCGCCCAACGCACCCGGGAGCAGGGTCCGCCGCAGATTTGCCGAAGATTTCCACATCAACCGTTTCACCCTGTACGGTTTGGCAATCGACCGTTACAAATGGTCCGTCCTTTCTACTGCTGTTGAAATGGATCGTTTTAGCGACGAGTTGTTTTCCGGTTCCCCGCTCGCCTAGAATCAGCGCAGGCACGTCATTTGTCGTCAAGAGTCCAATCAGCTTGTATACCTCCTGCATCCGTGGGCTGCTCCCAACAAGATTGACAAGCGAATAGCGTTCCCACTCATCAGGTGGATTCTCGGACGCTTTACGGCTCAACACCTGAGCAGCCAGAGCCTTGTCGATCACGCCGCGAACATCATCGAGATCGAGCGGCTTGTTCAGGTAGTCAAAAGCACCGAGCCGCACGGCCTCAATTGAGGTTTGACTGCTGCTGTAGGCCGTCATGATGACGGCGTACACGCTCGGATCCAGCGCGCGGATCTGCTTTAAGGCTTCTAGCCCGTCGACTCCAGGCATTCGAACATCCAGGAAGACCAGATCGGGATGCCTTTCTTGGACGGCCTTCAGAGCGTCTTCCGCATTACTGGCAATGATTGGAGAATGGCCATCAGCTTCCAGAAATTGCCGGAAGGCAGAGCAAATGTTCTCGTCATCATCGACCACAAGTATGTCAGCCATGCACCTGTTCAACTCCGGTCAAGAATCCTCGCCTTTCCTGACATTGAATTTCCTATTCCCTGTCTAATGGCAGCCGGATCACAGCTCGCGTTCCGCGGCCGTCACGAGGCCAAAGCTCGATCGTTCCTCGATGTTGTTCCACGATATTCCTCGTGTTCACCAGCCCTAGCCCGACACCTTCACGTTTGGTCGTTACGAACGGGCTAAACAGCCGGTCCCGGATTGAAGGATCAATTCCAGCACCGTCATCCTGGATTTCTATAGCAACCCAACTATCCTCCTTTTGGACGGAGAGCTCGAGTAAACCGCCATTCGTCATCGCCTCTGAGGCGTTTATAATTAAGTTTATAAAAGCGAGTTTTAGACGGTTGCGGTCAACGATTATTGCAGGAACCGAAGGATCATAAGCCTTCTTTAACGCTATTTTGCGGTGACGTAACTGAGGCCCTAAAAGATTGAGTACTTCATCGACAATATCAGTTGCGCTCGCTTGCGCCAGTTGCAACACCGGTGGAGACGCCAAATCGAGCATGCCTCGGACGACCCATTCCACCCGGTCGATCTCACGAAGGATGGCCACCATCAATTCCTGCTCGTCACTCCTCATTTTGAATTTCGAGCGAAGAAGCTGAGCCTGCATTTTGATGGCTGAAATGGGATTCCTAACTTCGTGCGCGACACTTGCTGCCAGAACACCGGCCAGCGCCAGCTTTTCGGATTGAAGCAGCTTTTCCTCAGAATGACGCAACTGCTCCACCATTTCGTTGAATGCTGCGGCAAGCACGCTGATCTCATCACCGCTGCCGACAGTCGCTTTCTCATTCCGCTCTCCTGCGGCTATGCTCTTTGTGAATTCAACCAGGCGGAGTATGGGTGCCGTGACGCTTCTCGCGATCCAGTGACTGATTAGAACCATCAGCGCGACGATTAGAAAAGTTATGAACACTAATCGGCTCGCAATTGCCTTCTGCGTGGTGACAAGGTCTGACGTGTCCGCAATAACCGCAATCAATGTTTCCGGCCGTGATGAGAGAGTGCGATAACCGATTTTGTACGGCCGGCCATTTATCTCAATTTCGCGCATCGCGAACTCTTCCTTGCTTGTCAAATTCTCTCCTGAGGCTCGGTTGGCGAGCACCGCGTCGACGAGACCGATGTTGGCAGAATCCGTCAACGTTGTCGCAACAATAGTTCGGTCGCTCCTATAAGTAATAATGTCGGCGCCCAGCACTGTTTTGAGATTCCTCAGGATCGCCGAGTTCAGTGCGAAATCGGCGCGGGAAATCATGCCGGACGCTTGTTCGAGTTGTGTCCTGACCCGGGCTTCCAGGGTTCGTGCCATTAACGAGATCGACAAAAGAGTGGTAACCAACATGGCGACGATGAACAGCCCCGTGAAAGGAATGACGATCTTGTATTGGATCTTCAAGACGACCGCTCACTAACCTCTGCTAGAGATAACTCGTGGAGTTTTAAGGAATACAGAGTTTGCTCGTGAGGAGAGCCACTCTTCGAAACTACACGAGCATTATAGAGGTGCTTTGCAAGTGATGGCTCAACGCCCGACCGCGACGTCCCGAAGCGTCGGCTATGTACACAAAATAGACAGGCTGTGCCTATTTATTAACCAAAGCCTTGACTTTCTTGGCAACTCAATGGAAAATCGCGCAATCAATTGAAGCAAACTGCATCAATCTGCCACTTCACACGAAATGTCCGGACGAAAAGGGGAAGCTGATGGATACGTCGACAGGTCAGTTGAAGGTATTGGTTGGTTCGAAGGGTTATCGGCGAGGCTGCGTGCGCGTTTTCTTGCTTATGCTGGTGCTGATAATCTGCGCCTCAACGTTATCGGCCGAGACCTTGATGATGCCTGAACGCGACGGCCTGATGGGGACGCCACTTGTGGTATGGGGCATATCGACGCTTCCAAATGCCACCCCGTTTACGATCGATTTCGGAGACGGTATTTCACAATCCGGCCAAGTCACCGATCGCTCCTTTATAGCCTTCACGCACACGTACAACACGTCAGGCAACATCACCACAACATTAACTGTGGGTGCTGAGAGCGCGACTGTGAAGCTTCAGATCTTCGATCCAGCGCTGCTCACCCTTGACAATCTCCGCAATGAAAAAATTAATATGGCGATCCAGGACGGGCTCCGCTGGTTATGGACGAGCCAAAGTCACCGCACCGATTTCGACGCGACCGCGCAAACATGGTGGGGCAATTTTACGAGGTCCTTCACGGCGCTGGTGGTTCTTGCCTTTGAAAACCAGGGCTATCACTTGCCCAACAACAATGGTCCCGTGACGGGTCTTTACGAGAAGTACGCCGTCCGGCGTGGCCTGAATTTCATCGTTGACCAGCTTCAACAGCAACAACTCGTCATGCAGCCGGCGGGCGATCCCTGTGCTGTGTATGGTCCGGCGCCTTGCACCGGCCTCAAGCAATCCTACGAAAGCGAGGGCTACGCCACATCCATTACGATCATGGCGCTGGCCGGCACCTCGGCGCTCAACCGGACGGTGACGGATGTTACGGGAAGCCAAAACGGCAATTTTGTGGGCGGTAAGACATACGGGGAGATCCTGCAACGTGTGATCGACAGTCTGGCGTGGGGTCAAGATGACAGCGGCACTGGTCGAGGCGGCTGGGATTACGGTTTTAACACCGGAAGGTCAGACGGATCCACGATCGGTTGGAACATGGTCGCGCTTCTCGACGCCGCTGCCGCGGGAGCTACGATACCCGCCTTTGTGCAACCCGAGTTCAAGAATTTTGCATTCATAAACGCCCTCAACAACGATGGCTCATATGACTACACCGCCGATGGCAACGCCAACAGCGATGTTTACCCAAACGTTGCCAGGGCAGGTGTCGGCCTGCAGGCGATGTTCTACACGGGCGATAGTTCACTTTCCGGAGCGGCCCAGACGTTCATCAGCAACCGGTGGCAGGACCAAGTATTGGGCGGCGACTACACAGGTACGTGTCCCCAGGGTCAGAACAAAGGGTGCGCCTATGCAATGTTCAACAACTTCAAGGGACTCAAGCTGCAAGGTGTTACGACCCTGCCCGGCGTCGGCCGGCCTGCCGGACCTGGTAATCAGCCAGCCAACGATTGGTACGCGGATTACCAGGATTGGTTAGTGACCAACCAAACATCTCCGAACACCACCACCGGTGGTTATTGGGGAACCATGGGCTTTTCTCATATTAATGACGCGGCAGCGGATGCCGCAATCGCCGAGTTAATTCTCTCGCCGGTAGCACTGGTGCTTCCGGATCCTATTAAGTTCGCAACAATTGGTCTGGCACCTAAAGAAAGTAATGGGGTGCTGGGCGGCACCCACACAGTAATCGGTCATACGGAGGCCACTAATGGAGCGCCGGTGCCGGGCGTAACTGTGACGTTCAAAATCCTGACCGGCCCTAATGCTGGTCAGACCGGAACCGGTACGACCGATAGTTCCGGTAATACTCCCTTCACATACACGGATACCGGTGGGCCGGGTAAAGACACGCTCCAGGCGTTTGTCGGTGCCATCTTCTCGAATCAAGTCACCATGACTTGGGGAAATATTTCATCGAATTTAACAGTGAATCCGGCTTCGGGTCCCTATGGCGGAGTCACCAGTACGAATCTTACCGCTACCCTCGTGACTGGAGACAACGCACCTGGTGGTAAGACCGTCAGTTTCACGTTGAACGGTAATCCGGTGGGCACTGCCATTACGAACGCCGGCGGCGTCGCGATGCTAAGCCTTCCGACGAGCCTTTCCGGCATTAACGCTGGGACATATCCGGGCGCGATTGGTGCAAGCTTTTCAAGCTTGAACTATGACTCGGCCTCAGCAACGGCAACCTTGACCGTAAATAAGATTTCGGCTGCCGTCACGCCAAATCCGGCAACGAAAGAGTGCGCGACGCCCGATCCAGTCTTGACCGGCGTTTTGACCGGTTTTTTAGCGAGTGATCATGTGGTGGCAACATACACACGCACGGCCGGTGAGGTTTGCGGTAATTATGTGATCAGCGCAACATTAAGCCCCGTTGGCGTGTTGTCGAACTACACCATAATCTACAACACCGGTGTATTTAAGATAGTCGACGCAATCAAGCCGACGATCATGCCGGCCCTAACGACGACTACATTGTGGTCGCCCGATCACAACATGACGCCGGTGGGGAGCATCGCGACCGCGGATAGCTGCGATGCAAAGCCGGGAGTCGTCATATCCATCACTCAGAATGAACCGCTGAATGCTACGGGCGACGGAAACTTCTCGCCTGACGCATCGGTGACGTTCTCCGGAAAGAGCGCCACTATCAATTTGCGCAGCGAGCGCGATGGTGGTGGTGACGGCCGAGTTTACTTGATTAAGTACGCCTCGACCGATTATTCCGGCAACGTGAGCAACTTCTGCACAGCGGTCACGGTACCCAAGTCGCAGAGTGCGGCAAATGTGGCCCAAGTGAGTAACTTGGCTGCGAATGCGGTTGCGGCTTGCAATACGACTGGCGCTCAGTTCTCGGTCAGTTCGACGAACGGACCAGTTGTGGGACCAAAACAGTAGAAAGCCTGGCGAACGTGGCGCCGAGCCGATTGTTCGGCCAGGCGCCATTTCTTATCGTTGAAACAGGGAAATCCACGTCCGGTAACGGTATTCCCAGGTTTCAACTGAATCGCATTAACCCACGGGGTCGGATCTGTCGACTATCTTCTGAAGCGACGGAGCTAGTTACCAGCATGCTGTGCCGATCCACAAGGGCGTCAGCACGACGCGTGAGGATTGGTTATGGCATTGCCGAGACCGCTTGCATCCGCGCTGTTTCTTTTCATCCTCCTCTTTCTTATCGGACCAAACATCGTAAGTGCCGGAACGTTCGACGTTCGTGTTGGCGAAGATTTTGTTCGTCGTACAGGCGAACCGGTAACTAAAACAAGGTCATTTGCGGTTCAGCAATCCACGGCCACATACATGATTCGCGTCTGGAATGGCGGACGCACGGGCCAATACGACAGGGTATCCAGTGCGATTATCACATTGAATGGTGTGGATGTTTTTCGTCCAAGCGATTTCAACCAGCAGGTCGCGCTGTTGGAGCGATCTGTACCGTTGGTTATTAACAACACGTTCACAGTGGAGTTGCGAAGCGCACCTGGAAGTGGAGTGACGATTGAGTTCGTCGGGATTGATACCGGTACGCCGAATTTAGCGCCGGTCGTGAACGCGGGGCCGGATCAGACCATCACGCTGCCGAATACGGCGACGCTGAACGGCACAGTCACCGATGACGGGCTACCGGCGCCACCCACGTTGACGATCACCTGGAGCAAGGTAAGCGGACCGGGGACGGTCACGTTCTCGACGCCGAACGCCGCATCGACGACGGCGACGTTCTCGCAGGCGGGGACGTATATGTTGCGGCTCGCGGCGAGCGACACGCAATTGACGAGCACGGATGACGTGACGGTGACAGTCAATCCGGCCAATCAGGCACCTGTGGTGAACGCGGGTCCGGATCTGACCATCACGCTACCGAACACGGCGACGTTGAACGGCACGGTGACGGATGACGGTTTGCCGACACCACCCACGTTGACGATTACGTGGAGCAAGGTGAGCGGGCCGGGAACGGTAACCTTCGCGACGCCGAACGCCGCATCAACGACGGCGACGTTCTCGCAGGCGGGGATGTATGCGCTGCGGCTGACGGCGAGCGATACGCAATTGACGAGCACGGATGACGTGGCGGTGACAGTCAATCCGGCCAATCAAGCACCCGTGGTGAACGCGGGTCCGGATCTGACCATCACGCTGCCGAATACGGCAACGCTGAACGGCACGGTGACGGATGACGGTTTGCCGACACCACCCACGTTGACGATC
>Ga0137394_10003825_pt1 | contig 11339 bp, 1 predicted proteins | sample czobulk116metaG_FD_108278 | JGI IMG/M metagenome (GOLD analysis project Ga0137394, IMG submission 108278) | Vadose zone soil microbial communities from Angelo Coast Range Reserve, California, USA - czobulk1.16 metaG | ecosystem: Environmental > Terrestrial > Soil > Vadose zone | place: USA... | reverse complement strand
ATTGAGGAGACGCCCAGTCCCTTTGGTGGTTGGACTGTTTTCGACGCATTCGTGGATTGGACTTACACTCCGCACAACATTGGGGAGGGATACCGGTGGAACATTCCCATCTTGTATTATACCTACGACGCCAGCTTCCTCGATTATTTCGGCTCCAACGGAGTTCATGCAGTGGACTCGGCCATCGGCATAATGAACGCGCTGCCCAGGGCAAGCGAAATGGACATTAACGATTTCCCCCCTGACGAGGCCCGTATCAATTACACTGCTGCTGCTTTCCATCTTTACGACTTGAAATCGGCGGCGCTGGAAATGCTTATACCCCGTCTTGGCCTGGCCGACCCGGAGCGTTTCACTTGGACTTTGCGTGATCGAATTCTTCACCCAGGTACCAGTTGCCCCTTTTACGACTATTTCGTTATCCAACGCAACTTCGATCCTGATACCCTTCAGCCATCGCGCTATGTGAATGGCAACCTGTTTACCTATTCCATCCAGCAGCTTTGTACGCCAGCATTCCCTACGGATCGTTCCGAACCACTTGAGATTTTGGTTGATCCGATTGACAGTTACGCGACCGCCCTCGCGACCCCCAAAATTACCTGGAACAACCTGTCCGCCTACGGGCTCTTCCACGTAGGCTTGACTCGAGATGATGCTGCAGGGCTCAAGTACCTTTATCGCACCAACTATATGAACATGGAGGTTTCGGCTCCCGACGCTCAGCTCTTCCAAACCAACAACACTCTGGACCTTCTAATCACTTCGAACCTGACTTTGTTTGCCGCGCAGGCCCTTACAAACAACGCGGCAGCACTCCAGGCGCTTTACCCAACTCTTGTTATAGCCTCAAGCACGGTCAGTGGCTTTAGCAACATCTTTGTGACGAACATAGTCGCCTTTCTGACGAACCAACCCTGGGCCCCAGCGGGGACATTCCAGATTGCTTTTAGGACTAACCCACCCGTGCTCGTCGGATTTCAGACAAATTTCGTCCACACGTTTGCAAATGTCCTCACATTTCACTTTATAAATGGCCGTTGGACGTCAACGCCACTGACGACCGTCGCGCAAGCGAATGGAGTTCAAATTGTCGCCAACCAAACGACGACAGTGGTTGTCACCAATCCGCCGTGGGCCCCGCCCGGCACCAATGCGATTGGAACCAATGTCACGACCCGGTTGCGGGTTCAGACGGGACCGGTGGGAGAGTTTGCCATATTGCAGACCAACCTCTGCGATGTCTCGGTTGTTTTCGCTCAGCTTACGAATGTTGTGCCCCAAACGACTGTTCTCGCGAGTTTTACGAACACGTTCGCGGCCACGAATCAGGTTCCAGGGCAGGTGCTGCAGGCCACCCTCAGCGCCACCACTTTCTTTACCAATCACATATTCGCCATTTTACCTATTTCATGCACATTCTCGAACATCGCTATGCGACAGGGTGTGGACAAAGTTTCCTTTGTTCGGCACGATTTCGATCCGCTGCTGAGCCGGTTCTTCAGTCCTGTCACGAATGACTTCGAGGTGGTTGCTCAGACCACGAACAATAACCGGTATGTCGAGCATTTTCGCCGGATTGTGACGCGGCCGGACATACTGTTTGCTGCTGGGGATGGAAATCTTACCGTCGCTCCGGTAGTTGAGACAGTGACTCATGATGCTGTTGGCGGTCAGTCTATTCCGAATTTCAATACGAACGAGATTCCGCCGAATCCAATTCCTCCCGAAGGTCCTGGCACTATTGAGGGGCCCGCAAACGGTGGGCCAATGGTGCTGACGTTCAACAAGGTCGGGCCGACGTATATCAACTCTGCGCCAAGTTGGTTCGACGAGAACTCGGCTATCTTCTATTATCAGTGGGCTTCCTTTGATGGGTCGACCAATGCGCCGATCCTTTACCCGAATGCAGCCAGCCTTGCCGGTCTTGAACAGCAAATGCTGATTCAAGTTTCGCCTCAATTCCTGCCAGCAGGAGCCTTTGGAACCCCCTACAGCGCGACTTTGTCGGTGTCCGGAGGTCAGTCTCCTTATGCCTGGTCGCTTGCTCCCACTTCGGGACCGTTGCCGCCGGGCTTGAATTTGACGCAAGATCCTGGTGACAGTTCTCAAGCAACGATCTCAGGCACTCCGGGTGTTCCCGGGACATACGCTTTTATCGTTCGCGTGCAGGATGCTGGCGGTTTGCTAGTGGACACACCCTTTGTCATCACGGTTGCTCAACCATGAATTCGCACGGTGGAAGGTTAGAAATTTTATGAAGTGCAAATTACTTGTGGGTCTGGCAGGGCTGTTACTTGTCAACTCGACTTTCGGACAGGCAGCCGCGACGTATCGTAATGACGGCTATATTATCGTGCCGCCGCTGATTGCGCCGAACATAGACGCGACGACGTTCATCAACAATGGCCAGTTTGTGGTCAATTTCACCAATCAACCAATCCCGCCCGTCTTCACCGAATTGGGCTTCCAACCCGATCCATTTGAAACGCAAAACACCGTTAATTTTACTAATCTCCCGGGTGCGTTCATGAGTTGTAATACGGGTTTCCGATTTGAGTTTGCACCGCCAGATGGTCCTAGGCGTCGCGCGGGAAACTTTTTCAATGGCGGCACGATCAATATGGCCACGGTGGATACCACCAACTTCTTCGTGATAACACCGCTATTTCCATATCTTCAACTGACCGCCAGCACCGCGACCAACCTTTTGAGCCTTCTGGTGGGAATCGCGGGTGGCAAGGGCTCGGTCATAGCCAACAATATCGCTAACCCTGGCGTCATGAACATGGGATTCGAAAGCGTGCTGCGATTACAAGGAAGTTCGATTGACCTGAGCCACGGTACATTATCGATGGAGCAACAGGGACTTAGTCTGAATGACGAGACATTTAACTTCTTCTTCAACGCCGGTATTTTCGATGGTTACTGGGGCATTGGCGATGTCAGGACTCAGCCCATAATTTTTTATCCCAATGGCATATCGCCAGCCTTATTTTTCGAATCGATTCCACCATTCACTCCATTGCATCCGGTCCAGGATCGGAATGGCAACACACTGATTCAGCAGTTGGTCATCACCAACGCGCTGACATATCTGCGCGATGAAATCGACGCTACGGGAACAAATCGATACGTAAGATGCGTTTTCATTGGGAATACGAACCAAGACGTCAAGGTGAATGTTTATTTTCCGGGTGACGCAAACGTGCTTGGGATACCGGATATTATGATTGAATATACCAATCTCACCAGTACAGCGAGCAACAACGTCTACGTGTTTGACTATTTCGGCGCGTTGACCAATTTCTACCTCCTACCAAATGGATTCGCTGGCAACCGAGGCACGGCGATTCCATTCAACTTCCTGGTTTTCCCGTCTACTCCCCTACCATTTCTACCGCCCCCTGAGGGAGCAACGACGATTCCGCCGGGTACCTTCAATTTTAGTCAAACCACAAATCAGTGGGCTGCTTATGAAGCTTTGCTGCTGCCGACGTCAATTGTTCTGGGCGATATTGGGGGACGAAATCCGACCAATGTTCCGGGCCGAATTGATATTGAAGCAGACAATTATCTAGACCTTTCACACACTCACATCACCAGCCTTAATCATCTCCTGCTGAAATCTACCAACCATTTCGTCGGCAGCCCTGATTCACGAATCTCCGCACCGCTGGTGGACATCAATTTGCGGAGCACCAACGGGCTGATCGACGTTACCAACCTTCTTGCAACTACTATCGGCCGTCCCGAGGGCACAATTCGACTCTACGCCGCCCGGTGGACGAATGAAACGGTTATTCCGGGTATCATCGTGATAACGAATCACTATCACGTTCTCTTTGCCGACGCGACGTTTTCGCCCTCGTCTCCGTCACGCGCGCAAGACCTGATTTTGCGTGCGGTTGGGGCCGGTAATAACGATAGCATCATTATTCATGATTCGTTGTTTGTGACACGGAGCTTCCTGCTTGACGCGGTGCGCATTACCATTGCTACGAACAGTCCTGGCGGCCAGGACAAGTCCGGGGGCATTCTGCTGACTGATCCAGGAATCGTTTGGTCGAGCGCCGCGCCACGGCTTCAATACTTCACGAACAATGGTTTCTTCCAGACGTTTAATGCGGTGTATTTTGGAGGTAATCAAACGTCTCCGTATGCGCCTCCAGTGCAGGTGCCGTATCAGTCTTTCGTAAACAATGGTGCGGTGACGAACTTTGGAAGCCAGATACAGGCGAACTTCTTCTTGAATGACGGCGTATTCTTCGCAACCGGTGGTTCAATTGACCTTACGTCGCAGACCAGCATTCTTACGAATGGCTATTTCCTTGCTCCGCAGAGCCGCATCAGCATCAACGCGAACAGTCTGCAGGTCAGTAATCACGTGCTCCGCTCAGCGGGCCCCATCACACTATCGGTCTCGTATTATCTCGATGACGGCACGATCACGGCGGGCTGCCCCGAACTCAATACGAACAAGAATTTCTGGTCTGGCAGCGGGCTGAACCTCACAAAGTTGCCTACGTACGCCAGTCTGCAAAGCACGACATTCACCAATACCGATCCCGCCAACGCGTTGGTTGTGAACACCTGGGCGGGCGCGGACAAAGGGAATTCGCCTTCCGGTTTCGACAATAATGCTGCTATCGGCCGCTTGATTCTTGATGGCCGCGATTCGGGCAGCACATTCGCTTTCAATGGGGCTTCAGGGAATAACGCGATCTACGTCGATTATCTCGAATTTGAAAATTACACAACAAATAACTCCAGCGGCGTGTGGAAGCAGATTAACATCGCTCCCAATATGAAGGTTTACTTCGCCGAGGCCGTTCAAAACGGGGTCTCGATTGCTGAAAAACTTGATGGGGCGAACGGTGGACGTTTCGCATGGGTCAGCAATTATAACTGCGGATTCTTCTCGTCGACGAACATGGTTTATCCCGATGGCTCGACCAACCGTGTCAATGCCGCGTTGGTAGCAAGCTGTAACATAGATTCTGATGGTGACAACATTGTCAACTGTTTGGATCTCTCGCCGATTCCGCCAGCTCAACTGGCGGCATGTCCGTGCAACTCACAAATCATCAGCATACCGACCAGTTTCGTAGCCAGTTCGGGCTCTGGGTCCGGCTCCGGCGCGGGCTCTGGGTCCGGTTCTTACTCAGGCCCAGGTTCCAAGCTTGACTTTCCGTCCGTTCCCGGGACTGGGCAGTCGAATGCGGTCGTATTCGCGAGCGGTTCTTACAGCGGTTTGTTCTATGAAAGCAACGGCGTGGCTGCTCCAAGTTCCGGTTATTTCACTGTGTTGACAACTACCCGCGGCGCCTACACCGGGAAAATCAGCAGTGGCGGCCAGACCTATTCATTCTCTGGCCAACTTGATCCGGTTAACGGCCAGTCCACCGCGAAAGTGTCCCGCGGCCTGCTGCGGTCATTGACTGTTCGTTTGCAATTGGATTCAGCCGGCAACCAACTACGCGGCACAATTACTGATGGACGTTGGACCGCGAACCTCATGGCCGACAAGCTGGTCTTCAGCAAATCCGCTCATCCCAACCAGACGGGCGCTTACACATTGATTATCCCGGGCGATTCGCAGGATGAAAACAGCCCGGCTGGCCACGGCTTCGGGACGGTGAATCTGGACGCGGGCGGGAGTGTAACCTGGAGCGGCGCGCTGGCGGACGGCTCCAAGGTCACACAGAAGAGCACTCTGTCGGGTGATGGCATCTGGCCGTTGTATTCATCGCTCTACAGCGGCAAGGGCTGCGTGCTGGGCTGGGTCCAGTTTACGAATGGCTTTGCGAGCGGGGATTTGGTTTGGGCGAGGCCAGGCGGCGTTTCGGACCAATACGCAGGCGGGTTCACCAACGTGGTCACCGCGTTTGCGTCACCTTACCACAAGCCTTCGGCAGGCACGCGTGTGCTGGATTGGAGCAACGGCCTTGGCGAGTTCAGCATCAGTGGCGGAGGTTTGAGTCAATCATGGACGAACGAGATCCGACTGGAATTGAATAATCGCGTCACGAATCTTTCCGACGCGAAGCTGACGCTGAGCATCACACCATCCTCGGGACTTTTCCGTGGGACATTTGTGGATCCTGACAGCCACAAATCCGAGCCGTTCCAGGGCGTGCTGCTCCAGGATATCAATATTGGAGTTGGCTATTTCCTGGGCCCTGACCAAAGTGGTGAAATTCGGCTTGGTCCGGCGCCGTAAGAGCGTCGAAATTCAACCATGACTCAGAAGGATACCCATAAATGACGCGAAAGGATTTCAGATTGCGTTCGGAATCAGGGTTTTCGGCGCGAAGACTAACCTAAAAACGTATTTGGCTGATTAAACCCATTAACTCAATTAGCGCTTTTTGGCGTGTCCGTGTTATGCATAGACTGCTGACCTCTGCCCTATTTTGCTTTGTCTCGCACGCGTATCGAGTTTGTTGTCGTTTTGGCTCACCACACCAAATTATTGGCGCGGCGGCCGCGATAGCCTGCGTTTGTCTCGGTAGCATCGCGTCGGCGCAGCCGGCAAATGATAATTTTGCCAATGCGCAAGGTGTTGCCGGGGCAAGAGGCACGGTCGTTGGCAGCAACGTGGGTGCGACCACAGAACCAGGGGAACCGAACATCACGGGATCGCCCGCGGCTGCATCGATATGGTACACCTGGACCGCGCTGACCAGTGGCGCCACGACGTTCGATACGCTGGGGAGCACCAATCCGGCGAGTGGTTCGCTCGACACCCGACTGGCAATTTACACGGGGACAGACCTGAGCACGCTGACGTTGGTGGGTGAGAACGATGACGTGGTCAACGGGGCTACATTCAACAGCAGTGTGACCTTCACGGTGGTAGCGGGCACAACATATATGATTGCAGTGGACGGTTTCAGTTCTGCTGATCAAGGCACCGTTATTCTGAACTGGGCTACGGGTGGACTTTGGGCAGGCGACTTCCGTTTCACCTCAACGTTTTACAACTTCAGTGATTTCGATTCCTATCCGCCGGTACAGAACAACATGAGCTTTATCACCAACCGCTTCACGATTACTCGAACGGGTGGCGGCGCGGGGCGGGTGCTCATAAACTATACGATCACCAACGGATATTACACCGATTTACACATTACGAATGTATATGGCACTAACATGCTGATGACGAATATCGATAACCTGGCGAATATCACCTATTTTACCAACATTCTTGTTACTAATTACTCGGTGACCGACCGCATACAGAACATGGAGTACGGAGAACTCGTTTATTTTCAGTTGTATCGTAGCTGGATGGACGGCTGCACGAACATCGGCGATTCCACGGGCAACCTGAACGCTTTTTGTTCGTCCACGACGGTGAGCAATATTCTCACTACTAATGCGGTCCCTTTCCTGTGCGGCTCAAACTTTATGAGTATCACGAATGTCGTTGGGACCAATCCTCCCTCCGATAATACCTACATAAATGTGACCAATTATTTCTGCTTCCAGAATATCGGCACAGAGTACGTCGAGTCAGCCATCGCGGGAGCCGAGTATACCGCCACGAACGGCATTTTGACGAATGACGATTACCAAATGAGTTTGGATATACAAACTCCGTTTTTCCCGCTGCTCCGCATACCACCGAGAAATCTTTTCCTGATTGGAACCATCAATGGTGTCGCACTTGATCCATTCGAATCCACTTTGATTGCGCCGCCCACTGCGAGTGATCCGCGGACTAATGCGTACATGAATATTCTGGATGCATTTTGGGCGGAGGGCGGCACTAACGGGGCTCCATCGGATTTCGGAATCATCGTCTTCCCGGGCTCAGGGAACATCGGCACGAACGTCTTTAACTGGGAACGGGCGACGATACGGTGTGGTGAAGGGGTCGGTCTGGCGCGGATATGGGTGACGCGCGGCGGCTACATTCCGCCCGGTTCGTCGGCGAGCGTCGATTATCGCATCGATTACACGCCGTACAGACTCCCTCACGAAAATGCAAATGACCTTTTCCGCCTGCCCACCGGGTTTAGACCTCCGGATTTTCTGGATGATTTCAGCAACCCAGAAATCAATCTCCAGCCCGGCTCCGAGTACGCGACACCGACGAACTCGTGGAGTTTCTCACCGAGCCCGGTAGATTTCGACTCGATTTCCGGCACGCTCAATTTTGGCTCCGGCATTGGCGCTATCCGGCTGGACATTCCCATTTTTGATGACACCAATGTGGTGGAATTTAATGAGGATGTTCAGTTGCAACTGTACTTTGCTGGAAGCAGCTCGGTTGACCCGAATCAAAAATCGCTTGGTTACACCCGCAATTGCAATTTGACGATTCTGTTCGACGAGCAGCCGGCGGGCGCTGTGGATCGAAATCATAATCCGGACAAGAATCCCGGCGGCCAACCGCCCTACAACGAACATCCGGGCGCCAATAGCGTCGTTTATTCGGCGGTAATTCAGGCTGATGGCAAAGCAATTATTGGCGGCGATTTCTCAGCCTATAATACCGTTCCAATCAATCGTCTGGCTCGTGTAAACACTGATGGCTCCCGCGACGTAACTTTCAACCCGCCAGGCGGAGCAAGCCAGTTCGTTAGCTGTCTGGCTTTGGATTCGTTTGGTAAAATTCTCGCCGGCGGCGCCTTCACCTCGTTTAACGGCGTTCCGCGCAACCGCGTGGCCAGGCTCAACGGCGATGGGACACTTGATTCCTCGTTCAACCCCGGCCTTGGAGCAAATAGCACCATTTGGGCGATCGCGCAGCAGGGCGACGGCAAGATCCTTGTTGGCGGTGAATTCACCTCTGTCAACGGAACCAATCGCAATTACATTGCGCGTCTGGGCACCAACGGCGTTCTTGACGCCACATTCGATTCGAGCAATGGCCCGAATGGACCCGTATTCGCGGTTGCAATTCAAGCGGACGGCCGGATCCTCATTGGCGGTGAATTCACTTCGGTTGGAGGAGTTTCCCGCAACCATATTGCCCGCCTGAACGCCGATGGATCGCTTGACACCAATTTCGATCCGGCGGCCGGCGCGGACGATATCGTTTATGCGATTGCCCTTCAAGCTGACAGCAGGATTCTCATTGGCGGAGCCTTCAAGAATGTTCAGACCATCAGCCGCAGAGCTATCGCGCGCCTCAACTCCAACGGCGTAATTGATCTGAACTTCAACCCGGGATCTGGAGCGGATGACACGGTCTATTCGATTGATTTGCAGTCGGATCAAAAGATCATTATCGCGGGTGTTTTCAGCATCTACAATGAAACCCGCCGCATGTCCATTGCTCGTCTCTTTACGGATGGCACTCTCGACACGTCCTTTATGGACACTGCCTATAACCAATTCGCGGGTCTGCCCAAGCACTATTACAATCCGGGATTCGAGTCTCATGGATTTATTTTTGCGGCTGCTCTTCAGGATGATGGCAACGTGGTCATTGGCGGCGGGTTTGATAGGGTCGGCGGCGGGGGCGATCGAGATGATATTCGCAACCGCGCCAACTTCGCCCGTCTCATTGGTGGAGCGACGCCCGGCCCGGGGAACGTGCAATTGGCGCAGAACACCTACACTGCCGACGAGAACGGCGGACCTCTGTTCATTACTTTGAACCGGCTCAACGGAATCCTTGGCCCGGCGACCGTTTCTGTGACACCGAAAACTCTGCCGCCCGGCCCGGGCTCTGCAGTCGTCAGCAATGACTTTTTCTTCCAGACAAAATACGGCAACCCAACTTACATCGACACCTGGGCCCGCGATACCTGGGAGAAGAGCGACGGCACCGATGGACAGAACCAGGGCGCCAGCGGAACCGTCAACCCGGGTTTCACCCTCACTTATAAGGAAAACGACGTTTTCATCAACATCGTCGACAACAATATCATCGATGGGAACCGGCAGTTGAATCTAGAGTTGCACAATCCAAGGGATAACGACGGGCTGCTGCTTGGCGGCGCGAAAATTCCTCTGGGTGTGGCGCTCGGCCGCGCTGTCGCTCCGTTGACCATCGTAGATAATGATACGCCCGCCGGAAAAATCGGCTTCACTGTGTCCAATTTCGTAGTGAGCGAAGGTGTCGTCAACGCGGTCGTCAGCGTCATTCGCACCAACGGCAATTCCGGCGTAGTGAACGTGAGTTATTCGGTGGGCGACGGCACTGCTGTCGCGCCGGGCGATTACAAGCCTCCCGTCCCCAACCCGGGCGTGCTTCAATTCCTGGGTGCTGTATCCAATGAAGTTCAGACGTTTACGGTCAAAATCGTCGATGACTCGATCGCCGAAGATGATGAAACGATTAATCTGCACCTCTTCAACGCCACCGGCGGCGCAAACCTTGGCGTCAGCAATGCCGTCATTACCATTGTGGACAACGATTCTACCAACGGCCGTGTGAATTTCAGCTCCACAACGTACTCGACCAACGAAAATGCGCTCGTAGCCACGATCACAGTCAATCGCACGGGCGGCAGCCAGGGCACACTGGATGTTTATTATGCAACGAGCAATGGGACCGCCCAGGCGGGCATTGATTATACTGGCGTAACGAATCAGCTCGAATGGATCCCTAACGACGTCGCCCCAAAGACCTTTAATATTCCGCTCAACGATGACCAGTTGGTTAATGGTCCACGCACCGTTAACCTGCGTCTTCGCGGTCCGACCGTTAACGGCATCACCAACAACAACGTTCTTGGGAGCGTCAGCAATGCGGATCTGACCATTCAGGATGATGATGCCTATGGCACCGTCGCTTTCACCAGGAGTGTCTATAACGTCAACGAAAACGGCGGGCCAGCGATCGTAACCGTGCAGCGCACCGCGGGAATTGCTCAGTCGGTGACGGTCAACTTCGCTGCAGTAGGCGGGAATTCCAGCCCAGGATTTGATTATACGCCGACCAATGGGGTGCTTGCCTTTGCGCCCGGGGAACTGACAAAATCCTTCGCCGTTCCGATCATCAACAATGCCTTCCAGGATGGAAATCGATTCGTTGGCCTGATTCTCTCCAACGCCTCGCCCGCGGCCTCGCTTGGCTTCCCGCAAGTCGCCCAGCTCAATATTATTGACGACGAAAGCGTCAATGAGCCTGCCGGCTCCCCCGATACTGCGCTTGATGCCAGTGCCGGGTTCAATGGCGATGTTTTCGCTCTCGTCCTCCAAACGAACAACATGATACTTGTTGGTGGCGATTTCACCCTCGCGAATAATCTCATCCGTAACCGTATCGCCCGACTCAATCCGGACGGCACTTTGGATACATCGTTTTCAACCTCTACGACGGGCGCCAATGCCGCCGTTCGTTCCATGATCGCGCAGTCGGATGGCCGCATCGTGAT
>Ga0137394_10003824_pt1 | contig 11341 bp, 9 predicted proteins | sample czobulk116metaG_FD_108278 | JGI IMG/M metagenome (GOLD analysis project Ga0137394, IMG submission 108278) | Vadose zone soil microbial communities from Angelo Coast Range Reserve, California, USA - czobulk1.16 metaG | ecosystem: Environmental > Terrestrial > Soil > Vadose zone | place: USA... | reverse complement strand
CATGTCTTCCGTTGGCCCCGTGGCGGCCGCCCCATACGGCAGCGCCAGCATTCTGACGATCACCTGGATGTACATCCGCATGATGGCCGCGGAGGGATTGAAGCGCGCAAGCGAGATGGCAATTCTAAACGCGAATTACATTGCGAAGCGGCTTGACCGGTATTTTCCGGTTCTGTTCAAAGGTAAACACGGTCTCGTTGCGCATGAATGCATCATCGATCTTCGCCAGTGGAAAAACGCAGGCATCGAAGTCGAAGATGTGGCGAAGCGTTTGATGGATTACGGCTTTCACGCGCCGACGGTTTCCTGGCCGGTGGCCGGGACAATGATGATCGAACCAACCGAGAGCGAACCGAAACACGAGCTCGATCGTTTTTGCGACGCGATGATCTCCATCCACGCCGAAATCGAGGCAGTCGCGAATGGAAAGCAAGATCGGCAAAATAATTTGCTGAAAAACGCACCTCACACCGCGCGGCAAATCGCGTCTGACAAATGGGACCGCCCCTACTCGCGCGAACAAGCCGCGTTCCCCGCGCCTTGGACGCGCGAACACAAATTCTGGCCCGCCGTCGCCCGCATCGACAATGTGTATGGCGATCGCAATCTTTTCTGCTCTTGCCCGCCGGTCGAAGAATTTGAGAAGAACAGCTGAGGTTCCTCCGCTTCGCTCGAAACGGCAGAAGCCAAACCGGCCGTTTTATGACGCGCACAGCGATTGTCCTATTAGCCGTGGTGCTTGCGCTGGTCTGTGTCACGTACTTGTACGCGCATCACCTTTGGGATCCGCTGCCGACGGGAACAAAAATCGACCGGATCGTCATTGAAAAATCAGCTCGAAAATTGTCCCTGTTTGTGGATGACAAATCGCTGAAAAGCTATCGGGTCGCGCTCGGTCGTAATCCTATCGGTGCAAAGCAAGAGGAAGGAGATAACAAAACACCCGAAGGCGTTTACAGAATCGACGGTCGCAACCCGCAGAGCAATTTTCATCTCGCACTGCACGTCTCTTATCCGTCCGATGAGGATAAGGTGCACGCTGCCGAGCGTGGCGTTTCAGCCGGATTCGACATCATGATTCATGGAATTCGAAATGGGCGCGGTTGGATCGGAGCGTTTCACCGATTGAGTGATTGGACTGCCGGTTGCGTCGCACTCACCGACGAAGAGATCGAAGAGCTTTGGCGAGTTACGCCGGACGGAACAATCGTTGAGATTCAGCCTTAAATGCGCACGCTGCTGGCTATAGTGTCCGCTGTCTCCAGCGCATTTGACGTGAACCCGGGACCGGAGCGCGGCGCTTCCGCTGAGGACAGCGAATGCTACAGCAGCAGGTACGCGAAGTTATATCTCCGGCGCGAGTTGGGGCGCGGCGACGACGCGCGTCGGGACGAGGCGTAACGCGGAGCCGTTTGTTTCCTCTGCCGCGGCGGGGCCTTGTTCGTGGTACTCCGCGTCGCTGTTGACCTGCCAGAGATCGTAAAGCTTGGCGTCAGCCAGAATGTTTTCCACGCACAACATCGCTGTCATCATGGCGTGGTCCTGGTTGTTGTATTTATGCATGCCGTTGCGGCCTACGAGATGCAGGTTCGGATAGCACGTGTCCAACTCCTGACGAATGGTCGCGACATGCCGCGCGTAACCGTCATCGTAAACCGGGTAGGCCTTCTTCTGGCGAACGACACAACCGTCCACAAAATCGCCTTCTTTGGCCAGGCCGATCTGAATCAGCTCGCGCCTGGCGAGCTCGATCAAATCGTTGTCGCTCGAATCCCATAGCCCGTCGTGTTCGAAGCAAAAATATTCCAGGCCGTAGCAGACCTTGTCGGGTTCGGGCACCATCTCCGGCGACCAGGAACGGAAGTTCTGAACACGGCCGACTTTCACGCTCGGGTCGTGAATGTATATCCAGTTGTCATCGAACATCTGTCGATCTTTCAAGATCAACATGACAGTAAGGAAGTCGCGATACTTGAGCCTCTCGGCCGCACGTTTTGTTCGCTCGCTCACAGCGGGCGACAAACCGTAAACCAGCGCTCGCATTGGCGCGGATGAAATTACGTGCTCGGCTTCGATCGTTTGCATTTGGTCGAGTTGATTTTTGTATTCTACCGTCCAGTTACCGGACGTTTCATCGTAGGAACAGCGAGTTACTCTGCAGGCCATCTCGAGTCTGCCGCCCAGCGCCTGCATCTTTTCCGCGCAAACTTCCCACATCATGCCCGGCCCCCGACGTGGATAACGAAACGAGTTGATGAGCGTCTTGATGACTCTGCTGCGGTCGCCGTTGTACCGCTGCGGAATGAGCGCGTTCTTGATGGCGCTACCGAGCGAAAGTCCTCTGATGCGTTGCGCGGCCCAGTCTGCAGAAATTTCCTTGCAGCTCATCCCCCAGACTTTTTCGGTGTAGCTTTTAAAGAATGTGTTGAAAAGCCGTTTGCCGAATTGATTGCTTACCCACTCTTCGAAATTGCGCGGATTCCGCACAGGAAACAGACGCGCTTTCAGCCAGGAAAGGACACACAGAGCCGATTTGACGATACCGAGCTTCACCAGTGCTTCGAACGGCTTCAGAGGATAGGAGTAAAATTTGCCGTCGTAAAAAATGCGCGAGGAACGTGGCCGCACGAGCATGTCGTTCGGCAAAATCTCCGTCCACAGATCTTCGACCGCTTTTGATTTTGAGAAGAAACGGTGACCGCCGATGTCGAAATGAAAATCCTTATAGGTGACAGTTCGGGAAATACCGCCGACATAAACAGGATCCGCTTCCAACACGACCACATCGACCGCCTCTTTCGAGAGAATATATCCAGCGGTCAGACCTGCTGGTCCTGCACCGATAATGGCGACTTTTGTTTTCATCTTCTGCTACGCAACCCAGTTGCCCCGGGTGAAATTCCAAACGTACCAGCCCTGCACGCACAGCCCAGCAGCGGTGAAAAACGCTACTGCCGCGATGCCGAATGCCCGCACGAGCATCGGCGGCGTACGGAATTGATTCAAAAAATTCAAAAATGCCAGCACGATCAAAGCGTGCACGCAGAACTCGTAGCGGAGCATGCTTTCCATATTCACGCAGGCCACCCCGCTAACCGAGAGGTAGTAGATCGCGGCCGCGCAAAAATAGATCCCCGCGCGTAGCGGCAGGCCGGCGCGCCGTCGAATGGCCGGAACCAGTTCGCAAAGGGCGATCCCTACTAGCAGCAGGCCGCCCAGCGTCATGGATAGTTGACTCGCTTCCGTTGGATCATTCAGTGCCGGAACGAGCCAGCGATAACTCGAAGGCTTAAACACCGCTAAATAATCGGGAATGATCCCCCAACCAGCCGCCTGCGTGAGCATGTACATATTCCAATTGCCCCAGCGAACCTGGCAGTAGATAAAGAAAAAGAGCGCCCCCAGCGCCGCCACAGCGCTTAACCGGATTGCCGGCGCGTACTGGCGAAACCACGCGCGCGGCTCGCGCAAGCCTTTCCATCCTTTCAAAAAAAGCGAGCGCACCACAGGAAAAGCCGCGCATACGATTCCGACGATCCGCGTCGCGGACATGACGATGCCGTGCGCCGCCGCCCAGATTTTGGCAGACCACCCCTTCGCCGTGCTCCAGTAGATAAAGCCAAGCAGCGCCATCAAAAACAGCGACTCCGAGTAGCCGGCGACCAGAAAGAATGCTGCGGGATGGGCAAGGATTAATAATGCCGCGCAAATCTGAAGCGCGGGCGAAATATTCCAGCGCTTGCAAAACAGGAAGAAATAACTCCAGAAACCCCAGGCAGCGAGCTGTGCGGTGATCAGCAATGCCGTGCCGGTGTCAATGTTGAGGCCGTGCCGAAATAATGCAGCAATCGCAGGATAAGCTGGGAAAAACGCGACGTTCGACACATCCATGACCTTGTGATCAATAGGCGGCACAATGGTCTGAAAGCCACGATCGACGATGTTGATGAACCAATAGCTGTCGTGTTGGATCAGACTCTCGTAGCGGTCCGAAAGTGACCCTTCCGGTGCCAGCAGACCGACCGCCAGCGCAAGTTGCACGGCGGTCAGAAGTAATCCGGCGGCCAAAGGCCTGAGGATCGACCGCGAACGAGTCATGACGTCATAGCCAGGAAAGGTCGAGGAGACAAGAAAGCTCTCGAGATTGCAAGAACTGAAACTTTCGGCAGAGGCAATCTCGGATCGCATTGTTTCCAACTGATGTAGGTAATTTGGGTGGCAGGGTTTGACGGCGGTTGCGCTTCGTTTATTCGCGAGAAGTTTCTCGCCGCTTTGTTTCTGCAGCGCATCGCCAACGTGGTAGGGTCGGCGCGCTGCGCCGACCGGACATCGCAGCACGATGTCCCTATCGCCCGGAGATCACGAGCACGATCTCCCCCTTTGCCGGATGGGCTTGGTAATGTGCGAGGAGCTCGCTGGCGGTGCCGCGGCGGAGTTCCTCGAATTTCTTCGTCAGCTCTCGCGCGACGCAAAGCTGCCGATCCGGCATCACGTCGATGCAAGCGGTGAGTGTTTTGGTTAATCGGTAAGGCGACTCGAAAAAAATTGCGGTCTCATCGCGTTCGGCCGCCGCCTGCAACTCGCGCTCGCGCTGTCCAGGCTTGACTGGAAGAAATCCACCAAAAAAAAACTTCTCCGTTGAAAATCCGGAACCAACGAGAGCCGTAAGAATTGAGGATGCCCCGGGAATGATGGTAAACGGCAGCTCGCGTTTAATGCATTCGCGAATGAGGCGTAAACCCGGGTCGGACAGTCCGGGCGTTCCGGCGTCGGTAATCAGCGCAATGTTTTCGCCACGGGCGAGACGTTCCACGAGTTGCAGCGTGCGCGCCGCTTCATTGTGCTCGTGATAACTGACGAATGGCTTTTTGATTTCGAGATGCTTGAGCAATAGCCCCGAATGCCGCGTATCTTCAGCCGCGATTACATCGGCTGATTTCAGCGCCTCAACAGCACGCAGCGTGATATCGCCCAAATTGCCAATTGGTGTGGCGACGACGTAAAGCATTCCGCATCATCCATCCAAAATCAGTCGTTGGCCATCGAACCATCGGGGGTGATTCATTTCAACAAAGCCAATGTGCGGACAGAAAACGAATCCGTAACGGAGGGTAAAATGAGAACAAGCTCTTATCTATTGACCGTGTCGATCCTAGCTTTAGTCGGTTGTGCGGGAGAACCAACTACGGTGACGACCACAACTACACAGGAAGTAACGACCACAGGCCCCGCTCGAGAGGTCGTGGTGACCCGAGCGCCGCCGCCACTTCGCGTTGAAACTCAGACCGTAGCGCCTGCACCCGGATATGCCTGGACTCGCGGTTATTGGCGGTGGACGGGAACCACTTATGTGTGGGTGTCGGGAACTTGGATAGTCCGCCCAAGACCAGCCGCAGTTTGGGTCGAAGGCCATTGGGCGCCTCGGTACAACGGCTGGGTGTGGGTCGCAGGCCACTGGCAATAACGAATACTGCAGAGAATCGTCACCAGCCCAGAACCTTGGCAAAAATGAGGGGCGCCACGATCGTTGCGTCCGATTCGATGATGAATTTCGGAGTGTCGACGCTGAGTTTTCCCCACGTGATCTTCTCATTCGGCACCGCACCTGAGTACGATCCGAAGCTGGTAGTGGAATCACTGATCTGGCAAAAATAACCCCATTCCGGCACCGGCATGCTGACCACGTCCTGGTTCAGCATGGGCACGACACAAATTGGAAAATCGCCTGCGATACCGCCGCCGATTTGGAAAAACCCGATGGAGGAATCCTTCGACGTTTGGCGATACCAATCCGCAAGTTGGATCATGTATTCGATCCCGGAGCGGATCGCCTGCACATTCTTAATCGCCCCGGTGATGCAGCGGGCGGCGAAAATATTTCCCAAGGTTGAATCTTCCCAGCCGGGCACAAACAACGGAAGATCCTTGTGCGTAGCGGCAATCATCCAACTGTCAGCGGGATCGATCTCGTAAAATTGTTTCAACCGGCACTCGCGCAAAATTTTGTAAAGAAACTCGTGCGGGAACTTTCTCTGATTGCTTTCCGAGGCGGCGACCCACTCGTCGAGTACCACTCGCTCAATTCGTCGCATCGCTTCCTCTTCCGGAATGCAAGTGTCAGTGACGCGATTGAGGTGCCGCTGCAGCAACTCGCGCTCCTGTTCTGGACTTAGTTCCCGATAATTAGGAATGCGTTCGTATTTGCTGCGCGCGACGAGATTGAAGAGATCTTCCTCCATGTTCGCGCCTGTGCAGGTGATGGCATGGACTTTGTCCTGGCGAATCATTTCCGCGAGAGAAACGCCCAGCTCGGCGGTGCTCATCGCGCCCGCGAGCGTGATCATCATTTTTCCACCGCTATCGAGATGCGCAATGTAGGCATCGGCAGCATCCTTCAACATCGCGGCGTTGAAATGCCGGTAATGGCGATCAATGAACTGGCTGATGCTGCCCATTTTCACTTCACCAACTTTGCAATGGTACTACTCGCTTTGATGCAAAATTTTTACCGCGGCAGTCAAGCGCTAATCGCGATCTTCAAAGAAATTTTTATGGTACTGCAGCAAGGATTCGCGTTGCCAGTATTCCAGGCATTATCCCAAGCAAGAGAACTGCTGCCGCAAGCCCAATGACCGTACTTCGCTGCAGCAGATCCGACGAGAGGGAATCAACGCGATGCGTTGCCGGCACCGCAGCCTCGTCGACGAAAATCGCTTTCAACACAATCAGGTAATAGTACAGCGAGACGAAGCTGCCAAGAAGCGCAACTACTACGAGCCAGAGCAAGCCATGGTTTGGAGTGGCACGAAGCGCGGCACTAAAGACGTAAAACTTTCCAAAAAATCCGGCGAGCGGCGGTATGCCTGCCAGCGACAACATGAAGATCGCCATGCATCCCGCCATAAACGGCGATCGGAAAGCCAAACCCCGAAAATTTGAGAAATCGTCACCGCCCGTTTCGTGCCGCACCATTGCAACTACACCGAATGCACCCACGAGTGTGACAGCGTAGACACTGGCGTAGAATAATGCGGCGGAAAATCCTTCGCGATCGCCAGCGACTATTCCAATAAGTGTGTAGCCCCCATGCGCGACTGCAGAGTAGGCGAGCAGTCTCCGCACGTTCGATTGCGCAAGCGCAACGAGATTACCGACCAATATGGATAACGCGGCCAGCACGGCGAGCACGGGTGACCAACCGGCAAGCATAGCGTGCCAGGCAGCGCTGCCGCGCACGGGAGCAAATCCGACGAGAACAATTTTCCCCAGCACCACAAACGAGGCGACCTTCGACGCTGAGGCAATGAAGCCTGCGCTGGGAACAGGCGCGCCTTGATAGGCATCAGGCGCCCAGAGGTGAAACGGCGCGGCGGCGATTTTGAACGCGAAGCCGACGAGCGTCATGATGATCCCAACAGCCAGCAATCCCGACGATGTCGGGAATGCGCTGGCCAGTTTCTGCGAAATTGCTGGAAGACTGGTAGTGCCAGTCATGCCATAGATCAGACTGATCCCGAAAAGTGTGAAAGCGCTGGAGGTGCTGCCGAACAACAAATATTTCAGACCAGCCTCTGCCGAACGTATATCCGTCTTGTCGAAAGCGGTCATCACATAAAGCGACAAGCCGAGCAGTTCGAGCCCGATGAAGATCATAAGAAATTCCTCGCTGCCGACGAGCAGCATCAGGCCGACTGTTGCGAAGAGGACAAGCGCCAGATATTCGCCCGGATGAGGCGTCAATTTTTGTGATGCGATCAGGAGGACTGTGAAGAGCGCCAAGGCAATACATATGATTTTAAAAAGGCTGGTGAACGGCGTGATCACCAGCATTCCACCGAGAAGGGTCGTGCCCTGAGGCAATTGCAAAACGACGCCGGCGGCGATTGCGAGGCCGAGCCCTGCAATGGCTGAACAAATCCTCATAGCGGTGGCGGTGTTGCTCGCACTTCTAGCACGCTGCACTGTGGACACCGTTGTGGTCGATCTTACGCGCCCGGTCCCAACCCCAATCGCAAGAACCGCAAGCGCCGTTATGACTACGATCGTTTCCGGCGAGGCGAGCTTCAGCAGTTCCAGATAAGATGCTGTTGCATCAGCAGCTTTCATTGGAGAAACCTCATCGCCTCTACTGCGGGCATAATGCGATCAAGCAACAGTTTGGGATAAAGGCCGACCGCGACCGTTGCGAACATGAGCAGGCAAGCCCCGCATTTTTCCGCGGCCGTGACCTTTTGTTGCTCATTCCAATCAGGATCGAGGGTCACCCGGCCATCCGGCAACTGAACTGTTGACCGCGCGTCGCCAAAGAAAGATTGCTTCAGCGCGCGCAAAGTGAATGCAGCCACGAGCACCATGCCTGCGCCTGTGATCCAGACCGCCCCCTGATAAGTTTTCCATGCCCCGATAAGAATTGTGATCTCGGCCGCAAATCCGCTGAATCCCGGAATGCCCATCGAAGCCGCTGACGCGACAACAAACGTGAACGCTGCAAACGGCAGCGCACGACTGAGGTTCATACCCGCGAGCACGTCGAGCTCGCGTGTGTGTGTGCGGCGATAAATCATGCGTCCAGCGACGGCAAACAAAAGAGCCGCGATCACACCGTGAGAAAACATTTGCAATACTGCCCCTGAAACGCTCAGCGCTGTTGCCGCCGCAAGCCCGAACATTACGAAACCCATGTGGCTGACGCTCGAGTAACCGATGACAAATTTCAGGTCACGTTGGCGAAGCGCTACAGCGGCGGCGTAAACGATTCCAATGACGCCAAGAAGGACTATCCATTTGCCCCACATTTGAAAGCCCTGTGGGAAGAGATTCATCGCCACGCGGAGTCCTGCGTAAGAGCCCAGTTTCATCACGATTCCGGCGAGCAGCATCGAACCGGCCGTCGGCGCCGCGGCGTGACCAGTCGGCGCCCACGTATGGAGCGGCCAGATTCCGGCGAGCACAGCGAAGCCGAGAAACAACGCGGGAAAGGCCCACGATTGCAGTTGCGAAGAAAATTGAAATTGCGACAGCTGATTCAGATCCAGCGTTCCCGCCGCCACATATGCCGCAAGGATCCCAACAAAAACGAACATACCCCCAAAAAACGAATAGAGCGTCAGCTTCATCGCGCCGTATTCCTTGTTGGTGGACCCGAAGACGGCGATCAGGAAATACTTCGGCACGATCACCAACTCGTAGAACGCAAAAAACAAAAACAAATCCGCGCTAAGGAAAACGCCGTAGCAGCCAGCCACCACCAACAGCAACCAGAAAAAAAATTCGTTTTGCCGCTCTTTGACGTCCCACGAAAATAGCACGGTGCTTACCGCGGAAATACCGGTGACAAGAACCATCGTGAGGCTGACGCCATCGATTGCCAGATGATAATTTATCCCCAGTGCCGGCACCCACGGCACGCGCACAATGGTTGTGAAGTGCGCAAGGTCAGCAATTGGCGTACGAACTAACTCGATCAGATCGAGAGCCAGAGCTGCGATGGTTGTAAGCAGCGCTATCCAGCGCGCAAACGCGCGCGGCGAAAGAAGCAGCAGCACTGCGCCCGCGAACGTGATGTAAATCGTCCAGGCGATCATGCGCGTTTACGCGCCCGATAGCGGGGGGCCGTCTCGCGCACATGAAATCCGATTTCACGTCCAGGCCTTTCAGGCGGCGCCATCAATCGCCGGATTGCTTCCAGAATGCCAGCGATCTCTTCATCGTGTTGGCCAACGAGTATTTCCAATTCAGCAAATTTTCTCGCCAGGTCGCGGTTGGTTTCGAGCGTCTCGCGAAGTTTCACAAACGCGCGCATGATCGCGATATTTACTTTTACCGCATGTCCGCTCTTCAGAACACTGGACAGCATGGCGACGCCCTCTTCCGTGAAGGCATAGGGGCGGTATTTTAGATGCTCGCCCCTTTTTAAGGTCACAAATTGTGACCTTAAACAACGCGTCTCGTCCCTGTTAAGCTGGAACATAAAATCGCCCGGGAAACGTTCCCGATTGCGTTTGACCCCCTGATTCAAGGCTTTCGTTGTAACGTCGTATAGTGCCGCCAAATCAAAATCGAGCAGCACTTTCTGGCCACGAATCCAGCGAATCAATTGCGCAACACGCTCGATGGGAATGATCTCTTTGCTCATTGGCGATGAATGTCAGCTAAGCAGCCGCGCCATTTGAACGACCGTTGTGTTGAAAATGTTGAAGATAAATTGCGGCGCGATGCCGACGGCAAACATGAGCAGTGTGATCGGGACAACGACGAGTTTTTCGCGTCGCAAAAGATCGGGAAAGGCGCTGCAACTTTCTGCGAGTGGCCCGCTAAACAGGGATTGCATCGCTCGCACAAACACAATGGCTGTGACGAGAAGCCCGATCACAGCAATGGCCGCAAACCCGGGGGCAATCGCAAATGAGCCTTTGAAAATCAGAAACTCACCGATGAATCCGTTCAAGCCCGGCAAACCCAGAGATGAAAAAATTGCCACGCTCATCCACCCGCAGAGCAGCGGTGTCCGCTGCATGAGGCCCCCGAAGTCGTCGATCCCGCGCTGACCACGCCGTTGTTCAAGTAGACCTGCAAAATAGAAAAGCGTAGCCGCTGTGATCCCATGACTGAAAATCTGCATGAACACGCCGCTCAGAGCTGCGTCCGTATCGATCCTTGCAGCGACAACGGGTGAGGCGGCCACCGCGAAGAGAGAAAGCATGCAATAGCCAAGATGATTCACCGATAAATAAGCAATCATTCGCTTCAAATCCTTCTGCGCCCAAGCAGCCAGGGGGGCGAACACAATTGAGCAAACAGCCAACGCAAGCAGCCACGGACCAATGATCTTGATTTCGTTAGGAAAAAGGGGCAGCAAGAGGCGCACGAAACCATACACGCCCATTTTTGAGAGCAGGCCTGTCAACACCATCGACACACCTGTAGGCGCGGTTTGGTAAGCGTCGGGCAACCACGTGTGGAATGGAAACAGCGGCACCTTGACCGCCAGTCCCAGAAAAATTCCGGCAAACGCGAGCCAGGCGACATTTCCTGGGACCAACCCGTTCTTGGCCATTGACGCCAGGACGGCAAAATCAAACGTCTGCTTTGCGAAATAGATTCCAAGAAAAGAAAGCAGCATCGCCACGCTGCCAAGAAACGTGTAGAGGAAGAACTTGGTCGCGGCATAATCACGATTTTCGCCGCCCCAGATTTTGATGAGCAGAAACGCGGGAATCAGGCTCATCTCGTAGAACAAAAACCAGAGAACGAAATTCTGCGCAGTGAACGTCCCATAGAGGGCCGACTGCATCACCAGCATGGTCGCATAGAATGCGCGACCTCCCCGTGGAGGTGGTTG
>Ga0137394_10003823_pt1 | contig 11341 bp, 12 predicted proteins | sample czobulk116metaG_FD_108278 | JGI IMG/M metagenome (GOLD analysis project Ga0137394, IMG submission 108278) | Vadose zone soil microbial communities from Angelo Coast Range Reserve, California, USA - czobulk1.16 metaG | ecosystem: Environmental > Terrestrial > Soil > Vadose zone | place: USA... | reverse complement strand
GCGGTGGTCTTGTAGCGCACCAGGTCCACTCCCATCGCGCGCGCGGCGATCTCACTGTCGCGGATGGCCACGAACGCGCGGCCGGTGTGGCTCGTGACGACGTTCCTCGCGAAGATCGTCAACACGATGAGCACGGCCAGGGCCAGGTAGTAGTAGTCCTGATCGGTGCGGAACACGATCGTGAACGCGCCCAGCGGGAGCGACGCGAGCGGTAGACCGTGCAGTCCCGATGCGCCGCCGGTCCAGGAGCCCTGCCACACGACGAGCTGCGGGATCGCGAGACCGAAGCCAAGCGTGGCGACCGCGAGATACGGGCCGGACAGGCGCAGGGCCGGCAGACCCAACAGGAACCCGATCGCCGCGGAAACGGATCCCGCGACGAGAACCGCCACCACGAATGGAACGCCCAAGCGCAGGGTGAGCAGGGCGGAGGCGTAGGCGCCGATCGCGAAGAAACCAGCGTGTCCGAGCGAGATCTGGCCGGTGCGTCCGATGAGGATCCCCAGGCCAATGGCAACGATGGCGTAGATGAGCGCGAGCGAGACGAGATAAAGGACGTAGCCCGGGGCGACGCCGGGGATGACGCCGAGCACCGCGGGGATGGCGAGGACGGCGGCGAGGCCCAGACCGTACGGCGCCAGGGCGCGCCCGCGCGTTCGCAGCCAGCGCACCATCACCTCGGCGCCTAGACCTTCTTCGTCTCGTGCCGGCCCAGCAAGCCACCGGGCCGGACCACGAGCACGATCACGATGAGGGCGAACGCGATGGTGTTGCGGAGCTCGGCGACTTGGAACCCTGCGACGCTGTCGATGATGCCGAGCAGTAGTCCACCAAGGACGGCCCCGGGAAGGCTGGTGAGACCGCCGACCACCGCCGCGGCGAATGCCTTCAGCGCGACGTCGCCCATCATGCCGGGGTCGAGGTAGTTGATCGGCGCGATCAGCATGCCCGTCACCGCGCCCATCGCGGTACCCATTCCCCACCCGAGGGCGTTCATGCGACCGATGCTGATCCCCATCAGCTGTGCGGCCACTCGGTTCTCCGCGACGGCCCGCATGGCGATGCCCGTTGGGCTGAAGCGGAAGAACGCAAAGAGGACCGTCATCAGAACGAGCGTCACAAGAAAGATCAGCGCGTTGAGCTGGCTCACGACGACCGTCCCGAGGTGAAAGGGAGCGCCGACCACCGGGTCGGGAAAGGTCCGTATCTCATAGCCCCAGATCCAACCCGCTGTACCGAGCAGGATGAGGCTCAGGCCGACCGTGACGATCACCGGGTTCAACACCGTGGTCGTGCTGATGCGGCGCAGGACGACGCGCTCGATGAGCGCGCCGAAAAGTCCAGCGAACAGCATTGTCAGGACGAATGCGACGGCGAACGGGAGGTGGAGCGCGGTCAGGAGCGTGAACGCGACGAACGTACTGAACATCGCTGTCTCGCCCTGTGCGAAGGTGATGACCTGCGTCGTCTTGAAGATCAGGACGATGCCGAACGCGGTCAGCGCGTACAGGCTGCCGAGCGCGAGCCCATTGACGAGCAGCTGTCCCCACGGGAGATCGGTCAGGACAGCATCCGAACGGCGCGTTCGGCGAAGTCGTCGGCGATGGCGGTCTCCGTGAGCCGTCCACTGGGTCGGTACCAGCGGTGGACCCAGGTGCACGTCCCGAGCAGCGCAAGGGTCGCAAGCTTTGGGTCACGGTCGACGAAGTCACCTTCACGCGTGCCGTCGACGATCACGCGCTCGAAATGGTCGCGCATCGCCTGGTGCACCCGACGGACCTGCTGCAACGCGGTGGGCGGAAGGGAATGCTCCTCACGCAGGTACACGTGCACGGCGTCGAGATTCCGAAGGACGCCGAGCACGTACGTCCGCACGATCGCGCTCAGCCGCTCGCGGGCGGTCCCCGGCCACGATGCGGCGATATCCATCTCGCCCAACACCTGCTCCGCGCGGCCCTGGAACAGCCGGACGAGAAGCTCCTCCTTCGAGGAGATGTAGTAGTAGAGGCTTCCCTTGTTCAGTCCGACGGCGTCCGCGATGTCCTGCATCGACGCGGCGTGATAGCCCTTCCGGCGGAAGATACCGAGCGCCGCCGCGCGGATGGCCGTCTCCCGCTCAGCCGCCCGCATCCCCCGACGATGGACTAGGCGTTGAGTTGCGCGAGCCCCCGCCACCGGCTGCGCCATGGCCGGGGACACTATCAGACCGACCGTTTGGTAGAAAATGGCAAGGGCCGATACCGGAAATGCGCAGATCGGCCACCGCAAGCAGGATCACCGCGACCGCGCCAGCCAACGCTCCCGCGATAGGCAGCGGACGACGCGCGCTCACGCGAACACCACCGTTCGACCCTCGTCGACGATGACCTTCCGCTGCAGGTGCGCCCAGATCGCGCGCGCGAGCACGACCTTCTCGAGATCACGGCCGACCCTGATCATCTCGGCGACGGGCGTTGCGTGGCCGACCCGGATCACGTCTTGCTCGATGATCGGCCCGGCGTCGAGCTCCTCGGTCACATAGTGGCTCGTCGCGCCGATGATCTTCACCCCGCGCCGGTACGCGGCGTGGTACGGCTTCGCCCCGGGGAACGCCGGCAGGAACGCGTGGTGGATATTCACGATCCGGTTCGGGAACGCCGCGATGATCTCGGGCCCGAGGACCTGCATGTAGCGCGCGAGGACGATCAGCTCGACGCCATTCGCGCGCAGGAGCGCGATCTCTTTGCGCTCCTGCTCGATCTTGCTCTCCGGCGTGATCGGGACATGGTGGAACTCGACATCGAACCGGTGCGCGACGTCCGCGAGGGCCGTCTGGTTGCTCAGGATCACTGGAACGTCGATGCGCCACTCGCGCGACCGCCAGCGGCCGAGGATGTCGTAGAGGCAGTGCGAGAGGTTCGAGACGAACAGGGCGATCTTCGGCACATCGTCGGAGAAGTAGAGACCGAAGCTCAGGCCGAATGGACGCAGCGTCTCAGCAAGCGCGCGTTCGAGATCGGTGCGCGTGGTCCGAAAGCCATCGAGGCGCCACTGCAGTCGCGTGAAGTAGCGGCCGCGCTCTTGGTCGACGTATTGGTCGTGGGCGACGATGACGCCACCGTTCCGATAGACCGATCCCGTGAGCTCCGCCGAGATGCGCTCGCGGAGCGGCCCGTGCGCTAGAAGGATCGCGGTCGCGGGGGCGGCTGGCACGGCCCCATGCTGCCTCGACAACACTGCCGACGCCACATAGAGCGATGACGTGGGCCGACGACGACGCTTTCGTACGCTCGTGAGCGCCCACCGGATCCTCACTGTCGCCGCTCTCGTCGTCACGGTCTGCGCGAGCCTGGGCGCGGCCCCCGCGCAGTACGCGACGATCGCCGTAGCGCACGCCGTCACTCCAGGATTCGGTAGGCCCGCCGTCGTGAGCCCCCGCGTCCCGGGTCCGGGGCCCGCCCGCATCCAGGCAGGCGCGAACGATCTTGCGAAAGCCAAGAGTGCCCGCGACGTCGGCGTCGCGATGCGGTCGACCACCATCGTCACAGGCGCGCGCGTCTATTCGGAGGCGTCGCTTGGTGCGGTGGAACGCGAGCGCGTCGCGCGCGCCGTGACACGGGGCGTCGCCCAGACCGCCGCTGACCTCGGCCTCCCATTCGCGCGGCCGCCGGAGGTGTACGTCTTCACGACCCGGGGCAGCTTCTCGCTTGGTCTACAGCGCGGTTTCGGCCAACGTGCCACAGATGCGAACGCACTCGCGTATGCCAAAGGCGGAGTCGCGTTCGCCGGCGCATCCGCGGTCGTCATCAACTGGCAGGCCACCGACCCGGCGCTCTCGGTGATCGCCCATGAGCTCACGCACCTGCTCGTTCACGAGGCCGCCGGCGTCGACACGCCGATCCCGGCGTGGTTCGATGAGGGCCTTGCGACGCAGGAACAGCGCTCCGCGGACACGGACGACCTTGCGAGCGCCAAGGACGCGTCGACGACGCTCGCGATCCTGCGCGGGAACGACATCTCCCTGACCAGTCTCACGACGCCGGGCGACTGGACGCTCGTCGATGCGCGGCTCGGTGGGCGCTCGTACGCCTTCGCGTCGGAGGCCGTGGGGATGGTGCGCGCCGATGTGGGGACTGCCGGTCTCGGGGCCATCCTCGAACGATCGAGGCAGGTCGGCTTCGCCCAGGCCTTCGGCGAATCGGTGGGAGAGTCGCCGACCGAATTCGCATACGACTTCCCCGGCCGCTACGTCTCGGCGCACGGCCCGCGCATCGCACAGACCCCGACCGACAGCGGTGTCGTCTGGTGCGCGACCGGCTTCGTTCCAGACACCGCGCTCCACGTAACGATCACCGGGTCGGGATATCGCCTGGAGTACGACGTGCAGGCGGACCGCGACGGCATCTACAGCGCCGCGTTCGGTGGCACGGCACCGCCAGGGCGATACCTCATCACTGTCACGTCTGACGGAGTGCGCGTAAGCGCCCTGATCCGCGCGGCTTAACGCGCGCGACTCATGCGAAGACGAAAGTCGGGCGTTGCGTGGCCGACTCGGGTGGCCACCCGGTTGTAACTTGAGCGCCATGGCCAGCTTCGTCCTCGTGCACGGCTCCTTTGGCGGCGGGTGGTGCTGGCAGAAGGTCGCGCCGCTGCTCGAAGCGGCGGGCCACCAAATGTACCGTCCGACGCTGACCGGCTTGGCGGACCGCTCGCACCTTCTCAGTCCCTCGGTCGACCTGAAGACACACATCAGCGATGTAGCCGAGCTGCTCTTCTATGAGGACATTGATCGGGCCATCCTCGTCGGACACAGCTACAGCGGAATGGTGATAACCGGCGTCGCCCAGACCATGCCACAGCGAGTGGCCCAACTGATCTATTTCGATGCGTATGTGCCTCAGCCGGGACAGAGCCGGTGGGACCTGGTGCCGCCGGACTCAGCGGCCGCTGAGCGCGAGGCGGTGGGTCCGGACGGTGGCACCGGGCCGCCGCCTCCCGCCAGCATCTTCGTCCCGATCGAGTCGGGGACAGCGGCATGGATCGATGCGCGGCTCAGCCCTCGCCATCCGGTCGGTACATATGAGCAGTCGCTGCCGCCGGACGGCTCGGCGCTGGAGTCAATCTCCCGCGCCTTCATCCAGTGCATGCTGGGCCCCTCGCGCTTCGGTCCCTCCGCCGCCAAAGCTCGCGACAGCGGCTGGCCGGTCCGGGAATTGGCTGCTGGGCACTTTGCGATGCTGACCCATCCACGCGAGGTCGCTCAACTGTTGCTGGAGCTCGCGGGTGAGAACAACGTTGGCAGAGAACGAAAATAGGCAATCGGCTCGGCCCGAGGTAGATCAGACCGCTACGAAGTACGTCTCGCACGCGAGTCGGACGAGGTCGGGCTTGAGCTCGACGGGCCGCGCGAGGAAGCGCCCGCAGGCCGCGAGGTGCGCCATGAGGTCCCGCGGGTGGCACGAGCGCAATGCGATGTTCCGCTCCTTGCAGTAGTTCGCGATCCAGTCGGCCGCCTGCGGATAGAAGGTGATGTGCTGCGCTTCGCAGACGCGGCGCAGGATCTCCGCGAACTCGAGGGCCGTCGGCGACTTGACTTCGATCTTGTATTGGATCCGTCGAAGGAACGCCTCGTCGACGAGCGACGACGGCGTGCGGTTCGTCGAGAAGATGAGCAGCACGTCGAATGGGATCTCGATCTTGTGTCCGTCCGCCGTCGTGAGGTAGTCGACACCGCGATCGAGCGGCACGATCCAGCGGTTCAGGAGTTCGTCGGGCGAGACACGCTGGCGCCCGAAGTCGTCGATGAGCAGCACACCGCCGGCGGCCTTCATCTGGAAGGGCGCCTCGTGCACCTTCGTCGCGGGATCGACGACGAGGTCAAGGTCCTCGAGCGTGAGCTCGCCACCGACCTCGACGAATGGACGCACGATCGGGATCCAGCGGCGGTCGTAACGCGCGTCGAGCTGCACGAGCGGCGTGTGACGCGAGGGGTCATAGACGCGGATGACCTGCTGGCCGACGAGCACCGCGTATGGGAGCACCATCCCGCCCTTGATCAGGGAGGCGAGCGCGTTCGCGATCGATGACTTGCCGGTGCCGGGTGGCCCGAACAGGAAGATCGAACGTCCGCTGTTCACGGCTGGACCGAGCTGGAGGACGGTGAGCTCGGGAAGGACGAGGTGCCCGAGGGCCTTCCGCAGCTGCTCGTTCGTGACGAGGAGATCGCCGATCGACTGTGCCTTGACCCGCGCGACGTAGCTCGCGAGCGTCACGGGCGCGGGGCCGATGTAGCCGCTCTTCGCCATCGCCTCGCGGGCGCGCTCGGCGCCCTTGCTCGAGAGGACATGCAGGTATGTCGCGTTGTTCACGCCGGTGCCGCCCTTGACCTCGACGAGGTGCTCGGACTTCAGGAAGTCGAGGACGGGCTGCAGGATCTTGGTAAGCGGGAGGCAGAGGGTGTCGGCGAGGTCCTGGGCGCTCGACTGGCCCTTCTCGTACAGCAGCTTGAGGGTGAGGTCGGCGATGAACACTGACGTGAGACCGGTCTCTTCGAGCACCTGCGGCGCGAAGGGCGCTGCGTACTCGCTCTTGGCGGGGGGCGTCGGCGGGACGTCCGGCGTCGCGATCTCAGCGGGCTTGGGGGCCCACACGTTGTGCATCTCGCTCTGGTCTGTCGGTCGTGTCGCCAATGCCATTTCCCACACCTCGCCCCGAACTTCTGCGGATGACCCTAGGGCGGCGCATGACATGGCCGCATCCGCCGCTAGAGGGAGGTAATCACCCTATCGGGGCCTACTTCGTGGGGAAATCGACGTGGCGTCCGAGGAACGGGAGGTGCTCGCCGAGCCCGAGGATGATCGGCGCGCTCACGCTGGCAAGGAGCGCGGGCCGCGCGGTCCCCTCGTAGAAGGCCAGCGACTGGTCAAAGGTGGCGAGCTGGTCGGCCGGGATCGCCGACTTCGCGACCTGTTTGGCCATCGCGTCGAGCATCCCGGGGTCGAGCATGACGGCGAACTGCGGGTTTGCGGCGACCGCCGCGCGCATCGCCGCGACCGCGGCCTGGTCGACGGAGGGCTTGCCGTGGAACGGCGCGAGCATGTTGTCGAAGCTCACGACCGCGACGAGCCCGAGGTAGACGGCGACGAGACCGGACGCCGCGCCGAGCGGCAGCCCCAGCACGTGATCGCCCGCATTCAGCAGCTTCACGCGATGGACCAGCGATGTCAGCACGCCACCGATGCGCATCACGAAGGACGATGCGACGCCCACCGCGACGACGCCGAGGCCGAGCCCGGCCGTTCCGGTCGGCATCGCGCCGGCGGCCGGCCCGTTGTAGATCGCGAAAAGGGCGAGGAGCGAGAGCGCGATGGCGAAGAGTGGCGCGAGGAAGCCCTTGCGCCACCCCGCGAACGCGGAGACCGCGACGATCGCGACAACGGCGAGATCGACCATCGGCCGAGTCTAAGGGCGCTTGCTCGGCCGAATGTCTCAGGCCAGAGGCGAGTGGGCGACCACGGGCTCGAACCGTGGACCTTCTCCGTGTAAAGGAGACGCTCTGACCAACTGAGCTAGTCGCCCGCGTTCAGTATGACGCGGCGGGTCGCTCCGCAGCCACCCACGGAAGTGGTGGCAATGGGAAAAGACGCACGTTGCGACCCGCGAGGATCAGCGCATCGGCGAGACCCTCGAGGCGACCGAGCTGCGTCGCGAAGAAATCGAAGCGCTCCGCGCCGCGCTCGTCGAGCGGCCACTCGTCGCCGGTGTGGCGCGCGATGATCTGCCAGAGCTGGAAGTAGTCGCGCGTCAGATCGTCGGCGCGCTCGTCGAGCTGCACCTGGTAACGGCAGCGCATGATCCGGAGGCTCGCGCTCTCGAACGCCGAGAGCCTTCCAAGAGCCGCGAGGAACTCGCCGCGCAGGCGGCGACCCTCGTCGCTCGCCGCGGCGGCGCGCGAACGGCGGTACGTCCGGCTGCGGAGCTTCGCCTGGACCGACAGCTCGCGGTGGCGCTCGTCGATCTTCTTGCGGAACCGCTCCGCGCCGACGCCTGTGGTGGCCCAGATGACGGGCGCCCGTGGTGGCATCTCACTCGCGATTATCTCGCCGCCTACTTGCGCGACAAGACCTTTTCAGCGCGATGATGGCGTCGTAAAATGAATGACCTCGGCGTCATCGCGGATCTCCTCACCTCCCCCCGGGTCATTGCCCTGCTCGGCTACTCCCTTGATCCCTCGCGGCCGAGCAATTCGGTCGCTCGTTACCTGCGGTCACAGGGTTTCCGCATCATCCCGGTGAACCCGCAGCTGCATGGCGACACCGTGGAGGGGGAACGCGCATACGACCGCCTCGCCGACATCCCCAAGGACGAGCGGGTCGACTTCGTCGACGTGTTCCGCCGCGGTCAATTCCTGGACGCGGTCGTGGACGACGCCCTCGCCGCTGGGATGACCGCGATCTGGTTCCAGCTCGGCCTCGGGAACGTCGCGGCCGCGGAGCGCGCTGAGGCCGCGGGCCTGCGCGTGGTCTGGGATCGCTGCACCGCCATCGAGCATCGGCGGCTGCGCCGAGAGGCTTAGAGCCGGCTGCGCGGTGTCAGCGCGATCTCCTTCGAGACGTCCTCGCCCGCGGCCACGCGGCTCCAGAACGGATCGAGCTCGACGCGCGCGTTCGCCTGGCGCAGGACGCCGATGAGCGGCACGAACGACGCGAGGCGGTACGGCTTCGTGTTCACCTTCACCGTCGACGACCGCCCGCGCGCCACGAAGTACGGCGCGGATACGCCGGAGTGCGCACCGGGATAGCGCTTCGCATCGATCCGCTGCAGCGCGCCGATCGGCACGCGCTCCTCTTTGAGGTGGAAGTTCGTCCGGTAGACCAGCTCGTCCCCCTCGACCGCGAGTGTCGTGAAGTACGCCTGGTCGATGACGATCGCGGCGTTGATCGCGAGCAGCCCGAGGCCGATGGTCACCATCACCGGATCGCCGCCGGCGGAACCGAACACCAGCACGCCGAGCGCGGCGAGCGGGAAGAACGTGTACGACGGCCAGAGGAGCGCGAGGGATGGCCGGATGGGTGTCACAGCAAACCGAGTCTACGAGCGATCTGTGGGGCCGATCGCGAGCCGGCGCTCGACGCCCTCGAGCGCGTCGCGGATGCGCTGCGTCGCCGCGAGGCGGTCGACGTCGTCCATGAGCACATCGGCGTCGTCGTATTCGGCGAGACGCGCTCGGTAGAAATCACGCAGACGGGCCAGCCCGTCGCGGATCGCGAGCGGGATGTATCCGACGTCGGCGGTCTGGCAGGCGATGCGGAACTCGAGCTCCGCGGCGCGATAGCAGTTGCGACACACGAACACCGAGCGCTCGACGCCGTTGTCGAGCACGCGCGTCGGGTGCGCGTCGGCGCTGATATCCTCCGCGCGGCACCGCGGACAGCGATGGATGCGCATCGTTAGAATGGTGTCTCCAGCCCAGGTGATGTAATGGCAGCCATGCAAGTCTGAGGGGCTTGTGCCCGTAAGGGCGTGGGGGTTCGACTCCCCCCCTGGGCACCGACGGTCGGCGCTAGACCCTCACCCGCGCCCACGCCCCACTCCGGAACCGCAGTGCCAGTAAGACCGCGCGCACGAAGTAGTCCGCGGTGACGCCCGCCCAGATCCCGATGAGTCCGAACCCAAGCGGAAACGCGAGGACGTACGCGAGCGGCAGGCGCACGAGGAACCAGTTCACCAGCGACACGATCAGCGGGTAGCGCGTGTCGCCCGCGCCGCGGAGCGCCCCGCCGAGCGCGAAGATCGCGGCCTGCGCCGGCTGGCCGAGACCTACGACTGCGAGAGCGCCGGCGCCGGCCACGACGACCGCATCGGCGTTCGTGAACAGGCCGAGCAGGAACGCCGGGACTGCCACGAACAGCAGTCCAGCCGTCGTCGCCCAGATCAGGGCCATGCCTGTGGCGGCCCACCCAGCGTCCTTCGCGCGCTTCGGATCGCGCATGCCGAGCGCCTGACCGACCAGCGCGCTCGCGGCGATCGAGAAGCCGATGCAGGGAAAGAACGAGAACGTCTCGATCTGCCCGACGATCTGGTGCGCCGCCACCTGCTCGGTCCCGAGACGGAACACCAGGAAGGAGAGGGCGAGGATCCCGAACGAGAAGACCGCGCTCTCGGCGGCGGACGGCAGGCTGATCTCGAAGATGCGGCGGATGGTCGTCATCTGGAGCCGCCAGACGCCGCCGGCGATGGACAGCCCGGCTGTGCCGCGCCAGAGCAACAGCAACGTCGCGACCAGCCCGATGACCCAGGTGATCGACTGCGCGTACGCCGAACCCATCGGTCCGATGCGCAGGACATCGATGAAGAGGTACGCCAACCCGACGCTGAAGACGACGGCCGCACCGGTGAGGTACATCGGCGTGCGCGTGTCACCCGCCGCGCGCATCGCGGACGTGCCGATGAGCCACACCGTCGACGCGCCACTCGCCGCGCCCGTCACCTGAAGGAACGGCGCGCCGATGGCGACGACCTCCTCGCTCGCGCCCAGGAGACGCAGCAGCTGCGCCGAGAACAGGAAGAAGCCCACCCCGAAGCCCAGTCCCGCGAGCGCGCCGAGCATGAGTGATTGGCGGGTCGCGTCCGCCGCATCCTTTGGCCGCCCCTCCCCCATCCGCCGGCTGACGATCGCGATCGTGCCGATCGCGAGCGAGCGCCAGACCGGGAACATCAGGAAGAAGAAATTGCCCGCGGCGCCGACCCCGGCCGTCGCGGTGGCCCCGAGGTGACCGACGAACGCGAACACGATCGCGGTCCCGCCAGCGCTGACGGACTGCTCGATGATCCCAGGCCACGCGAGCTCGAGTGCCGCGCGCGCCGGCGAGAGACGTGCGAGCTGCGCCGCTCGCGCGCTCGGTGCTGGTGCTTCTTCGACCTCGACCTCGTCGGCCGCCTGGATGGTCACGCGACGATCGTGACCCCCGAGCCGGCGATGACCTCGCCGATGCGCGACGCGGTCACCTTGTGCGTCGTGCACGCGCGGTCCCACGCCTGGGCGTGTTGTGCCGGAACGCCGACGAGCAGGCCGCCCGATGTCTGCGGATCGAGCGCAAGTGTGCGCAGGGCGTCGTCCTTCAGATCCAGCGTGACTCGGTCGCCCGCGAGGAAGTGCGCCTGGTTGCGCTCGAGCCCGCCGAAGCTCGTGCCGGGCGCGTGCGCCAACGCACCAGGGAGCAGGGGCACGGCCGACATGCGGATGCGGATGCCGACTCCCGCCGCGTTCGCCATCTCATGCGCGTGGCCCGCGAGGCCGAAGCCGGTGATGTCCGTCGCTGCGTGCAGGCCCGCCTCGACCGCCGCGCGTGCGGCGGACCGG
>Ga0137394_10003822_pt1 | contig 11347 bp, 9 predicted proteins | sample czobulk116metaG_FD_108278 | JGI IMG/M metagenome (GOLD analysis project Ga0137394, IMG submission 108278) | Vadose zone soil microbial communities from Angelo Coast Range Reserve, California, USA - czobulk1.16 metaG | ecosystem: Environmental > Terrestrial > Soil > Vadose zone | place: USA... | reverse complement strand
TTCCGAATTATACCAGTCTGGATGGCTTTGAAGTGAGTCGCCATCTCACTGCCGAGCAATTCGTGCGGTTGATTGGCAGCCATCCGTTGGAGTTTCAACCAGGTGAAAAATACGCGTACTGCAATTCGGGTTACAACCTCCTTGGATTCATTATCGAGAAAGTCACACATAAACGATACTGGGATGTGCTGCGGGAGCGGATCTTTCAGCCTTTGCAGATGCGGTCGAGCTTCAGCCGCGATTTCCCGCAGGGTGAGAATCGCGCTTTGGGTTACGAGAAGAAGGACGACCACCTGGTCGGACGCGATTCGAATCTGACAGACGTTTTTGCAGCCGGGGCAATCGTTTCCACCGTGCTTGACCTGAGCCGATGGAATGCCGCACTGGATTCAGAGAAACTGCTTAAGCGTGGCAGTCTCGAACAAATGTGGACACCGGTTAAGCTGAACGGCGGGCGCCCTTATTTATATGGATTTGGTTGGCGGCTGGATCCCTACAAGGACCGGAGAGATGTGTGGCATAGCGGCTCAACCTCGGGCTTTTCGGCGAGCCTGCATCGTTTTCCTGAGAAACGGCTGACGGTGATTGTGCTGTGCAACCTTGGTGAGCAGGCGGTGGCCACTGTGATGGCGAGGGGCGTGGTGGATTTGATTTGGCACCCGCGAATGGACGCGAATTGACGCGAAGACTGACCGAAGAGGACACCTCATCCAACCTTCTCCCCAGGGCGGAGAAGGAATGTGGAAGCGCACCGTTTTAACGCAAAGACGCAAAGGGGTGTAAGAGGAAAAAGGACCCGAACACCTCATCCAACCTTCTCCCCAGAGCGGAGAAGGATCCGGAACGGCCGATCTCTCAGCGGCTGAAGGTTGAACAAAGCCGGCTGGCGGCGAGTCTAATTTTCTTCACTGCTTGCCCAAGCGGGTGATTAGCACTACACAATGAGCATGAAGCAGTTGCCACGTTTCGCAGCTATCCGGTTTACAGGATGGTTGGTGGGACTGTTTTGCCCTGTTTTTCTTCTGGTTGGGTGCGGCAACAGCGATATCCGCGTCTATACAGTTCCCAAAGAAAAGCCTTCATTGGCTGCTACTTCCAGCGAAGGGCAGCCCCAAGTGCACTGGCAAACGCCTGCGGGGTGGGAGGAACGAGAGGCCGGGGGAATGCGCCTGGCCCGTTTTGCCGCCTCGGGCAAAGACGGGCAGGAAGCTGACATTGCAGTGATTCCACTGCGCGGGGTCGATGCTGCGAGCGCGGACCTGGTTAATATTTGGAGAAAACAGATTGGACTGCCTGCCGCGAGCTCGGAAGAAATCAGCCAGCATGCGGAGAAAATTAAAATTGGATCGTCTGAGGGCCAACTCTTCGAATTGGTAAGCACCGAGCCGGTGATCGACGGCAAATCCAAGGCTCGCACGTATGTCGCGGTTCTGAGCACCAACGAGAGCACATGGATTTTTAAGATGAGCGGTCACGATGGCTTTGTGGCAGAACAGAAGCCGGCATTCACAGCTTTTCTAAACTCTATTAGCATTCAAGGAGGCTCTGGCACGGGCGCGTCAGAACCGCGTTTCGTCAGTACGAATGCACGCAGAATTCCTACGGGCCCCGGCGCTGAAGGCAGTCCCAGTCTCGGTAAACCTGCGTGGCAAGTGCCGTCTGGCTGGCAGGAACAACCGCCATCGCAGATGCTCCTGGCCAAGTTTCTCGTCGGCGGCGATGCGGGCGGAAAGGCTGAAGTCACCGTCAGTGCATTTCCTGGGGACACCGGCGGGTTGCTGGCCAATGTGAACCGCTGGCGCGGGCAGGTCGGTTTGACCAATATCGACCAGGCTGACCTTTCCAACCAGGTCACGTCGGTTGACGTCATGGGCGGTAAAGCCATGTTAATAGATGTGACCGGACAAAACCCAAAGAATGGACAAAAAGCCCGTTTGATAGGGGCGATCGTTCCGCGCGAAGGAAAGACCTGGTTCTTTAAAATGATCGGCGACGAACAGGTGGCCGAGCGCGAGAAGCCGATTTTTGTGAAATTTATCAAGACCGTGCAATTTCCCGATGCTTGATCGAGCCATCAAATTCGTCACGTCGCTCAAGCTGACTGTCGTCTGCCTGGGCATCGGGGTGGTGCTTGTGTTTGTGGGAACGTTGGCGCAGGTCCACGAGGGCCTCTACCAGGCGCAAACGCGTTACTTCAAAAGCTTTCTGATCTATTGGTCTCCGCAAGGCGCGAACTGGAAAATCCCGGTGTTTCCCGGCGGCTACCTGCTCGGAACAGTGCTGCTGATCAATCTAATCGCCGCGCATATAGCTCGCTTCAAAATGACGCGAAAGAAGGTGGGAATCCTGATGATTCACTTCGGCGTGATTCTGCTTCTGCTCGGGCAGTTGCTAACGGACATGCTTTCGACGGAGAGCGCCGTAAAGCTTCAAATTGGAGAAACCAAGAACTTTTCAGAAGATTTCCACGACGATGAGCTGGCGCTGATCGATACTTCCGATGCGAATATGGATCGAGTGATTTCCGTGCCCGATTCCCGATTGGAACCTGGACGAGAAATCGCGTTGCCGTCATCTCCCTTTACGGTTCGGGTGAAAAAGTTCTGGGTGAATTCGGACATCCTTGAATCTTCGGCGGCGGGCGCGGATAAGATTGAGGCGACAGACGGAGTTGGCGTGGGCCGATTTGTCGTCCCCAAACCATCAACAACAAAAATGGACGAGCGGAATCTTCCGGCGGCGCTGGTTGAGGTGCGGGCAGGAGCCAAATCGCTGGGGACATGGTTTGTCTCAAGCCAGGTTGGAAAGAAGCAGTCGTTTACGCATGAGGGCAAGAGTTACAATTTGGCGTTGCGCTTTCGCCGCCATTACACTCCCTACAGCCTGACGCTGGTCGATTGCGCGCACGACATCTACAAAGGAACGGAGATTCCGAAGAATTTTTCGAGCCGCGTGCGCCTGGAAAACCCGGAGAAGAAAGAAGAGCGAGAGGTGCTCATCTATATGAACAATCCATTGCGCTATGCTGGAACCACCTTTTACCAGTTTCAAATGAGCCCGCCCGGGCAGGTCAAAGCCTCGACCCTGCAAGTCGTCAGGAACCCAAGCTGGCTGACGCCCTATTTTTCCTGCGCAATGGTTGGCGCGGGGATGGCAGTACAATTTCTTACGCACCTGTTCTCATTTCTAAAACGGAGGATGTCATGAAGCGCTATGGACCCTGGTTGATCGCGGTGGTTTGCGCCTGGGCGGTGCTGGTTTCGTTGCGACCCGCCAAGGAGCGCACCTTCCGGTTCAGTGAGTTTGGCAAACTGCCGGTGCTGCTTGAAGGCAGGGTGCAGCCGCTCGATTCGGTCGCGCGTAATTCGTTGCTTCAGTTGCGCAGTAAACAAAGCCTGGCGCTCGACAAAGGCCATCAATTAGGCGCGACGGAGTGGCTCCTCGAACTGATGGCCAAGCCGGAAAACGCCGATGCGCGAAAAGTCTTTCGCATCGATCATCCGGAGGTAAAGGGGCTGTTAAAGCTGGCGGAAACTGAACAGGATTTTTCATTTAATGACATCAGCCGCTCGCTGGACGAAATCGAAAAACAAGCCAAGCGCGTGCATGAAATCGACGAGAAGCTCCGCTCCCCCTTCGAGAAACAGGTTCTCAAGCTTTATGAAAATGCGCTCCTGTATAAACGGCTCAAAAACAGCCTGAAGCCGGAAACAACCGCAGACTTTGCCGTCGAACTGAAGGAGTTTCAGGCCTCGATCCAGCCGGGAGTTACTGCGGTGCGTTCGCAGCAGGCAGGGCAGCAGTTCAGCCAGGAGGCTTTCGACAAGATTTTAGAATATTTGAGTCACTACGATCTGATGGCCAAGGTGGCTTATCCGTTGCTGATTCCGCCGCAGGACGGAGCGCAAGCTCCTGATAACTGGGAGAACATTGGAACCAGTTTGATGGCTTCCGTTCGGTCCGAAAAGATCCACCCGGCCGTGGTCTACTACGCTACGATGGCCAGCGCTTATCGGGGGGGCAATACGGGCGATTTTAATGACGCAGTCACCGACTATCACAACTGGTTGAGTGAGCGGCTTTCGCGGGCCGTCAACAAAGGGGGGCGGGAATACCTGTTCAATCGCTTCGAGCCGTTTTATAAAGCCACGGCGATCTATGTTTTCGCCTTTTTGTTCGCATGCTTCTCATGGTTCAACATGTCGGATTGGCTTCGGCGATCTGGATTTTACCTGATGATACTGGCCTGGTTGGTCCATACGACCGGGCTTATTTTTCGGATGGTCCTGGAAGGCCGGCCCCCTGTAACCAACCTTTATTCGTCAGCCATTTTTATTGGTTGGGGGGCAGTCATTCTCGGGATGGTTCTGGAGCGCTTGTACCATGATGGCATCGGAACGGTGGTGGGCTCTTCCATGGGTTTCATCACTCAAATCATCGCGCACAACCTCGCCTTGGGCGGGGATACGATGATCATGTTGCGGGCGGTCCTCGATACAAACTTCTGGCTGGCCACCCACGTCGTTGTCGTGACCCTCGGTTATGCCTCAACTTTCATGGCAGGCTTTTTGGCCATCGTTTACCTGGTACGCGGTTTCTTCACGACCACGTTGAACGAGGCGACCAGCAAAGCGCTCTCGCGGATGGTCTATGGCATCATCTGCTTCGCCGCGCTCTTTAGCTTTGTCGGCACGGTCCTGGGCGGGATCTGGGCCGATCAATCCTGGGGTCGCTTCTGGGGATGGGATCCGAAAGAAAACGGCGCGCTTATTATAGTAATTTGGAACGCGCTGATTTTGCACGCGCGCTGGGGCGGCATGATCCGCGAGCGTGGGCTGATGAACCTGGCGATCTTTGGCAACATCGTCACCAGTTTCTCATGGTTTGGAGTGAACATGCTGGAGATCGGCCTTCATTCTTATGGATTCATTGATTCCGCGAAGACTTCGTTGTTGTTGTTCGATGCCAGTCAACTGCTATTGATTGTGCTGGGGCTTTTGCCGCTGCAATATTGGCGCAGCTTTCGTAAACGGATGGCATCTTCTGCGCCGACCAAACTTCCCGGTTCGGCAGAACCTGCTACGTCAGCGGGCTAGGAAGCACTCGTGAGAGGAAACGAGTGCGCCCTTCCTCGGGCGCAGAAACTTTCAAATAACCCTGGCCTCCTCTTAATTCGCCCAGGGGCATTGATCGCTTACACACTGCTGCGCCCGAGGAAGGGCGCGTAAAAACATGCATCAGCGCCGACGCTCCTGCGCCGGCGCCGATGTGAAAAGTGTCGTCGTCGGAATAGCCGCGATCCAGACAAGGCCGTCACACGAGGTGAACGTGGCGCCGTCGGTGGTGGCCATGATAAAAGCGCCATCCTGGTAGGTTAGCCCCGCCAGAGTGCCGTTGATCTTTGCCGTGCGCTTCCAATGCTTCCCATCAGCTGAGGAGATGATCTGTCCATTCTTGCTGATGGCCAGGAAACGGTCGTTGCCGAAATTGACGGCCAAGAGGCGATCATCGGTCTTGACGGGTCGTCTCTTCCAGGTCACCCCGTCTTTCGAAGTGAGGATCGTCCCATTGAAACCGACGGCCACGAACAAATTGTTGGCGAAGGCAATTCCGCGCAGGCGTTCCTCAGTCTGCGATTTCACAGCCTTCCACGTGACCCCGTCGAGTGAGTTGAGAATCGTTCCTTCATTGCCGACGGCCACAAAGCGGCCATGACCGAAGGCAACTGCGTAAAGAAAGCAGGGAGTTCCCGAGCTGTGGCGCGTCCAGTAGGTTCCGTCTACGGAGTGCAAAACAGTGCTGCAGGAACCGTCCACGCGGACAAAAATGCCGTTGCCCGCGGCGGTGGAATGGGTAGCTGCCAATGAGGTTTTGGGGGCGTGCCACAGCCCGGGAAGATCGGCCGGTTGAGCCAGCGAGTTGAACCAGAGGGCGCAGACGAACCATCCACTGATCGCCGCACGTTTTGCATTCATGTCCATCCATACGGCAACCTTCGGTGGAATCTTTCAAAAAAAGTGTAAAGAAGCGGTTTTGAAGGCAACGAGCGGGAACAATACTCTTGCGTAACCGAGTCTGCTCCAGCGACTCATACTTATTGGCGGCCTCATTGGGAGCTGGGTTTGAAAGGCAACTCAAAGTAAGCTATTCCGTTTGCGGTATCGAGCATGAACGACGTCACACGGATCCTGGTCGCGATTAAAGAAGGCGATCAAAAGGCGGCTGGGGAATTGCTCCCTCTGGTTTACCAGGAACTGCGGAGGCTGGCCGGCTCCAAGATGGCCATGGAATCGCGCGGGCATACCCTTCAACCTACGGCACTGGTCCATGAAGCATGGTTGCGGCTCGGCGCTGGAAATCAGCAAAGCTGGGAGAACCGCGCGCACTTCTTTGCCGCTGCCGGCGAAGCCATGCGCCGCATTCTAGTGGACCATGCCCGCCGCAAACAAAGCCTAAAACGTGGCGCGGGCGCCCAACATGAAGCCTTCGATGAATCCGCCGTGGTTCTGACCGCCCCGGCCGACGAACTGCTCGCGGTCCACGAAGCGCTCGACAAGCTTGCCTTGGAGGACGGCCCCGCCGCCGAATTGGTCAAATTGCGCTATTTTGTCGGAATGACGATGGAAGAAGCGGCCTCCGCCCTCGGCATGGCCAAACGCACGGCCGAAAATCTCTGGACCTACGCCCGCGTCTGGTTGCACCGCGAAATTCGCCGGGGACGCTGAACCAGATTTGGAGAATTCTTGCCCGGTTAAATTGGAACCCCTTCTCAAACAAGAACTAACGCGTAGGCCATTCTTTTTTTGGAAAAACCGTGCGGGGTCTGATCCTGTGTTACGCATGTACTGGATGAGAGCATCAGCGCATGGCAACACTAGTTTTAGAAAACAACTGGAATTGTGAGCGGCAGGTCGATGGAGCAGCGCGCCTGGCCAACGACGTGCTCAAAGTCGTTGGAATCGGGCTGACGCAGAGGCTCGAAAAACCCCGAAAGCTTTCGGGGCTGGTCCTGGCGGACGATGACGGTTGGCTCAGCCGAGTGATGGACGGCGATGAGGATGCCGCCAGCGCGCTAGTCGAGCGGCTCTACCCGACGGTCATCAAGTCGGTGCGATGTCATCGGCCTCGGCGCACCAGCGAAGAAGACATGGTGCAGTGCGTGTTTTTGAAAGTCTTTTCCAAGCTCCACCAATTCTCGGGCCTGGTGCCGCTCGAACATTGGGTTTCCCGAATTGCGATCAACACCTGCCTCAATCAGCTCCAGCATGAGAGCGTTCGGCCCGAGTTGCGCATGAGCGATCTGAGCGAACAAGAGCAAGCCGTCGCCCAACGGCTCATCCTCGCAGAAGACGAGCTGCCGCCCGATCAGAGCCATGCTGCGCGCGAACTCCTCGAAAGGCTGATGGCTCATCTGGATGCCGGGCAGCGATTAGTTGTCACTCTGCTGCACATCGAAGAACGGAGCGTCGAGCACGTGAGCCGCATGACTGGTTGGTCCGCCTCGCTGGTAAAGGTGAAAGCCTTCCGCGCTCGCCGCAAAATGCGCAAGATTTGGAAAACGTTGTTGCAAAGCGAACGACCGTAGAGGCCGTCACGTCGCCGGCACGAAGCGTTGAAAAACCAACGCCATGAAGAATAGCAGGGAAAAAGTCACTACTTGCATTCCAGTGACGCCGCCCGTGGAGAGCAGATCCACCAACACGATTCCGGCAAGCAGACTGGAGACGCTTCGCCCGATGTTGATCTGCGATGACCAATAGGTAAAGCGAAGCGACCGCACGACCCATAAAAGGTAAACCACGGACAGAAGAATCCCTCTGGTCAAATTGGAACCGGGATTCACCACCAACGCGAGCACCACAGGGGCCGCCAGAAGAACGCACGGCCAGTATTGCAGTGGGCCGGGAGCGGCTTCCTTTCGAGCGAGGAAACTGAGGCCGAGGATGTAGGCCGCCAGAACCAGAGCCGTCCAAACACTCAATCCGGTGATATCCTTTTCAGCGGCCGCGGAGGCGACCAGGACCAGCAAGAATCGGCAGAGCGCCATGATGAACGGCGCCAATACAAACATCTTGTGAATGGCATCATAGAGGATGATAAACAACGCCAGAAGCAGCGCCAGGACCAGCGGCGCCTGTCCCAGCGACGAAAGACAAAGAATCCCGGCGACCAGCCACCAAAATCCCCATCGCCAGACGGCTTGCAAACTAATGGCTCCCGAAGGGACCGGCCTTTCCGGACGATGTTGGCGATCAAAATCAACATCAAATGCGTCGTTCAGGAACATGCCGCCCACGTAGAGTAAAGTCGTCCCGAGACAAAGCAGGAGGAACCTGTATAAAGGTCCGCCGCCCGATATCACCCAGCCAGCCAAACAATTGGACCAAACTGTCGGAAGGTTCGAAACTCGGCCGAGAATCAACAGCGTACGGAGCGAAGGGGAAACTCGCACGATTTCCAATGTGGTGTTCATCTAGGGGAAAGCGGCAGAGGACCCACACTCCAAGACCTGGCGGTGACCCGCGGCAACATACGAACTGGCGAAGCTTTTGGAGTACGCCAGTCCTCTGGCGCTTTGGCTTCGGCGGTGCGGGGAGCATTGCGACTCCACGGTTGATTGGGTTCGAACCGAAAGCGGCAGAGGACTGCCGCAGTCCAAAAGCTCGCGGAAGTTCGGCCGGCCGGTTCGACGATCATCCGATTTCAGTATCCGGTTGCCCAGACAGAATAAAGTGGAATGTCGTGCCTTTGCCTTCCTGGGACTCGACCCAGATGCGCCCTCCGTGACGCTCGACGATTTTTTTGCAGATTGAGAGACCGATGCCCGTGCCGGGGTACTTCTCGCGAGTATGCAGCCGCTGGAAAATGATAAAAATCCGTTCGAAATCTTTTTTTGGAATGCCGATGCCGTTATCGCTCACACTGAAGTGCCATCCACCACGTTCCTGTTGCGTGGCAATCTGGATCTCGAGAGGCCGCTCGGCCCGGAACTTGATGGCGTTACCAATTAGGTTCTGGAACAGTTGTGTCAGTTGCGTGCCGTCGCCGGCCAGGACAGGAAGGTGCGGGTAATTGATTTTTGCGCCGCTTTCCTCAATCGCGACGGTTAGATTGCGCAATGCGCGGCCCAGGACTTCGTTCATGTCGGTCGGCGCCAGCGGCTTGGCCTTTGTGCCGACTCTCGAATAGGTGAGCAAATCTACAATCAACCGCTGCATGCGTTCGGCGCCATCGAGGGCAAAGCCGATGAACTCTTCGGCGTCCTTGCCGAGTTGGCCCTGATAGCGCTGGCGCAATAACTGCATATAGCTGGTGACCATGCGCAAGGGTTCCTGCAAATCGTGCGAAGCCACGTAAGCAAATTGCTCCAGGTCTTCGTTCGAGCGCTTTAGTTCGTTGGTCCGTTTGGCGACACGTTGCTCGAGGTCTTCATTCAAGGCCTTCAGTTGCGCCTCGGCTTGCTCCCGTTCGGCCACACGTTGTTCCAGCGACTCGGCCATTTCATCAAAGGCGTGAGCCAACTGGCCCAACTCTCCGTGATCGTAGGCTGTTTCCGTGCGCGCATGCAGGTCACCAGCCGCCACGCGGCGAGTGGCCGCCACCAATGCCCGAACCTTTCGCAGAATAAAAATATCCCCCCCGAACCAGGCCGCCCCTACCGCCAGAGCCATCACAATGCTCAGATAAATTAGGTTAGCCGCCAAGGTGCGGTAAGCCGGCGCCAATGCCGCCTCCTCGGGAATTCCCACCAGGACCCAGGAGTCGGCAATTCCCTCGCTGCGATTCAACGGTGTGTAAGCATAAATCCGCCTCGTGTCGTCCAGGCGAAAACTATTGTCGGTTCCCTCCTTGTTGCTGCTAAGAAGCTTTCTGATTCCGGGACGATTGCGCACGGATTGACCAGACCATCTGCCATCCGGATCGGGGTATCGGAGCACAACAGTCCCGGCCCGATCAATGGCCGTGAGGGTGGAACGGTCCGGGAGATCGGCGCGAGCGACGAGTTGATTGAGCCAATTCAGGTCGAGCGCGGCGAAGATCACGCCAGTTAAAGCGCCATTTTGCTCGCGGATGGGATAGGCCAAATTGACCGTCGGCTTGGCGCTCGCGCGACCTATCTCGTAGTCGCCCACGGCAAAGCGCATGGTCTCTTTGACACGCAGGAAATAGCCGCGATCGCCCAGGTAGGCGCGCCTCAATGGAATTCCACTGGCGATGACATGACCGTCGTTCCCAATAATCCCAATATTCGCATAGACGCGATGCAGAGTAAGCAAGTTGTTGAAGAGCGCATGACAGGCGGCCACGTTAGTTTGTCGGACCTCGCTGAGCTGGGCGAGGGTGATCAGCAACTGACGCGCCGCTTCGATGTGCTGTTTCTGGCCGGTGGCCGCCAGGCGCACCATGCGCAACGCGGATGCTCTGGCTTCCTCCATGGCACTGGCCCGCTGTTCGGCCGCGGTGTAGACGACCAGCCCGAGGATTGGCAGCAGCGCCAGGAGCATCAGCAACATCAAGCGGACTCGCAGCCGTGAGAGCGGACCCGGCAACAGCTTGTCGGATCTGCGCATGGGTCTGCCTTCGTTCACGGGCGGGCGCTGGTTGGTGCCGCTATTCGGGCGGAAGTTTCACGGTGGCCAGCCAGAAATCTTGGATGCTTTTGATGATGCGGGTGAAATCGTCGAGCTCCATTGGTTTGCAAACGTAGCAATTGGCGTAGAGACTGTAAGCGCGCAGAATATCTTCCTGCGCCTGTGACGTTGTCAGAACCACCACCGGGATGCGCTTCAGATGCTGATCTGTCTTGATCTCCGTCAGCAATTCGCGGCCATCCTTCCGGGGAAGATTCAGGTCCAGCAGAATCAAATCCGGACGGCGCGCTTGTGCGTATTTACCTTGCCGACGCAAATACTCCATTGCCTCGACCCCGTCCTGGGCATGGCTCAGGGTGTGGGGCATGCTCGAGGATTTGAATGCTTCCATGGTAAGCCGCGCGTCGGCCGGATTGTCTTCGACCAGCAAAATTTCGACTTCCCGATCTTCTCTCATGATTCAGACTGGGAGTGCGGGATGGTGAAAAAAAACGTCGCTCCCCGGCCGAGGGCAGATTCGACCCAAATGCGGCCACCATGGCGTTCGACGATTTTTTTGCATAATGCTAAACCAATACCAGTACCCGGGTATTGTTCGCGAGTATGAAGGCGCTGAAATATAACAAAAATCCGCTCAAAATACTGCTTTTCGATGCCAATGCCGTTGTCCCGCACTGAAAACACCCACTCGCAAAGCTGCGGATCCGACGCAGTGTCCTGTCCGGGAACCGGTTTCAGCTCCGCCGTCACATCCA
>Ga0137394_10003821_pt1 | contig 11352 bp, 12 predicted proteins | sample czobulk116metaG_FD_108278 | JGI IMG/M metagenome (GOLD analysis project Ga0137394, IMG submission 108278) | Vadose zone soil microbial communities from Angelo Coast Range Reserve, California, USA - czobulk1.16 metaG | ecosystem: Environmental > Terrestrial > Soil > Vadose zone | place: USA... | reverse complement strand
CAGCATTTAGCCTTCAGCCTTTCTCAGAACGCCTTTTCGCGTACCTGTGAATAACTTCTTCCGATTGGCTGTTGCCGTGGTGGGGGCACAAGCGCAGGCTGCCTACTGAAGAATCGGAGCTTCGGTCATGAGGACTGAGAGAGACATTACTTGACTGAATTGCCGGCGAAAGCCAGCACGGAGCGCTGGGGACCGCCGGTGACAGAGAAAACCGCAAACAAAACAAATTGAAAGGAAATTACTATGGCTAACAGAATCAAGACGATGATCGATCCAGACGATGCTGTCATGCTGCTTATCGACCATCAAAGCGGGCTGTTTCAACTGGTAAGGGACATTGACCTGCCGGTCCTCCGGGCGCATGTGGTTGCACTTGCGAAAGTGGCGCATCTCGCCAATGTCCCGACCTTCACCACCGCTTCGGTGCCCGATGGCCCGAATGGCCCGCTCATTCCAGAGATTCACCAAAGCAACCCGGACGCTGTGTACATTCCTCGGACCGGTCAGATAAACGCCTGGGACAATCCGGCCTGGGTGAAAGCGATTGAAGGTACCAAGCGAAAAACCCTTCTCATTGCCGGCACGTTGACAAGCGTCTGTATGGCCTTCCCTACGCTGAGCGCACTAGCCGCAGGGTACAAGGTTTTCAACATTGTCGATGCTTCGGGCAACTGGAGCCAGATGGCAACTGACCTTACGCTTGCCCGCGTTGTTCAGGCTGGCGCCATGCCAATCGACACATACGCCGTTCTGTGCGAACTCATGAGTACGTGGAATCGTCCCGATGCCATGGACTTCGCGGCAATAGCCGTTGAGCATATTGTTCCACCCTACCGCGCGCTCATGGAAAGCTACGAAAAGGCCCAAGGCGTACAGAGAGACGGACGGGAAACGAAGTTGGACCTCCTGGACGCCGGAAGGAAGCAGGACCTGGGGAAAGCAGGCAAACGAGGCATGCAACCGGCTGGCATGGAACAGTAAGTCACACGAAGATTCTAAATCGGGGAGGGGCGCGTTCATCCGCGTCCTTCCAAATCGTGAGCGGACCGATTAGCACTCGGCCAATCGAGTGCATGTTCCTGCCGATACTGCACACTCCGGCCTGCTTCATCGCCTTCGCCTTCCTGATTTTCCTGAATGCGATAGGGTCGAAAGTGGCCATCGGCGCGCCATGAAACACGACACACACTCCCCCGATTACCACAAAATCAAGCCCGGTCGCTTTGAGCCGCGTCAGCAGCGCTTGATCATTCTGCGGCATGAGAAACACCCGCTGCTTGAACCTCCAGCAGGAAATCAATGACCTGTTGATGCTCAGCGAGCCTCTGTTCCGGCGTTAGTTTGAGCGTGTCCTCGATCAGAGACCTATCCAAGCCAGCCTCATGGGCTGCGCGCCAGGCCGGACCAGCGTTAGGCGGCAGGCTGTACTTGCCGTTCATCTCCGTCAATGTCCGTTCGTCAATCACAATAAAATATTCCAGCCGCCCATCACGGAAGAAACTTACTTGGGCCCTGGGCCCTCAGCAACACGCAAAGTCCCGGTTGGATAGGCCAAAGACAGGGGAGCCGGGCTCCGAAGGACACATTCAACTCGCCCGTAAGCGGACTGCCTTCGTTCCATTCGCTCCAGCGATGCCGCCCATCGAGATTGGCGTTTGGTTGTCTGCGCCGCTCACTCTCTTCCCATTCCATCCGACACTTCATTCAAGTCGCCCGAGCTGTGGTGACGCCGCCCGGCGATCGCCGTCGCTCTGAATAATCACGAGCCTCACCCTTTTCGCGTCATTTGCCCGTTGCCAGGATTTGTTCGATCGATTAGCACACTCTCTCCGTGAACGACAACCCCTTGATTCGCCACATGCAGATCCACGCCATCGTTTTGTTCTTTTTTTGCGCGATCAGTTTTCTTCGCGCCGCTGAAACGCGGCCACTCTTTCCCGGCATCAAACCCATTTGCCCGTGTGAGGAGCTGGCCAACGTCTCGCTTCCCGACACCACCATCGATTCTGCGAAGCCAGATCCGTCGAACGGTTGGTGCCGCGTCATGGCCACGGTCACCCATCCGCCCTCCGGTGATCGGGTGAAGGTGTTCATCGGCCTGCCGGTCACGAATTGGAACGGCAGGTTTCAAGGCAACGGCGGTGGTGGTTTTTCCGGCGGAAGCCTCTTCAGCTTGCGTGATCCGGTCGCGCGAGGTTTCGCCGCGGGGGCAACCGACACCGGCCACGTGGGCGGCAGCGGCAAATTCGCCCTCGACGCGAACGGCCGGTTGAACTGGCAGCTTATTGTGGATAACGCCTATCTCGGCATTCACGATATGACGGTCCTGGGCAAAGCCCTCACCCAGGCGTTCTACGGCAAGCCTCCCCGTTACTCCTATTTCGTGGGCGGCTCGATGGGTGGCCGCCAGGGAATGATGGAAGCGCAACGTTATCCGAACGATTACGACGGCATCGTCTCACTTTGTGCGGCGGTCAACCTCCATCGATTCGCTCCCGCTCTTCTTTGGCCGCAAGTCGTCATGCTTGCCACCGGGAATTTCGTGCCGAAATCCAAGCTCGACGCCGCCACGGCCGCGGCGGTGGCAGCCTGCGACGCATCGGACGGAGTGACGGATGGCGTCATCGGCGATCCCTGGCAATGCGCCTATGATCCGAAAGGGCTGGTGGGCGCCAAAGTCGGTGACGACACGTTCACCGAAGCCGACGCCAACGTGATTCGCAAGATCTGGGAAGGCCCGCGCGGGCATGACGGAACGTTTATCTGGTACGGCATGGAACGCGGCGCGGATCTATTTGCCGTAGCCGGGACCACCACCAATTCACCGGTCACAGGAAAGCCGTTCAGCATTTCACTGGAGTGGTTCCAATATTTTCTGGCCCAAAATCCGCAGTGGGACTGGACGACGATGACGCCGGCGGGATTTGGGCTGCTCTGGAAGCAATCCGTGGAGCAATATGGCGCTATCTACGGCACCGACGATCCGGATCTCACGCGATTTCGCGACCGAGGCGGCAAGGTGATCATCTTGCACGGCTTAACCGACCAACTCATCCCGGCACTAGGCAGCATCGACTACTACAAACGGGTCCAGCAACGGATGGGCGGAGCGAGACAAACGGCAAAGTTTGCGCGCCTCTTCCTCGCGCCCGGGGTCGATCACGGTTTCCGTGGCGCCGGCCCGACCCCCATCGGACAAATGGAAGCCATCATCCATTGGGTCGAACAAGGCCAGGCCCCCAACAAACTCATGGCCGAACGCAGGGATTCAAACCGAAAGGTGATTAGCACTCGTCCCTTATTCCCTTATCCGCAGGTCGCGAAATACAAAGGCAAAGGCCCCATCGACGACGCCGCGAATTTTGCGGCCAAGACACCCGCGCCGTAATTGGTCGCTCAACCCCCCGTCCGCCGTAGCCTTGGCGAAGGTGGATCAACTCTCAAGCGACTGAGCATCCGCATGAAGCGCAACCCGCGAACATACCAAAAAGCTGATCGCGGCATGGGCTCAGGGAAGTTGCAAATGAGTCGTGAATGGTTAAGCTTGGCTTAAGATGAAAGTCTACTCTGGTCAGTTAAATCATGTTACGACTAACAACGTAGCACTGAAGGCTTCACCATATCGCTATCAGCCGGATGGTCCTCTTGAGTGGGGCAAGAATGCGAAAGGAGGCGGCATCCTATTAGCCGCATCGCTTTTATTTGACGCGGTGGGTTCTAAGATGCATGCGCATGCGTTTGCTCTTGAGGTGGTGAGCAAGCTTCCTTCGCAGTGGCAGATGACTGACGACTGGATTAAGAAATGGGCTGAGCCACGTAGCCAAATCTTAAGGTCGGTGCAGGCGCAAACTCCTAAGGACTTCTTCGTTCGCGCATAAAAACCACACCTCCCACGGGCAACACGCACGCGTGGGAAGTGGTGGACGTTTTCGATGTCTCTTAAACACCCAACGCACTAAGCCCGCTGAGGCGAAGGGTTTTCGATCGCGCCGGGAGCGGACGGGAAAGTGACTTTTCTCGGACCGAAGAGCGGAGTAGCGGAGCAGAAGGCCGCCTAAGGATTTCTAGATGCCGTAACAGGAAGCGGTCTCCGTCTTCAGAGATTCGTCCTGTAAACTTCCAGACGTTGTCCGTCCTCTGTTTCCGGAAATTGTCTCTCTTTCTTCGATATCGCAGCCAATGTTTGCTTCCACGTTATTGTAGGAAAAAGGAAAACGGCAGACACAATCGCATACGGAAGGAGTTGTAACGCCCACTTGCCTGTCGACGTTCGGGCTATCCATATGGGCTCTCTGTATGCGTCACCGTCATCAGTAAATTTCAGTTCGACTCCCTGATGGCCCTTAATGAAGGCTTTGCCAAACCGAAGATTTAGATCCAACAGACTCATGAACATCATCGCGCTGATGATGCCGACGATGGTAATGAGAGTTGATTGCACACGCCTGATTCCCACCACCGTAAAACAGGCGAGGATTGGTGGACGTTTCAAGCAGATGGAAAAAATGGGGACTGCGAACCAAATGGTGACAAATAGCGACGTAAAGGTCCGGAACGCTTCGCCAAAAACAGAAGCTGAGATTCCGAATATGAGCAGCAGGCCGAGCCCATACGCAAAACACAGTAGTTTTGGAATTACGAGATTACCGCGAGCATTGGCTCGCCATCGCTTCAGCATTCGGCTCATTTAAAACCTCATCGTTGCTACCACAGATATATCGGCCTGGATCGAAGCCCCTTTAACAAAGGCGGATTAGCGATTGGATGAAGCTCCGAGTTTTCTCTGAATCCTTCGAAGGTTTTTGGCTCTTCGTTCGTAAGAGGCACGACTAAATGCACAGACAACGACTACGGGTCCTAAACAATCACACTTTTTTCGATTGGCGCGTCCTCGCCGCAAATGCAGAAGCTCGTTGCCGCGAGGACTCAGAACTGAATACCACCGAAACGAAACGAAACGGGTTCTATCTTCTCGCACTTTCGGTCAAGAGTGAAGGGGTCGCGGTCAAGAGTGAAGGGGTCGGTCAAGGGTCGGTCAATAGTATTGATTCTGCTGAAGAACCCATCTGATCAAAATTCAACAGTTGAAAACACCACCAAGCTGTCGCCAGTCGTGGAAACAAACCCGCCAGATCGAATCGTAGAGCGAAAAATTTCCGGGCCTTTTGCCCGCGAATAGCCGTTCCCGAAAAATGGGGGGTTCTTCAGCGGAATCAGTATTGACAACTGCAATCGATCTGGACGGTACATGAGGACGCCCGGAGCATACACCAACGACGAACTCATGCGTCTCACCCTAGGCGCACTCCCGACGCGTGGCCCAGTTTGTCCCAAATGCGCTGCCTGCATTCCCCAGTTCCCTCCGTTCGTCCTCGTGCTCGATTCCCTTCCATGGTCTGCAGCGCGCCTGCCGTTGAACATTCGCACCGTCAGCCCCGAGGAACTCATCTGGCGCATCCGCATGAAGCACAACCCGGAACAAACCAAAAAGCTCGTTGCGTCATGGCCGGGCTGAGGTCCAAGCTGAAAGGGGGCCTTTCCGAGGCCCCTTTTTGAAGCGGGTCTGGTTCAATGGGCAATCAGAACAATACTTTATGAAGTGTCTTTCAATTTGGATGGCGACGGCAATGGCTCTGTTTAGAGCATATGGTCAAACCTCCCAGCCGACTGCGGTGCAGGTGAATTCTCAAGCTCCGACCTACCTCTACGGCGGTCAGGCATCGAAGCTGGAAGGGGACGTAAAGAGACGAGGAGGAGACAACTTTGCCTGGAAAGGGAGCGGTGCTGTGACCTGGAAGGTGCAGATTGCCAGGTCCGGCGAATACGCGGTGAGTCTTTGCCATGCCGCAGGACAAGAACTCCAAATTGCGAGCAGTGGCGGCCAACTTAACTACACTGTGCGAAGGACCGAAGGTGTGTTTCGAGGCAACATGGCCTATGAGATTGTGCCGGTCATGGGATCACTTTCGCTCGCAGCGGGAAAACAAACCATCACCCTGAGCATCACGAATGCCCCCGCCGGGAAGCCGCTGCTCACCTTTCGCAGTCTCGAACTGACTCCGCTGTCTGCCAAAGCGGCCATCGAGGCGGATAAGCAGGAAGCCCGTCGTTCACGAGCCAGCACTGAGTGGCTCAGCAAGGCTGGCTATGGGTTGATGTTTCACTGGACGTCCCAGAGCATCGGCCGGGATGGAACCATCAAGCCCTTCGCCCAGGCTGTTGCAGATTTTCCTCTGGATCGGTTTGTCGAAATGGTGGCAGCGACCGGCGCCGGTTATGTTTTATTCACAGTCGGTCATGCCCAGCCATATTGTCCGGCTCCGCTGTCCAGTTGGGAAAAATACTTCCCCGGCAGGACGACCAAACGCGATTTAATCGCCGAGATGGCACAAGCGTTGAACGCGAAGGGCATCAAGTTGATGTGCTACTTCCCAACTCACGTCGTCGGGAAGTATCCGAATGCCTCCAGCAAGGAATTCAGCCACATGACGACAGACATCCTCAAGGAGTTCGGAGAACGCTATGGGGAAAAGATCGTCGGCTACTGGTTTGACGGGTTCTATCAATGCTTCGAAAAGTACCCGGATTTTTCCTTCCGCGATTTCTCTCAAGTGTGCAAGGCTGGGAATTCCAAACGGATCATCGCAGTGAACTCATGGATTTATCCAAACGTCACCGAATGGCAAGAGTACTGGGCGGGAGAGACGGCAAGCCCCGTCGAGCTGCCAGTCAACGGCACCAACGCACGCGGCCCCGGACAAGGGTTGCGATATCAGGCATTGTTAATCATGGAACCGTACTGGGTTCAACAGAAGGTGGAAATGCCCAGGCCGCAATTCGATGCGCAAACGCTCGGTGATTATATCAGTGGGTGCATGAAGAATGGCGGCGCAGTGACGATCAATCTCGGCATCTACCAGGACGGATCGGTTGACCCAAGAGCGGTGGACGTGCTCAAGGGATTACGACAACGTATCCGGAAGGAACAGCTAGGCGCCGCTACCCGCTCACTGTGAACGAAAGCCAAACCACCCAAACCCTGCTGCCGAACCTCACTGGGGCATTCCTCCGCGTTTTGTTTGTCTGCCTTGCACTCATTCCCTTCGCGGCTGTAGCCGACCGGTATCGGCTTGGTCATTGGTGGAGTCCTCGCTATTTCGCTTCACTCGCCATCCCTCTGCTCGTCATGCCGACAGCGGTTTGCCTCATGTTCGTGCCGCGGCACATCAAGTGGTCTGCCACCGAGTTTGAGGTTCAGCCCAGGTTCGGGGGCGCGTTCGGACTTTGCCTTGGACGCAGCTCTACGCTTTGGCAGCGGCAATACCGCCTTTCGAATTCAGTTCAGAGACGTTCCCACGTTTCAGCTATTCGCCGGGGCATTCGACCGCGAGCAGTGGCGAGCACTTTGTGCCTTCCTCACGACTAACCACCCGGACAAAAAGGCTTCTTTCTGGCTCGGTCCGAAGGCCATTCGCAAATGACCGCAACGCCGAACCATGCGCTGCAGCGAACGGCGGCATCGCGAGCTTGTCGAGTCTGCGAGATCCCGATGCCGTATATCGGGATTCCAATCGACGCGTCTCGTGGCCGCCGTCGCTGAGCTTGGTCGTTATGCGTAAAGCCGGTTACGTTAACCTTGCGGTCGCCCTCGGTCTCCTGACTCAACACTCAACTTCTCAACCCTCAACGGGCTGAGGAAGCACAACCCGAAACAAACCAAAATGCTGATCGCGGCAGGGCCGCGGCTGAGGTTCAGGAGACGCATGGGCCCGAATGGCGACATAGGCATTTTGGCTAGCAACCTTCTTTGCAGGACCCGACTTCCTTCTGGTAACATCGGCAGGAACCATTTGACGCCCGCTCTGACTGACGGATGAGAAATCTCTACCAACAGGTTGCCAGCGGCGTTCGCAAACACCCGCAGCCTCATTGAGCCAAAGGGCTGGTTTCGGGATAAATATCATCCAGGTATTTCGCTAATGCCGCCTCCGCTTTTTCGGCGCCTCCAACCTGGCTCGCATTGATCGCGGCAATAAGCTTCCGCCGCTTCTCTTTTACCTCCCGGCTCAACGTAGCGCCATTGCGGGGTCGGTCTGCGAGAACAGCCGCAGCCGCCGCACCTTTACGGTGTGCACTTGCCATGAGATAAAGATAACATTGACCGAAGCAGGCTGCTAGCTGTCCGGCTGCAAGGAAACGGCTACGAAATTCCGTACCTGCACATCCGCACGACCGGGTGGCCAACGTCCCAATTGAAGGAAATTGACCAGTTGGAACCCGAGGATTCAATAAACATCCTCAATCATGTCCAGGATCTTTTGGCGTGGGATTGAGTCTAATGCGGCCCGTAGGGGAGCAGAGGTTGACTCAAGCGCGCCTGAGGGGACTTTGCTAACGCGGAACGTTTTTGCTAACCCAGTAAGATGAGTGATCAGCTTTCGATTCTTAGGGGCGCTTTAGTTCTGCTTGCTGATGTCCTCGGAGCTTGGGGAGAGCGCAGCCCTAAACCGACCATCAAAGATATTCGAAGAGCTTCAAGTGTGCTCTGAATTGCCTGATACTCGAGCGGAGGCGGAGTGGCGACTGGACGAGCATTCCCGTAGGGTGAGTTCATTGTGTGCGCGGACGTTAGCTCATTGATATTCTCTGAAGCCTAGGGACTCGAAACTCGATAGAAGCGTTGGCCGGCGTGGGTGGGAACAGGATCGGTCACGACGGTTAGATGGTCTTGATTTGTCGGGGCCAATTGCCGGAGCACATTCCAGGCGCCGGGCGACAGGGTCTCGAAAAAATAAACCGTGTAGGCACGTCCGGCCCGGGCAGGGAAACTGAGTTTGAAGACTCCTGCCTGAACCTGTGCAGAGACTCTCAAACCAAATACGCCAGGAGACCCTCCAAGTTGCACGCTCGCCTGCCAGTTAGAAGGTGAGTTGTAGTCACCGCGCACGTCGACCAATTCGAGAGAGTTCCCGGCGCCGTCGGCAGCGAGCGGCCATGGCGGGACATCGTCATACGTCACGGAGACCAGGAGTGCGTTCGCTGCATCCACCATTGTCAGTGTCTCACCGCCGTTGGAAAGATTGCCGGTGTATTCACCGGCGACGGGCAAAGCGGTTCCATATCGCATTTCGAAGGCCATGCGATGCTTTACTAGCAGAATGATTTGTCCGGGGAGCAGGTTCGTGATGTTGGAAGCGCCAAAAGCAAACTGAATGCCGTTGGTGAAACGCGCTCCGTTCACGTCCATGCTTTGCGCCCCAAAGTTTTTTAGTTCGATGAACTCGAAATCATCCGGGTTTGTGATTCCCGCGGCTTGCTCGGCAGCAGTGGGATCAGCCGGATGATAATGAATTTCGGTGATGGCGAGCATTGGACGAGCTACGACAAAACTCGCCGCGTTCAATGCGCTCCAAACATTGTTCGAGAGCACACGCGCTTTGAGCGTGAGCGAGTTTGTCAGGCTGATGGCTGAGGTGTAGATGGGAGCATTGGTATTCTTGCGCGGGTCGGTCCCATCCAACGTATAGTAGATGGTTCCTGCCGGCGCGCTGATCGTCACCTCAAAACCTGCTGAAACCTCGCCGCCCTGTTGGTTGAACGAGGGAGCAACAACATTTGGATATAATGCGGCGGCGCGAAGTTGATCCAAAACGATGCTTGAACGTTGCGGCAACCAGGAACTCAACACTCGATCCCGTTCCACCGCCCAATGCTCGTCCCGGGTTAACGGAATGGGAAAATGCTGGTCACCCCAACGAGCTGATTCGGCCACGATGGCTCGATCGATTTGCCAGGCCAGCGCCTGGAAGCGCGCGGCGGGGCGGTTTCGCTCCGGGTGCAAAGGATCCCACTGGGGATTTACGGGATCGACGTAGAGCGCGCCACCGTTGAAGAAATGTTTGTGCACATGATCGGCGAATTCCAGGCGAAAGTTTGCGTTGGAGCGGGCTGCCGCATAAGGAATCGTCACGCCGCTGTCCACATCAACAACGCTACGGGTTACGTTCGTCAGGAAAAAGCCTGCTACCAGCTCGGCGTCCCAGGGAAAGAATTTGAATCCGCTGCTGTTGGTGCGGCTGCGCGCTACCCAATAATTCTTGTCCGGCCAATCGCCCATTGCGCCATAGATGCTCATGATCATGTAATCGATCAGGCTGCTTACATCGAGGTAGTTCGGAAACGAGGGATTACGCGTGCCGTCGGGATTATTGCCTTGAATACGTTGATATGCCGCGTCCGTAGCCAGGCCTTGCTGACACGCCGCGAGCATATTCGTCCAGGCTTCATCGGTGCCGTTGGACACTGCGTTGTCGTGCAGGGCGTCCCATTGTTCTTTGTTCCCGCCATAGTGCGCCGCGGCAAAGGAAGCATCGGGCCGCTCCGCCAAATCGAACAACCCCCAGTAGATACCGTTGATATACAGGTGCACGAACAAGTCGTGCGATGCGGCGCCACCCATTTCGAGCAACGTCTGGCGAGCAAATGAATCGCGGATGTACAAGGCCCGGTTGGTCGCGGCTGACCATTGCCAGGCATCATTGGCGCCGGCCCGCAAAGTGAGGGTGTCGAACTCCTCCAATGCGCCGCTGCCAAACAAGGCAAACTTTAGCTTGGTCGGGCCATGTTGTTCATTGAAAAGCAGCCGGAAAGAATGCTTCTTGGTGGCAAAGTCGAACCGGAAGAAACCGCCCTCCAGGCGCAGTCCCGCATTGATGTGAAACCCGGGCCGGCCATCGGGATAAATGAGTTCGGCCGAAGCCGGGCGTTCGTAGGCATCACCGTGTTGTGCAGTCTGCGTGTAAATCCCGTCCGGGCCGAACATGTCAGCCACATTGAGGACGAGCGACAGAGTGGGAATGTTTGCCAAATCGTTGCTCAGGGTCGCCGTGTACTTGCCGCCATAATTATCCGTGCCATTCAATCCCACCACCTTGGCATCGAAGCCGTAGTCCGGAGTCGCGGTCCCCCAACTGGACGGAAAGCCGGCATTGAGCGATGCCTGGTAGTCCTGGCGCACCACATCGCTGAGGAAAATGTAAGTGTGCGTGTCCACGTCCGAGGGCAGGTAGCCCACCTTGAATGCCGCCGCGCGGAGGGTCGTGGTCCTGTTGATAGGAACAGGGCCAGTGTAGACGGCGCCGTTGGTGGCGTTCGGCGTCGACCCGTCAATCGTGTAGCGAATTATCGAATCGGTGGTTTTGTTGGTGATCGCAACGGTGAACGGAGCGGCATAGAATCCCCGATCTTTGCTGAACTTTGTGTCGCCTACTGGAAAGAGGTAATCGTTCCGGTTGGCGGTTCCGGGAGTAGCGGTCGCGAAATAGTGATTCGTGCCGTCGAGTCCTCTTCCAT
>Ga0137394_10003820_pt1 | contig 11355 bp, 13 predicted proteins | sample czobulk116metaG_FD_108278 | JGI IMG/M metagenome (GOLD analysis project Ga0137394, IMG submission 108278) | Vadose zone soil microbial communities from Angelo Coast Range Reserve, California, USA - czobulk1.16 metaG | ecosystem: Environmental > Terrestrial > Soil > Vadose zone | place: USA... | reverse complement strand
GGAGTTCGGGCCGCTGCGGGTGATCAACGAGGATCGCGTCAAGGCGGGCAAGGGCTTCGGCACGCACCCGCACCGCGACATGGAGATCCTGACGTGGGTCCTCGAGGGCGCGCTCGAGCACCGCGACAGCATGGGCAACGGCTCGATCATCCGGCCCGGCGACGTGCAGCGCATGAGCGCCGGCACCGGCGTCATGCACAGCGAGTCCAACCCTTCCCCAGCGCAGGACCTGCACCTGCTGCAGATCTGGATCAAGCCGAACGTCGCCGGTATCCCTCCCAGCTATGAGCAGAAGCATTTTGCGGACGGCGACAAGCGCGGCAAGCTGCGGATCATCGCCTCTGCCAGCGGTGAGGACGGCTCCGTCGTGATTCACCAGGACGCGCGCGTCTACAGCGGCCTGTTCAACGGGGCCGAGCGAGCTGAGTTCGAAGTGGCCAAGGGCAGGCGCGCTTACGCCCACGTGGCGCGCGGCTCGATCGCCGTGAACGAGACCCGCTTGAATGAGGGCGATGGGGTGAAAGTCACGAAGCCCGGCCGGATCGCTCTGCAGAGCGGTCGCGCCGCCGAGGTCCTCATGTTTGATCTGCCGTAGCTTATCGGCTGAAAGTCGCCTGCGGCGCTTCAAGCTCATAGGCCTGCGCGATTCGGTGGATGATTTCGGCAAGTGGAATGTCGAGGTCCAGCGACTTCGGGCTGTATGTGCCTGCTGCCATCACGCCTTGCAGAAATCGGCCCAAGTCTTCAGCAAGCTTCACAGGCAAGGATATGCGGCTATCTGGCGCAAGGAGTTGGGAGAGGCGTATCACGTCATTGCCGTGCTTGCGAATGTTCTTCGAATCCACCGATTCGCCGCGCACCTTGCGCGCACTGAGGTCCAGCCATGCGTGAGCCTTGAGTGGGATGAGGCGATCCTCGCCGATCCATGTCAATCCGCCGCCTTCCCTGCGGCCGGCAAGCATGAAGTTGTAGTAGGCATTATCGAGCAGGATTGCGGAAAGACCGGAAACGGCGTCGTCGAACGGGATAGGGGTGAGCCGACTGCCCTCGGCAAGCCGGAGGCCGTCCGGTGATCGACAAAAGAGTTCCAGCATGAAGGGATAGCGCGTATCCGCTGGTTTCTGAAACCGATAAAGCACGGGCTTCCCGGTATCGCTGGCTTCCCGCACCTCATATCCGCCCTTTTCGACGAACGCCCAGAATGTCGTTCCAAATCCTGGGTTGAGCGCTTCGATATGCAGGACGATGTCCAGATCTTTCGTGGCCCTGAACTCGAGGCCAGCCTGCTCCATCGCCAGAGTCGCAGCAGTGCCGCCAATCAATATGAATTGATCCGAGTGGCCAGCAAAGTGTTGTTGAAAGATGTCGAGTCCCTTCACCATGGAAAATGCTCCTGTAATTCTTCCAGTGCGCCCTGCACCCGCTCATCGGATTCATTCTGCAGGCTCAAAGTCAACGACAACGGATCGACGGCTTTGTTGTCGGGCATCCATATGGGCGCATAGCTCCACACCTGCAATTGAAACGCGCTGAATAGCGGTTCCGGGAGCGTTATAAGGCCGCGTTGGCTCAAAGTTTTCCATTGCTCCAAATCCACCGCGTAAACGGCCAGCGCAGGCTCGGCCAACCGGGAATAACGCGCCAAAGCGCTAAGACCCGCCAAGGGAAGCTGTCGTTCTGGTTGCGGCAGTATTGGATTCCGATGGATCCAAACCGTTCGTTTTACAGGACTGCGCAGCAAAGGCTTGGCCAGTCCCCAGGTTTCGGCGGGTGGCCGGTCCATGCGCAGGGAGCGCGCACTTCCATGGCGATCAATAGTGGCAATGCCAGCCGCGATCAGCTCCCTAACAGCCCGGGACGCCGTCATGGCTGTATAGCCCAACTCAGTCGCAATGGTCGTTGGATACCAGGTTGCCTGCGTAGATTCTTCCAACAGAGCCTTGATGAGCATCGCCTGGGTGGCAGGGCTCAGCGCATGCTTCGGCGCTTGCGTTTGCTGTCGGAAGTACTCTCGCAGATCGATCCCGAGGTCGGGCAAGTAAAGTTGATTGCCCGGCACGAGGAACGGCACTTTTTGCTCGATAAGCCGCTTGCGTTCGTACGAGGCCAAAGCGTCAGTGACGTAGACGACTGGTCGCTCTACAAGAGCCTTGAGTTTGTCTAACCGGCTACGGATTGTGGCGAGCGGCGGCGACTTTGCCCGCCGACTGAACGCGAGTAGCATCGAACGATCCCGCGCCCTCAGCTCGTAGACTTCGAATGAGTCCTGCAGGAAATACGGCAGCTTACCGGCGCCGACCCACGGCCGGGTTGTAGCGGCGATTCCCAGCGTGTCGTGGAGATACTTTCGAACTGCGTCCAGCGGCGGCCCGACGTCCTTTTGGTTTAACATGATTTCGCCACGGTAACATTCTCGATGTTATCGTGCAATCATCATGTTATATAGCCATATAAATCTTCACATAAACAATCGCTTACGCCACTTACTCCTGCGAAGACCAGACCGGTTGCCGCGTGCGTTTTTTTGGTGGCTGCACGCTGAGCGGCTGTTCCGAGTTAGAACGTCATGCTCTGCGTCGTCGGCAGGTAATGGTCGAGCAGCAGCGCGGCGAACAGCCACATCAGGTACGTCACCGAGAACTTGAAGACCCGCATCGGCAGCTCCTGCCGCGCGGTGATCTTCAGAGCGAGCGCGTAGTAAAGGAAAACGGCGTTCAGCACGAGGGCGGCACAGAGGTAGATCAGACCGCTCATGCGCGTCAGAAATGGCATCAACGTCACGACCACGAGCAGCACGGTATATAGCAGCACGTGCAGCCGCGTGAAATCGAGGCCGTGAGTTACCGGCAGCATCGGGATTCCCGCCAGCGCGTATTCGTCGCGGCGCGCGATCGCCAGCGCCCAGAAATGCGGCGGCGTCCACGCAAAGATGATCAGGAACAGCAGCAGCGCGTTCGGGTCGATACTGTTGGTCACGGCCGCCCAGCCGAGTACCGGCGGAGCCGCGCCGGCGGCACCACCGATCACGATGTTTTGCGGGGTTGCGCGCTTGAGCCATACCGTATAGATGACCGCGTAGCCAATCAGGGATGCGAAGGTCAGCACCGCTGTCAGCAGATTCACGAGAAAAGCGAGGATCGCCATCGCCGCGACGCCGAGTACCGCCGCGAAGACCAGCGCCTGGCGCTCCGTCAACTGGCCGGCCGGCAGCGGCCGCGCCCGGGTCCGTGCCATCTGCTCGTCGATCCGGCGGTCGAGCACGTGATTGATCGTCGCCGCGCACGCGGAGGCGAGGGCGATCCCGAGGTTGCCCCACACGAGCGCATCGAGCGGCGGCAGCCCGGGACTTGCGAGCAGCGTGCCTACGATTGCCGTGAAGGTGATCAGCGCGACGACCTTGGGCTTCGTCAGCTCGAGATAGCGTCGCCACATCGGTGGCGCGCGCGGTGCAAGTTCCGATGTGGTCGCCACGGTATCAGTCGGAAAAGCTTGGCGGGAGAGACGATGCGCAGCGTAACAGATCGCAGGGCCGTCACAGGCGCGTCGTGCTTCGTACCAGCGCGAGCGTGGCCAGCAGCAGCAGCGCTGCACCTGCCGTGTGGGCGGTAGCCAGCAACAGCGGAAACGTCTCGAGCACCATCGAGACGCCGATCGCGAGTTGCAGTGCCAACGCCGCGAGCACGGCGTAGGCGCTAATGCGCACGCCCGACAGGGCCGGCCGGCTGATCACGAATACCGCGGCAACGCCGAGCGCCATCGTCGTCAAGAGGGCGCCAAGCCGATGGGTCAGATGGATAGCGACGCGCGCGGGGTTGTCGAGCACACCGCCTTCATAGTTGATCCCGAGTCCGCGCCACAGAACGAAGGCGTCCTGGTAGTCGGCGTGTGGCCACCAGGCATTCTGGCATCTGGGGAAGTCAGGACACGCCGCGGCCGCGTAGTTGCTGCTCGTCCAGCCGCCGAGCGCAATCTGTACACCGAGTGCAACGAGTCCCAGGAGAGCCAGCCGCAGGGCGATCCGCAGCGCGGGCGTTGCTCGGCTGCCCAGCACGGGTCGCCCGACGCTGTGCGTTCGGACGCCGCCCCACGAATGTCGCGGCAATGACATCCACAGCCACCACAGCAGGCCGAGCGTCGTCATGCCGAACAGCAGATGCAGAGTGACGATCAGCGGCTTGAGCTGCCACGTCACGGTCAGCATCCCGAGAAGGCCCTGGAAGACAACAGTCGCCAGCAGGCCGATCGCGTAAGCTGTGTCCGCGAGCCGCGCGCGCCGCGAGGTGATCGCCAGCGCGGCAATCACGATGATGATGAGCCCGAGCGTGCCCGCGGCGTAGCGGTGGATCATCTCGCGCCAGGCCTTGCCGACATCGAGCGGCTTGCTCGGCAAGGCCGCGCGCGCCGCGGCGCTCTGCTCGGTGCCGAGCGGCGTGACATGACCGTAGCAGCCGGGCCAGTCGGGGCAGCCGAGTCCCGCGTCGGTCAACCGCACATACGCGCCGAGCACGACGACGCTGAGACACAGCAGCACGCCCGCGAGTGCGACGCGGCGGATCATTTGCCCGCGAACAGCATGCCGGTCCCACACTCACCGTGCCTCATCCTCGGGCCCTCAACCGATATGCGACAGCCGCAGGAGCTTCTGCAGGTCCGCGAGCAGTCCCCGCGGATTCTGCCGCGCATCGTAGCTCAGGATCAGGTTGCCGAGCGGATCAACGATGAACAGCAGGTGCTCGCGGCCGGCCGTCGGAAATTCGCGCCACAGCCGCATCGCCTGCGGACCCGTCGCATCGAGCACAACGAGGCCGGCATGCTCCGGCCCGAGGAGCGCGGGCGCGCAACAGTCAGCCGTGACGAGAAAAACTCTGTCGACACGTGTCATGTCGTTGTTGAGAGAAAGTCGCGTCTGACGCATTACATACAGTGCCTGACGACACGACTCGGCGCAGCTTCCGGCGCCGATATAGACGAGCGACCATCTGTGCCGAAATGCGGTGGCGCTGACGGAGTCGCCGCGCATTTGCGCACCGGGTGCCGGGAGGCCGACGCGCGGCAGCTGCACCAGCGGGAGCGACCGCATCGGACTGATGAGCACGCCATGATTGACCCGTGCGGCGGGGCGCCATCCGCTGGCGTAATACATCCAGAACGCGATCACGAGCGGCAGCAGGAACAGCGCAGCGAGCGCCGCCAGAGTGCGCAGGTTGCGCGCCCGAAGCTCACCTGTCGTCGTGCTCATGCGCTTTCCGCGGGCCTGTGTACGCTCAGAACCACCCACAGCACGAGAGCCAGCACCGCGAAACTCCACCACTGGACCGCGTATGACCAGTGTCGTGTCGGCTGCAGGCCGGACGGGCGCCAGTCGCGCACGTAACCGTCCGGCTGCTGCGGGTCGAGAAGCAGGATTCGCGGCTCGAGCGGCCGGCCGATCGCTGCACTCAACTCGCCCATCGCCGGGTAGCTCGTTACTTTCGGCCACCCTGCTTCCGGTCCGGGCGCTGCACGTCCGCTCGCGAGACCGGCTCTCGGCAGCTCATCGACGCGCCCGCTCACGGTCACGACGCCGTGCGCCTTGAGCGCGACGCCCGGCAGCCGATCGCGCAGCCCCGTGAAAGGCACCCAGCCGCGATCCACGAGCACGACGCGCCCGTCGCGGCGTTGCAGCGGCGTGAGCACTTCGTACCCAGCACGGCCCTCGTGCGTACGGTTGTCCAGCAGGAACTGATGTGCCGAATCGAACCGTCCGATCACGCTGACCCGTTGGAATCGAGGCACCTCACCGACGCCGAGCGCATCAAGCGCGAGCACCTTCTCGGCTCCCCGCGCGAACTTGTCCCACTCGGCCTGGCGCGCGTTGCCTCGCTGCCATTGCCAGCGACCCAGGGCGACGAACGTCGCGCACAGCGCGAGCATCAGGGCGGTCAGAGCCCACGCCGGGGCGAAAACTCGCCGGCCAGGACTGAAGCGTGCGGGCGCAGGATTGCTCAAAGCCCCGAAGCCTATAGACTGGTCACCATCATGCGCACCGTCGTGCGGCTGCTGATATTCGCAGTGCTCGTGGCGATCGTCGTGAGTCTGGGCACGGCGTTGTTCCATCTCGCGCGCGGCGGCGCGGTCGATTCGCGCAAGCTCGCGCACGCGCTGACGATCCGTATCGCTCTGTCCGTGGCGCTGTTCGCGCTGCTGATGATCGCCTGGTACATGGGGCTCATCTCGCCCCATGAAGTGCAGCCGGCCGCGCCCGCCAGGTAAGCGAGTGAGCCTCGCTGCGGCATCAGAGCCAGTACACGAAGATGAACAGGCCGAGCCACACGACATCGACGAAGTGCCAGTACCACGCCACCGCCTCGAACGCGAAGTGACGCCGGGGCGTGAAGTGTCCACGCAGCACGCGCAGCCAGATGACCGACAGCATGATCGCACCGACCGTGACGTGCAGACCGTGGAAGCCGGTCAGCATGAAGAACGTCGAGCCGTAAATGCCGGTTGACAGCCGCAGCCCCAGCTCCCGGTAGGCCTCGCCGTACTCTCGCGCCTGCAGGCCGACAAACGTGAAGCCCAGCAGGAACGTCAACGCCAGGAACAGCGCCAGCTGGCCCCGTCTGCCCGCGCGCAGCGCGTGGTGGGCAATCGTGACCGTGACTCCGCTGGTGAGCAGGATCGCCGTGTTCAGGGCGGGTATGCCGATGGCCGGGATCGTGCTGAATGTCGAGTCGGGGAGACCGCCGACGTGCGCCGGACCGTTGGTCGGCCACGCTGCCTCGAAGTCCGGCCAGAGGATGAAGTTGGTGAAGACCTTGACGCCCTGGCCGCCGAGCCACGGCACCGACAGGACCCGGGCGTAGAACAGCGCGCCGAAGAAGGCGGCGAAGAACATGACCTCGGAGAAGATGAACCACATCATCCCCATGCGGAACGAACGGTCCACCTGCATGTTGTAGATGCCGTGCTGGTTCTCGTCGATGACCGTCGCGAACCACCCGAAGAACATGTACGCCAGCAGCACCGCTCCGGGGATGAAAGCCCATCCGCCCGCCCAGTCGTTGAGAAACGCGACGGCGCCCGCCATCAGCGCGAACAGCGCGACCGAACCGCGGATGGGCCAGGGGCTGCCATGCGGAATGTAGTAGTGGCTGCTGTCGTGAGCGGTTGCGTTTGCCATGTGTCAGCTTTCTAAAGAAGGGGTCCCTCAGCGCGCCGCGCTGACGCGCGAGGAGGCGTCATAGAAGGTGTATGCCAGGGTGATCCGGTCCACGTGGCGCGGCAGAGCCGGATCCACGATGAAGCGCACCGGCATCGTGCGCTCCTGGTTGAGCGTGAAGTGCTGCGGCGAGAAGCAGAAGCACTCGGTCTTGTGGAAGTAGGCCGCCGCCATGGACGGCGCGATGTTAGGGACGGCCTGCGCGACGGTGTCGCGGCCGGTCAGGTTGTGTGCAATGAATTGCGCCGCGTACAGCTGGCCGGGGTGCACTTCGATCGTGCGCGCGACGGGGTGGAAGTCCCAGCTGCCGGCGCTCGCGATGTTCGCCAGGAACTCGATCGTCACCGTGCGGCTCGGATCCGGGTGCTCCAGGGCCTTGACCCGCTGCAGCAGCTGCGACTGATCGCCGTAACCGGTCACCGCGCACAGCACGTTGTACAGCGGCACGAGTGCGAAGCCGAACCCGAAGCTGCCGAACGCAATGGCCAGCAGCTTCCAGGTCAGGGCGAGGTTGGCGCGTTGCGTGGCGCTCATCTGGACCCGCGCACCAGCGTCACGATGATGAAGCCGAAATAGAACGCGAGCGGGATGAGCGCAACGAGGATCGCCGTGCGCCGGATCCGCTTACGCCTGTCTGCGTCGTCGATCTGACTCAACGCCAACGCTCCGCTCCTCATCTTCCGTTCTCTAATCCTTACCGGGGTCCCCAGGAAATCGAGCGTCTTGGTGGTCGGGGCGTTACTCGCTGGGCGCGTCAAGCTCGATTTCCTGGGGTGGTTTACTGGGGTGGTTTAGTGCGCTGCGCCGCGGGCGATGACCGCATCCGTCGGCGGCGTCTGCCAGGAGTGATACGGCGGCGGCGACGGCAGCTCCCACTCGAGTCCGTGCGCACCCTCCCAGGCCTTTTTGCCGACTCGCTGGCCGGACTTCACGCACTTCCAGATGAGGTACGGGAACAGCAGCTGCGACAGGCCGAAGCCGAAGCCGCCGATGGAGGAGACCACGTTCCAGTCGGTGAACTGCGTGGCGTAGTCCGGGATGCGGCGCGGCATGCCGGCGAGGCCCAGGAAGTGCTGCGGGAAGAACAGCACGTTCACGAAGATGGCGGACAGCCAGAAGTGCCACGTGGCCAGCCGCAGGTCGTACATGTTGCCGGTCCACTTCGGCAACCAGTAGTACACGCCGGCCATGATGCCGAAGATGGAGCCCGGCACCAGCACGTAGTGAAAGTGCGCGACCACGAAGTAGGTGTCCTGGTATTGATAGTCGGCCGGCACCATCGCGAGCATCAGACCCGAGAAGCCGCCGATCGAGAACAGGAACAGGAACGCGATCGCGAACAGCATCGGCGGCTCGAACGTCAGCGAGCCCTTGAACATCGTCGCGGTCCAGTTGAACACTTTCACGCCGGTCGGTACGGCGATCAGCATCGTCGAGAGCATGAAGAACAGCTGCGCGGCGAGCGGCATGCCGACCGTGAACATGTGGTGCGCCCACACGATGAACGACAGGAACGCGATCGAGGCGGTCGCGTACACCATCGCCTCGTAGCCGAACAGCGGCTTGCGCGAGAACGTCGGGATGATCTCGGAGACGATGCCGAACGCGGGCAGGATCAGAATGTAGACCTCGGGGTGCCCGAAGAACCAGAAGATGTGCTGGAACATCACCGGGTCGCCACCGCCGGCCGCCGTGAAGAAGGTCGTGCCGAAGAAATGGTCGGTGAGCAGCATCGTCACGGCGCCCGCCAGCACCGGCATCACCGCGATCAGCAGGTAGGCCGTGATCAGCCACGTCCACACGAACAGCGGCATGCGCAGCAGCGTGATGCCCGGCGCGCGCAGGTTCATGATGGTGACGATGACATTGATGGCGCCCAGGATGGAGGAGGCGCCCATCAGGTGAACGGAGAAGATCAGCATCGGAAAGGAGGCGCCGTTCTGCAGCGCCAGCGGCGGGTACATCGTCCAGCCGCCCGCGGGGGCGCCGCCGGGCACGAACAGCGAGGACAACAGCAGCGTGAACGCGAACGGCAGGATCCAGAAGCTGAAGTTGTTGAGGCGCGGCAGGGCCATGTCGGGCGCCCCGAGCTGCATCGGAATCATCCAGTTCGCCAATCCCGTCCACGCCGGCATCACGGCGCCGAAGATCATGATCAGCGCATGCATCGTCGTCATGGAGTTGAAGAACTGCGGGTCGACGAACTGCAGGCCGGGCTGAAACAGCTCCAGGCGGATGACCATCGCCATCGCCCCGCCGATGAAGAACATCGTGCAGGCGAAGACGAGGTACATCGTGCCGATGTCCTTGTGGTTGGTCGCGTAGACCCAGCGGCGCCAGCCGTACGGCTTGTGGTCGTGATCGTCAGCGTGAGCGGTGTGAGCGGCGTGCGCGGCGTCGTGGGATTGCTGCTGCTCGGCCATGTCGTGATCTCTCTAAAAGCCGCGAACTGAAATATCGGGAGTCGGCCAAAATGCGCCGCGCAGAGGCGCTAGCCGGTCGTCGCCGCGGCGGGTGGCGCCGGCGGCTCCGCGGCCGGCACGGCCGCTTGCTTCTGCTGGGCCGCCTGCTCCTTGAGCCAGGCCTCGAAGTCGGCTTTCGAGCGCACGTCGACGACGATCGGCATGAACCCATGATCGCGGCCGCAGAGCTCCGCGCACTGACCGCGGTAGAGGCCGGGCTTGCCGGTATCCACCCGGAACCAGGCCTCGTTGACGAAACCCGGGATGGCATCCTTCTTCACGCCGAAGGCGGGTACCCACCAGGAGTGGATCACATCCGCGGCGGTGATGAGCAGCCGCACCTTCGTGCCGACGGGGACGACCAGCGGGTTGTCAACGTTGAGGAGGTAGTGCTCCACGGTGTTTGGGTCGATCCCCGAGAGCAGCTCGCGCGCCGCGTCGCTCTTACGGTCGAGGCGGGAGAAGAAAGCCACGCCATCGTCGAGGTAGTCGTACTGCCAGCCCCACTGGAAGCCGGTCACCTTGATGCTCAGCTCCGTCCTGCTCGTGTCCTCGATCTCGACCAGCGTGCGCGCGGCAGGCACGGCCATCGCGACCAGAATGATCACCGGCACCGCGGTCCAGATGATCTCCACCTTGGTGTTGTGCACCAGAGTGACGTCCGCCATGGCCCCCTTGGATTTACGGTAGTTGATGATCGACCAGATCATCGCGCCGAACACGACGACGGCGATGGCGACGCACACCCAGAAGATGGTCATGTGAAGGTCATAGATCTTGCGGCTGATCTCGGTGACCCCACGCGTCATGTTGAGCTGCTGCCAGCCGGATTCCGCCCAGGCGGGCGGCATGCCCAGCACGGCCGGCACCGCCAGCGGCAAAAGCCACGCCTTCGTGGCCAGGCGCGTTGCGAATGAATCAAGTGCGCGAATCATCACTTTTAACCTTACAGCGCGCGCCCGGGCCGACCGCGCGCGGCGCGATACGATAAGCGGTCTCAGCTCCGCCCCTGTTTGCGGCCTTCGTGTACCGCGAAAGTGGCCTGCGGCCCTTTCGCCCCGCGTGCAAAAGCCGTGACTTTTGCCCGCTAAGCCAGGGAGGGCGACTCGTTGATGCGGCCGATGAGACGTTGCAGCCGAAGCGCCAGTCCACGCCGCTCCTCCTCCGTGAGGAAACTGCCCAGCTCGCATTGACGGCCGTGCGACTCGATCGTGAGCCGACTCGGATGCAAGCGCGATTTGGGGTGGCGAAGTGTAACCTGCGCCCAATGCCGCGGGAACACGACTTGGGCGCAATGGCTGCCCTCGCGCGACTCGACGCTCACGTCGGACTCGGTGACGGTGATCGTCTGACGGTGGAAGCGGCGGGCGAGACTCACCTTGAGCGCCCAGCCGAGCAGCGCCATCTCCAGCCCGGCGAACGGCAGCACGGGCCAGAAGCCCTGCAGCGCCAGGATTCCCGCAATGCCGAATGACACGCCGCACAAGCCCGCGAAGAAGCCCAGCGCGCCACGCACGCTCAAAGAGCAGTTCGGACAGATCTCGATGCGCAGCGGCTCGGCATCCACGGCGGTCTCACCCAAAGCGGTCGTTCGAAGTTTTCGCGAAGGGCCCGCGACGGGGGCATGGATGGTAGCGCACAGGAATTTTTATTCAAGTCAGAAACTTACGCGCGCGTGGTCGGCACCTAGAG
>Ga0137394_10003819_pt1 | contig 11356 bp, 6 predicted proteins | sample czobulk116metaG_FD_108278 | JGI IMG/M metagenome (GOLD analysis project Ga0137394, IMG submission 108278) | Vadose zone soil microbial communities from Angelo Coast Range Reserve, California, USA - czobulk1.16 metaG | ecosystem: Environmental > Terrestrial > Soil > Vadose zone | place: USA... | reverse complement strand
CGTGAGAAGAATTCGCGGACAAATGCTCGACAGGTGTGAATTCTCTCGAGGCTCACTGGGATTCGAACGGGAGAGCAATGACCCTTATTCCATCCAAATTTCTTCCTGCGCTACTCCTCGTGCCGGTCTTGTTCGCCCTCCGTGGAGCGGCTCAGGAGCCCGAGGAGCGAAAACCGCAGAAGCCAGAGTCCATGGGCGTGGCCACCGGCAAACCTCATGCACCGGTAAAAGACGCCCTATCCCGCCCGATCACCGCCGGAGGATTCGTTGACGGCGCGGCCGTGGTGTTCATGGACATCACGAAACAGGCCGGGCTCGACAAATTCCGCCACCGCTCCGGGGGGCCGGAAAAGGCGACTATTCTCGAGACTCCAGGATCCGGTGTGGCGTTGATAGACTATGACAACGACGGCTGGCTGGACATCTATTTACTCAACGGCTCCACATTTGCCGCGCTGAAGGGGAAGGAAGCCGCTCCTCGCGCCATGCTGCTTCACAACAATCACGACGGCACTTTCACCGACGTCACGGACAAGGCAGGTGTAGCGAACGAGCGATGGGGGTTCGGCGTAGCCGTGGGCGATTACGATAATGATGGCTGGCCGGACATCTACGTCTCGAATTTTGGAAAAAACCGTCTCTACCACAACAACCATGATGGAACGTTTACGGACCTGGCGGAGAAAGCCGGAGTCGCACTGGGAGGATGGTCCACGGGACCGACGTGGGGCGATTACGACCGCGATGGCTTGCTGGACCTGTTCGTTCCGGGCTACGTGAAATTTGATCGAGACCATCCGCCCATAGCCGGCCAGGGAGGAATTCCCGCAAGCGCATGCCAATTTCGTGGCGTGAATTTCTTGATGTGCGGGCCCCGCGGGCTGCCGGGGGAGGGCGACCATCTGTTTCACAACAATGGTGACGGCACTTTCACGGACGTGAGCAAGAAGGCGGGCGTCTCCGACCCGCAGGGTTATTACGGCCTGGCCTCGGTGTTTGTGGATGCGGATGATGACGGCTGGGTCGATCTGCTGGTGCTCAACGATTCCGTGCCGCGCTATCTCTATCGCAACCTTCACGATGGCACGTTCGAGGATGTGAGTTACTTGTCGGGTTTTGCCCTCACAAACGAAGGGCTCGCGCAAGCATCCATGGGAATCGCGGTGGGAGACTACAATCGGGATGGAAGAGTCGATTTTTTTATCACAACATTTTCCGACGATTACAAGACGCTCTACAGAAATGACGGCAACAACAATTTCTCCGATGTGACGTACCCGGCGGGCTTGGGCACTCCGACTATCCCGTTCCTTGCTTGGGGAGCCGGGTTCCTGGACTTTGATAACGATGGGCTCTTGGACACATTTGTAGCTAACGGACACGTCTACCCATCGGTGGACCAGCGGGACTGGGGCACAACCTGGGCCGAGCGGCCACAGCTTTTCCGCAATCTTGATGGCGTTAAGTTTCAGGAGGTTCCGCCCGCGACTGGCAGCGGCCTGGCTGATGTGATCCCCGCACGAGGTGCTGCGTTCGGGGACCTCTTCAACGATGGCCACATAGACGTCGTCCTGAACAACATGGATTCCGCTCCGACGCTGCTCCGCAATGTGGTGAAGAGCGACAATCACTGGATCACCCTCAAATTGGTGGGGGGGCGGAAGAGTCCGCGGGATGCCGTTGGCGCGAAGGTTTTCCTTAGTACGGGCAGCGTGCGGCAGCGGGCTGACGTCACGAGCGGAGGGAGTTACGGCTCCAGCTCCGACGAGCGAGTTCATTTCGGATTGGGATCCGCTACCAAAGTGGATAAGTTAGAGATTCACTGGCCGAGCGGAAAAAAGGAAGAAATCGTTGTACCCGGCGTCGATCGGACTCTCACTGTGGTAGAGGGACAGGGAGTCGTTGAGAAATAATCGGCACGATCTGGTTTGCGTTCTCTCTCGAGCTCGATGTCGGAGAATTATGCTTCCGCATCGAATAGCTCGCCTAGTGTCTTTCTGGTGCGGCGCTCTGGGCTTGCTGCTTTTTTCCTGCTTTGCATTCGCGCAGTCGCAGCCGGAAAAGGCGACCGATTTCTCCCATTTTCGTCCACGGCGGGAGATGGCCGGCGAGAGTTTCGTGGGTCGAGAGGCTTGCGCGAGTTGCCACGCGGAGAAGAGCCGCTCGCAATCCCACACGGAGATGGGACATGCCCTGAGCATCGCCGCCGAGAGCGATGTGCTGCGAACCCGCCCTCGGATGACTTTTCGGGCCGGCGTGTACTCTTACGAGATCGTAAGCGATGGCCAACAAAGCTGGTATCGCGTGACCGACGGAAAAGAAACGATGAGTGAGCCGATTCTCTACGCGTTCGGAAATGCACACATCGCCCAAACTTATGTTTACCGCCGCAACGGAAGGCTTTATGAAGCCCGCGTGAGTTATTACACGGCGATTGATGGATTGGACTGGACGATCGGAGACGTTCTCAATCCGCCCGCGAGCCTGGAGGAGGCCGCAGGCCGCGACATCAGTGGCGATGAGGCGCGGAACTGTTTCAGTTGCCACGGCACGGCCGCGGTGGTCAACACCAAACTTCAGTTGGATCGGTTAATCCCCGGCGTGACCTGCGAGACCTGCCACGGGCCGGGAGGGAGCCATGCCGCTGCGATGCTCTTCGCCCCCGGAGAAAGCATGTACATCTTAAATCCGAAAACACTCGATGCCGAAAGTCTTTCGCAGGACTTCTGCGGAGCTTGCCATCGCGGCGTGGACGCCGTGGCGATGATGCCCGATCTAGGTGGCATCAACAACGTGCGTTTTCAGCCTTATCGCCTGTTCAACAGCCGCGGCCACGATCCCAAGGACGCGCGTTTTGCTTGCACTGCTTGCCATGACCCCCACGAGGATCTGAAACAAGGGGACGCTGTTTACGATCGAAAATGCACGACGTGTCATGCGCGGCGCGGTGCGGAGCAGGCAAAGAAGCAAAAAAACGTCCCAACGGCTGGCAAACGGTCGGTTCCTTCCTCCGCGGGCAAGTCGTGCCCCGTGGCCAGCGAGCGGTGCGTGAGCTGTCACATGCCAAAGGTGGAGTTACCGGGCGCGCACTTCAAATTTACCGACCACCGCATTCGAATCGCGCGGCAAGGGGAAGCATATCCTTACTGAGGTCTCCTCCGGGAATCACTTGATCCCGGCCCCCTCGACGATGGTGATGTAGCGGTCGATCGGAAGATCGGTGAACGTTTCCGTGCGCCCACTGGGTTGAGGCCAGCGTACCTCCAGACTGTCAATCTTCTTCCGTTTGCCGATGCCCAGCACTTCGCGGGGATCATGCGAAGAAAGATAACTGCCGCCTCCCACTTTTAGTTTGCTGCGTTTCAGATCGCCTGCCTGCCATGTGATCCTTGCGCCGATGGCGTCCGGGTTCGATTTCTTGCCGACAAGGCGCACGCCCAGCCAGTGGTTCTCCGGCGCTGAAACATTTTTTAGAAGCACCGGCGATCCACCATTGACGGAGACCAGTACGTCCACTGCGCCATCATTATTGAAATCTCCTACGGCCATGCCGCGCGCCGCGAAGCTCTGCGCAAAAGCCGGGCCAGCAAGGCCACTGACCTCTTCCAGACTGCGGCCGTTGTTGTGGAACAGCAACAGCGGCTCCTTGTAGGTGACGTGGCTGGAATGTGCCTCGATCTTGTCGTCGGGGTGTCCATTGGCAATGAACAGGTCAAGGTTGCCGTCGTTGTCGTAGTCGAAAAACTTCACTCCCCAGCCGCTCATAAGGCGTGTCAACCGCCCGAGTCCCAGGGGTCCGGCCATATCGTCGAACGTGAGGTCGTGATTGTTGCGGTAGATTGAGTACATCTCCTGATCCACGTTCGTAACGAAGAGATCCTGCCAACCGTCCTGGTCGAAATCCGCCGAGTCAACCCCCATGCCGGAGCGCTCGCGGCCAGCCTGGCTGTACGCCACGCCTGCTTCGAGTCCCAGGTCATCGAACTTTCCGTTGCGCTTGTTGACGAAGAGAAAATTGGCGACCGTGTCATTTGCCACGAAAAGATCCATCCAGCCGTCGTTGTTGACGTCCGTGGCAACGACACCCCACGCTTTTCCAAGCGCCTTGGCGATGCCGGACTCCTTGCTGACGTCAGTGAAGGTGCCGTTCCCGTTGTTGTGGAAGAGCCAGCTCGCCGCCGGCGGGTAGATGCGCGGAATGCAATAGAAGCGTTCTCCGGTCTTTTCGTTGCCGCAGAATTTGTTCTTGGATTTGTCAAAATCCACGAAGCGGCATACGAAGATATCCAGCCGCCCATCGTTGTCGTAGTCGAACCAGACGGCACTGGAGGCCCAACCGGGAGCCGCCAAGCCGGCCTTCTCCGTCACGTCGGTGAACGTCCCGTTGCCATTGTTGTGATAGAGAATGCTGCGACCGTACTGCGTGACATACAGATCGGGCCAGCCGTCGGCATCGTAGTCTCCGACGGCCACGCCCATGCCATAGCCCCCCGCCGCGACGCCGGCTTTTTCGGTGACGTCCGTAAATGTCCCGTCGCGATTGTTGCGGTAGAGCGCATTGCGCAGAGGCGGATGGGGGGTGAGAAAATCGCATTTACCACTGTTCACCAGATAGATGTCCATCCAGCCGTCGTTGTCGTAGTCGAAAAAGGCGCAACCGGCGCCGGTTGTCTCGGGCAGGAAGTAATCCGCCGAACGGCCGTTCTCATGACGCCAGGTGAGTCCGCTGGTGGCCGAGGGCACTTCCTCAAAGAGCGGTTTCTGAGTGGTTTCGGCGAATCCCGCTGGAGTGACGGAGCGGAGGTGGGGCAGAACAGCGATGCTTCGGTATTTGGCCAGGCAGCCGCTGCTGGCCATACTTAGTCCTTTGACGAATTGCCTTCGCGTCCAACCCGGCATCAGTGTTTTTGTGGGGCGCTATAGTTTGTTTGCGGCCTGCGGATCCCGGTGATTCTGGCCCTTCCCGAACTTGGCCCTATCATACTGTAGCATTGCAGAAGCGGGCGAAAACGCTCTTGCCTATCGCGCGTGCAGACGCCCCAACGTTTAACCGAGTTAAACGGCGAACTTGACAAGGGCCAAATCAACCTAGCGATCAAGCTAGAAATCCAGTTGGCGCCCGGAAAGCGGCTGGGCTGCAAGAATTTATCTGCGGGCGCTTCCCCGGATGACCACTTCGATTTGCGGGCGACCTGGGTTAAGGACGCTGTCGCCCGGTCTCAAAAACCTCAGTCTGCGCTAGTAGGCTTTCACCTTGATAACAAAATAGGTGAACTCATGAGCGCCATCGAGCACGACCTGGTGTGGCACGCGAGCAGGAATCCGGACAACATCTCCAGCCGACAATTTCTGCCGGGCGCCGCCTTGAATGGTGCCGTCGCGCTTCTCATGAGGTGCGACAGTTTCCCCATTTAGCAGCGTGCCTCCGACAACGAGCGTCGCGGATCCGGATTGCACGAAGAACACGTCCACTTGAGTCTCGTGCCACTCGACCTGACCGTCGGCTTCTCTGTGAACCAACAAGAACGCATCATTGGGAAAATCCGAAAGCTGCTTCACGGCGAGATGATGCGGATCGATAGCAGCCTCCGCACCAAGTGCCTGCGCCACGTGTTGCAGGTTCGCCGGCGTCCAATGCTCGAAGCCTTGCGGGACTGGCTCTTCCGATGTCACAACTAGGAAAGGAGTCGCAATCAAAAACACCAACCAGAGTTTTTTCATCTTTTCTCACCTCAAGACTTTGTCGTGACATTCCGAAGAAGATCAGCTGTCGCAAGCACCCCAGCCTTTGGTCACCAAACTTTGCCAAAGAACCCGCTGAGGCGTTCTAACTTACCCACAAGCTTCTGATTCTCCGGATGCCGCTCACCTCAAGAAAACACTCACTTCTATCATTTTCTGACAAAAGTCGGGGCGCCCTCCTCGAAAAGGCGCCCGGATGCTTCCTCTTTCGTGTGGGTTCAGAAGAAGACTTTTATCGCCAATTGAGCGATGCGCGGGTCCCCGACCTGTCCAGCCCGAAAGGTGCCAAACGCAGCATTGCCATTGAGCTTGTCAAAGGCGCTGATTTGGTCGGTGCCATTTACAGTACCGGTGCTGATGCTTTCGGGCGCGAAATTGGGGTGGTTGAGGACGTTGAAGTATTCGGCGCGAAGCTGGAGCTTCCAGCGCTCCGTGAAATTGAAGTATTTGGAGATTTGGACATCCCAGTTGGAAGTCTTCGGGAGCCGAAGAACGTTCTTGCCGACGTTGCCGAACGTACCAAAAATCGCCGGGTTGTTGCAGCTTGTAGCCGGAGGCGGACACCCGGTGGTGATTTTGGTCGGCTGAAACGCAGCCGGATTGAGCCAACTGACGCACTTCGCGGTGACCCCAGCGCAAGAGTTTGAGCTATAGGGATTCGCGCCCGCGATGAAAGTGCCTCGGTCCTGGCCAATGCCTGTGCCCGAGAGCTCCGTTCCCTGCAGCACGGTGATGGGGCGACCACTGGCAGCGGAGACGATGCCGCCGATCTCGTAGTCACCTAACAAATGGCGAAGGAACGTGCTGGAGCTCTTGATGCTGGGAGAGTGCCAGACATAGGAGGCGGTGAAGACGTGCGTGTGGTCAAAGCTCGACGGTCCGTAGTCGAACTTGTGGCGGCCCGGAGCGTTGAAAGGTAGTGTCGAATAACCTGTATCGAAACCGGAGACCCCCTCGCCGAAAGGTAGGTCATCCAAGCTCTTGGAGTACGTATAGTTGGCCAGCACGGTGAAGCCGTGCAACATGCGCTTTTCAACGGAGGTCTGAAGCGAATGGTAGCTGGCGTTGATGTCCGTAATGTCCGCCTGAACCGTGGACGAAAAAGTGTTGGCCTTGAACTTTGCCGTGGAAGTGCTGGCCGCGCAGGTTGCGCGCGTGCCCCCGGTGGCTTCGCAGACGGTGAGGTTTGCAACGCCGACGTTGGCCTTGCCGTTGCAAGTTACCGTGGACATAGCGTCGTTACAGGGAACGCCAGCGTTGTAGTACTGAGTTTCGAGAATGTGCAGGCTGCGAGAGCCGACGTAGCCTACGCGGAACAAGATGTTAGAAGGCAACTGGCGCTCGACGGTCAGGTTCCATTCATAAGTCGTGGGGACGTGATAGTCGCCGCTGGGGTCGTAGCTCACCGCGATCTCGTTGAACGGCGGAATGTAGGCGAAGTTTGTGGGAGCAGGGAAAGGGCTCGGGAATTTGGGATAGTTCGCCGCTTGCCCGCCATCGCAGTGCAGGGCGGCCTGCGTCGCAGCTTGCGTGCAGAGGGGATCGCTGAAAGAACCGGGACTGGAAGACGCGGTCGGGGCGCTGTTGCCAGCCGTGGAAAGAATGAACTGTGGACTGAAAGGCCACTCGTCCACAAAGCGGTTGCTGAGCATGCCCATGACGCGCGTGTCGTAGAAGATGCCGGCGCCGCCGCGGAGACTGGTTTTACCATCGCCGAACGCGTCATAGGCGAAACCTATACGAGGAGCGAAGCCCGTCCAATTAGTATTCAGCGCATTCTTGGGCATGCCGGGATCGCTGGGAATACCGTTTTGCCCGGAGAAGAAGATACCTGGAGGCGCGTTGGGATAGACCTTGGAAACGGTGCCAGTCGCCATGGCGACCAGATTGACCTGAGCCCAACGATCTCCGGTGTCACTCCAGGGAAATGCAGGCTCGTAGCGCAAGCCAAGGTTGAGAGTCAAGCGGCGGGTGACTCGATAGTTGTCCTGGACATAGACGCCGATAAAGGTCGCGCGATTGTTTTTAAACTCTCCGGCACCTTGCTGGAGAGCGAAGCCATTGCCGACGCTGGCGCCGTCAGAGAGGATGCCAGCGAGAAAAAGCTGATAGGTGGCAAAAGTTGAGCCGCCAAACAGGTAGTTGTCTTGTGTGCCGAAGCCGAAAATTCCGGGCTGGTTGAACTGGTTGTTCAGGTCGACCAAGCTGCGCTCGACGGAGCCGCCAAAATGAAAGTCGTGCTTGGCCTTTTCCCAACTGACGTCGTTGGCCCAAGTGTAGTTATTGCGAGTGAAGAAGGCGGCGGGGTTGTCGCCGAAGGAGAAGCCGCCTTGAACGCCGACGCCCTGAATGGCATTGGGAGTCGGCTGGAACGGGAGCGCAACGCCGAAAGCTGTGACGCCCACGACATTGGCTCCCGGACCGCGGTGGGAGACTTCGCGCGAGTAGCTAAAACGGAAATCATTGATGAGGCGCGGAGAGAAAACATGGGTTTCGTGCGCCAAGAAGTTCTGCGCGGTGATCGCAAAAGTAGCGTCCGTGTAGGATATGAGCAGCAAAGGATTAAAAACGGCCGCCTTGGTAAAGCGATCGAATTCGTAGCGACCGCTGAGCTTGTCATTCTGGCTGAAGGAGTGGTCGACGCGGCCTATGGCGGAGTCGAAGTTTTCAATGTCGGGCTTAGAGAATGGCACGGTCGGCTTCGAACCGGGGGGAATTGATCCGGCCAAGCTGAACTCTGGAGAAGCGCGCGCAGCGCCTGTGGTTCGGTCGATGCCGAGGAGCGTGGCAACGGCTGGATCGATCACGCCGGCAGGGCCAGTTGCGGCACTGGTGGGAGCACCGCAAGTGGGACAGGCCGCGCTTTTGGGGGTCAAGAAGCTGGTGATATCGGACTGACCGACGACGTTTTGGCTGCCGAGGACGAGGTTACGGAATGCAGTGCGCTGATAGCCGCCAAAGAAGAAAGTCTTGTCGTGGATGATGGGTCCGCCGATAGTGCCGCCAAACTGATTGCGCTTGACGCGATCGGGAGTGGTGGGCGTGGCAAAGTAATTCTGGGCGTTGAAGACAGGATTGCGAACGAATTCGAAGGCGTCTCCGTGGAAATTGTTTGTGCCGGACTTGGTGATGACGTTGACGACGCCGCCCGCATTGGAGCCGTACTCTGCGCTGTAGTTGCTGGTTTGGACGCTGAATTCCTGGAGCGCGTCGGGGAACGGAAAGGGCTGATTGACGTTAGTGTATTCGTCAACGTAGTTGCCGCCGTCTAGTTGGTAGCTAATCGAATTCTGGCGGGCTCCGTTTGCGGAGAAAGTGACCGCGCCGGGGAAAGTCTTGGTGGCACCCTGATCGGCGCCTCCGTTGGGGGAGTTGACGGCCCCCGCTACCAACAGCGTAAGCTGCGCCGCATTCCGGCCGTTTAACGGCAGTTCGGCAATGCGTTGCTGCTCGATGACTTGCTTGAGCGTGGATGTCGCCATATCCACTTGTAGAGCATTGCCCGTCACCGTAACGACCTCGGTCGTCATACCCAACTTCACGCTCACATTTACCGCGAGCGTTTGATCCGCGAGCAAGGTAATGCCGCTTTCCTTCGAAGTGCTGAAGCCCTTCGCCTCCACGGTCAGGTTGTAGGTTGCGGGTTGCAGGGAGGGAATCACATAGAGCCCCTCCGTATCAGTCATGGCATTGCGAGAAAAGCCCGTACCCACCTGTGTCGCGGTGACTTGCGCACCCGCGACTGAAGCTCCGGCGGGATCAGTGACCCTGCCGACGATGCTTCCGAAGCCTTGAGCCTGTGAAAACGGAGGCGCAAACAGAAGAGCAAAAAGAACAATGAGCACATTCTTCTTCATTTCCTTTTTCCTTCTTGCGGGCTGGCCGTGACTTTTGTCGCGACTATGCCCGCCCGCCGTGGCTTACCGGGTGCCTCGAACACACGGTTACGCCCTTCGCACCATGAATTGACGAGACGCAGAACTCGCTTCGTACCATCACATTCCTAGATAATCGCTATCATTTACTTGAATGGATCCAGTGAGGGGACATTAGGAGCAGCGTCACGAACATGTCAATCCCGAAATATTAAAGGAGTAGTTTAGCCGGACTAAAACAGCCGTGCTGCTGCCGCCTTGCCTTTCCGTATTTTCCGGCAATGCTTGGCTTGATGTCATCAGCCCGGCTTGTTGTTCTCCAGATGCCGAGGAGGATGAGGATGTGCCGCGCTCGCCACGAACGCGATGCACCGCGGAAACGTGTTTGGGAGTTTAGGAGGCAGCGACAAAAAACAAAACTTTGGTTCGTCTCCTGAGATCGGCGCCTTACCGACAATCTTTTCGGAAACTTTCGTTGACAAAACTTTCGTTGTACCCCTTGTCTCCCTCTACGGTTCTCCACTATATTTCGCCCGGCATGTCTAGAGAAAAGGATGGTCTTTTGGAGCAACCAACAGGTCCGCAGGTTTCCTCTGTGCCGAAGAGACGCTGGGGCATCGCTTTGCTTCTGGGGTTTGGCGTGCTCGTCAACTATTTCGATCGCGTGAATCTTTCTGTTTCCCAGGATGCGCTGCGAGCCTCGTTTGGAATTTCCGCGGTAATGTTCGGATATCTGTCAAGCGCTTACAACTGGACCTACGCGTTGCTCCAACTGCCCTCCGGTCTGCTGCTGGATCGCTTTGGGGTCCGCCGCGTAGGCGTAATCAGCACCATGATTTGGAGTGTGGCTTCCTTCGCTGCGGCCATCTCCACGAGCGTCGGAGGTTTGTTCGGGGCGCGCCTCCTTCTGGGGATTGGTGAGGCTCCGACATTCCCGGCCAATGCGAAAGCCACTGGCTACTGGTTCCCCAAAGACGAACGCAGCTTGGCGACCGCCATGTTTGACTCCGCGGCGAAATTTTCTTCGGCGATTGGAATACCGTTACTGGGTCTCTTGTTGCTGTATTTCGGCTGGCGATGGAATTTTGCGGCGACAGGCTTTATCAGTGTTCTGTATTTCGTGCTGTTCTATGCCTTCTACCGAAATCCGAGTGAGGACAAATTACTGACAGCTGCGGAGCGCGAGTTCATCACCAAAGGAGGAGCGCAACCGGAGGATCGCGCGAGAGCTGCTGAAGGAGCGCCGCTCGGCTATTTACTTCGACAACGAAAAGTTTGCGGCCTGGCTCTGGGCTTCGCGTCGTATAACTACACTTTCTATCTGCTCTTAACCTGGCTGCCGTCCTATCTTTCCACCATTCATCATGTCGACTTGCTTCATTCGGCGCTGTATACCAGTATTCCGTGGCTGTTCGCGACGCTCACCGATCTTGTCGTAGGCGGGTGGCTCGTCGATGCGTTGATACAGCGCGGCTGGAACCCTGTTCGTGTTCGTCAGGTTGTTCTCATCGGGGGAACGGTCTTCGGCCTGGGAATTCTCGGCGCTGCCCGTGCTCACGGTCCTGTCGCCGCGCTTTTCTGGATCAGCATTTCCATCGGAGGATTGGCCGCTGCCTCGCCGGTAGGATGGTCGATTCCCTCCCTGATTGCTCCGCGAGAAAGCGTCGGCACGTTAGGGGGAATTCTGAATTTTGGCAACCAGCTCGCCGGAATTGCTGCGCCGATTGTGACCGGCTATG
>Ga0137394_10003818_pt1 | contig 11357 bp, 9 predicted proteins | sample czobulk116metaG_FD_108278 | JGI IMG/M metagenome (GOLD analysis project Ga0137394, IMG submission 108278) | Vadose zone soil microbial communities from Angelo Coast Range Reserve, California, USA - czobulk1.16 metaG | ecosystem: Environmental > Terrestrial > Soil > Vadose zone | place: USA... | reverse complement strand
TCTCATGAATCCCGTCGCCGCGATGAACGCCGATGCTGCCCAACTGAAAAACAGCCGCCACCGCGACCGCCCGATGTGCTCGAGCCGAACCCCGACCAGGTGCCGCCCGCAGCGCCGCCGGTTGCTCCCGCCTAGATCGAACGCGGCCAGTGACCGGCCACGGCCGCCATCACGCGAGGCAATGATGCACGGTCATGCGCATGCGCGCAGTGTCATAACCTTGCGCCGCTGCATGCAGCAGCATCGTGTGATAGTCGGAGGCTGGAATCGATGCCTTGCGCGCGAGGATCCTGAGCGAGCGGCGATCGGGTGTGCCAACGAGCGCACGGCTGTAGTCGGGCGTTACGTCGAGAATCCAGTAATCGGTCCAGAAGATCGGTAACCAACGCAGCACCGCGGGCGCGAAAGTAATCTTCAGCTTGGCTTGCGAAACCGGATCGACCACGCGCGCACGGCCTCGTACTACGTCACCCCGACCGTCGGCACGGCGGCGCCGATCGATCACTCGCAGCCCGGCGCGTTGCGGAAGATAGGTCGCCGTCACATCGTCGCTCAACTGGTCGTCGCGTGATGTGATCCGCCCAATTTCGTACCAGGTGCCCGCATAGCAGGTCAGGTCGATAAGCCGCGCGACGGCAGGCTGCGGCGCCGAGGTCTTCGCCGGTGCCGCAGCAAGTGCCGTCAGAACTGCCGCGGCGCGTGCTCCGATGACAGGCAGGAGCAAAGGCAGCGTAGCGTTCAACAAAAGCGACAGCCGATTTGCACCAGTTCCCGCGCGCGCTACGAGACTGCGTCCGGCACGCAAGAAGACCCACGCGGCAGCAAGCGAAGTCAGAGTCAAGCCGACGCTGCGTAGCGGCGAGCGGGAACTGCGCATCCGGCTTGTCACTGCGGCAAGCCGCTCCGCAAGCCGCTTGTCTGCGTCCTGGACCGCTTGTTCCTGCGCGGCGATCGCCGCGCTCAATGAGCGCTGGGTCGACATGCTCAATGAGCCGCTTGCGACGGATGGTCTGCTACCGCAACCGTTTGCTCGCCCGGCTTGCGCGCCGCTTCAGTTTCTTGGGAAAGCGCAGCCGCGTCGCTTGCGGCTGCGGCAGGCACCGCTTGATGCGTCAATTGCATGCGGCGGATGGTCGCCGGAAACATCATCAAGGAAAGCAGACGCCGCATCGCGAGCCAGACCAGGAACGCGGCTGCCAGATTGACGACCACACCGGCGGCAATGGCGGCAATCCATGGCATACCAAGTTGCACCATCCCGGCAAGGATGCCGCCGACCAGCACGAACCACGCCGTGAGGACAAACACCGCTGCGATCACGCCGAGCGTAAGCAGCTGTCCTGCGGCAAGGACGAACTGCTGGCCTTCGAGCGCCAGCAGGCGCAGCCGTTCGCGCGCGACCGCAGCAACCTCTTCGAGGATGCTTCGGCCAAGCGCGGCCCACGAAGAGGCTTGACCCGTGGCGCGCGTACCCGCGGGCGCGGGATCGCCCGCCGCCTCCGCGGTCACGAGGTACGGATCCAGCGACTCAACAGGAATCCGGCCAGCACCGCCACACCAAGCGCAGTCAGCGGACGTTCGCGCACATAGGAGCGGCACGACTCGGCCCATTCCTCGCGCACTGAGCTGAGATCATCCAACTTCGCGTGCAGCGTGTCGGCGGAGTTCTGCGCCACGGCGCGCGCCCGTTCGACTGCCGGATTGACCTTTGCCGCGACCTTGTCGACGGCTTGATGCGCAGACGAAGCCGCGCGCTCGACGATCGGATCACGCGCCGCACCGCCCACGGCGGCTTCGCTACGCGTCGTTTCCATGGTCATTGATTTCTCCTCATTGGAAGGTGAGCGGGCAACGAACGCTCAACGCGCCCGGCCGCGCCGGAACAGATTGACGATGGCTAGAAGGACGATGGCGCCGACCAGCGAGATCAACAACGCTCCGATGCTGAATGCGTTCTGGTTGATGGTCGGCACGCCAAGCAGCGGCGAGATGATGAGTCCTGCGAGCGCTGCGCCAACGATGCCGACGATCACGTTGAGAAAGATGCCTTGCTGGGCGTCGGTGCCCATGATCATGCTGGCGATCCAGCCAAGCACGCCTCCAACAACGAGCCAAAGGATCAGGTTGATCATCAGGACCTCCCGCGAGTGATGTAGTGTCGTCTGCGACAAGGCGAGGCATGGCAAGCACGGTGCCCGCTGAGACGCTCCTGCGCACTCGCGTTCAGGCATGCCGTTTGCGCATGCAGGCACGCACGGCCGGCCAACCGAGAACCGGGCCGCCATTTAACAATCTGTGGAGGACCCAATGCCGCTGCACCGCAGAGACAATCGGCGCGCTCAACGCTGCGACGAATTCACCCTCGCGCAAGTCGGCGCCCGCTGCTGGCTGGTCGCCTGTAATGGCCGGCTCATCGCCGGCGCATTGCTGAGTTCGCTGCGCGCCGCGATCGAATACGCTGCAGCGGTGGCGGAAGGCAGCGGACATCGGCACTTCCACTTGCGCGTGGTTCGTGCTGGCCGCTGATGCCACGCGGTACCGCTCTGAGTCGCTTGTTCGCCGCAATTGGCGACCGCGCCGCGACCAGTGAGTCGACAGTCCGGAACCGTGGCGCAAGAAGTCCGTCCAAGCCGATCCAGAACCTCGAACAGCTCAGGCACCGCCGCGAGGAGCTCGTAGATCGCCTTCAGCAGATGGCGCGTGATGAGGCTCGAATCCAGGGCGGCAACCGGCATCGCGGAGGCTGAGCGGCGTTCGCTCGGCGCTAGATAGCGTCCGTCGTGGGTTCGTGCAATTGCCGAAGGGCTTACCGGTGCTCCGATGTCATGCTGGTAGCGCGTTGCGCACGCGAACGCGTTGCCATTCACCCGGCAACCTTGCAATCGTTTCCATACAATGCGGTCGCGCTCCGGCAAACGTCCGATCGCTATGCGGTAACGGCATCTACCCTGTTTGCGCGAGCTAAGTGTCGGTCTCCCACGGCTCCTAAAGAAGAATCAATCTATGGCGCATGTTTTGATCGTTGACGACGACGCAGACGCTGCAGAAATGCTTGCGCGCCTGATCGCGGAAGCGGGCAACACCGTGGCGACAGTCGGAACACTGCGCGATGCGCGGCGCCAACTGTCGTTGAAGGAGCCTGACCTCGTGCTGCTCGATCTTGTGCTGCCGGACGGCAGCGGCATCGAGCTCTACGAGTCCGGTCTGGCGACGAACTCAGAAGTGGTGTTGATCACGGGCCACGCAACACTGGAGACTTCGATCCAGGCGTTGCGCCTCGGCGCGGCGGACTACCTGCAAAAGCCGATCAACTTCGCGCATCTGCAAGGCATTCTTTCGCGCGTCATGCGACCGGCCGTGCTGAAGGCCGAGATCGAGGAGTTGAACACCGAAGTTGCCGAAAGCGGCAAATTTGGCCTGATGTGGGGTCGCTCCGCGGTGATGCGGCGCGTTTACGAGCAGATCGCACGAGTCGCAGGAACCGCCGTCACGGTGCTGGTCACCGGCGAGAGCGGGACGGGCAAGGAAGTCGCCGCGCAGACCATCCATGAACTGAGCCGGCGGCGCAAACATCCCTTTCTTGCGGTCAACTGCGGCGCCATCTCGCCGCACCTGATCGAAAGTGAGATCTTTGGCCACGAAAAAGGAAGTTTCACCGGTGCGGTGCGACAGCACGAAGGATTTTTCGAACGCGCCCACGGCGGCACGTTGTTCCTCGATGAAATCACCGAAATGCCGCTCGATCTCCAGGTGAAACTGCTGCGCGTGCTGGAGACCGGATTGTTCATGCGCGTCGGCTCCACGATCGCGCAGGAGACCGACGTGCGTGTCGTGGCGGCCAGCAACCGCGACCCCGAGCGCGCAGTCGCCTTGGGCAAGTTGCGGGAAGACCTGCTGTACCGGCTGAACGTATTTCCGATCCAGCTGCCGCCTTTACGGGAGCGGATGGAGGACGTTGCGTTGCTCGCGCAGCATTTCCTCTCTGAGATCTGCGCTGCCGAGGGGGAGAAAAAAACCTTCAGTAATGCTGCAATGGCCCGACTTCAGGCACACCGTTGGCCAGGGAATGTGCGTGAGTTGCGCAACGCTGTTCATCGGGCCTATGTCATGGCTAGCAGTCCTGTGATTACCGACGAGTGGCTTTCGTTCGACAAGCCGGCAAGCGTCGAAGCGAGCGGCCCTGCCATCAACATTCGTATCGGCACCGCGCTAGCGGATGTCGAGCGGACGCTGATCCTGGCCACGCTCAAACACTTCGACAATCACCGTGAACGCACGGCTGCCGCTCTCGGCGTGAGCCTCAAGACGCTCTACAACCGGCTCAAGGAATATTCGGCCGACGGCCACGGCGGCGACGCCGCCTGACCGCTCGTCCGACGTATTCGACCTTGATCGGCCGGTGGGTACCAGCGCGACAAGTCTTGCCGCGCGGGCATGGCGATTGCCGTTTCCTGCAGCAGCGCGACCGCGCCGTGAACCCTCAAGCCAACAATGCAGATCGACTCGCCAGCGCCCACGCGAAAGCCGATGCTTCCGACTACTCCAGTCGAGCCGCGGCCGAAGGGGCGCTGACCAGTCGGTGATGCCAACTCGGAGGTCAACATGCTGTATTGGGCCTTGGTCTTTTTCGTGATCGCAATCGTGGCGGCAATCTTCGGGTTCGGCGGCATTGCCGCCGGCGCGTCTTCGATCGCACAAGTGCTGTTCTTCCTTTTCCTGATCGTTGCCGTCGCTTCGCTCATCATGGGCACACGGCGCGGGCCTAAGTGAGGCGGCTGATGGCGAACCGCCGCAAGAAGGACGATCGAAGCGACATCCAGGGCGAAGGCGACTATCGCTCCGCACGTGAGTTCGATCAGAAGGAGCGTGCCTTCGTCCGCTCCCACGACACGCACAAAATCGCCGAAGAGGCGGCCCCACAAGACGCGAACGAGGCGGCAGAGCTGGAGCGCGCGGAACGCGAAGGGAAGACCCACGCGCGCCCGGATCCGGAAACAGGTGCTCCGGGTGAAAAAAGCACAACAAGCGAACAGGGCAGCAGCGGCGGCGTCAAGGGAACAACAACCGCGCCCAAACGCTGAGCCGTTACCCGCATCAGCCGGTCGCGCGCAGCTGGAAGACGGCGGCGCCGTGTGCCCTTCTATCAAGCGGCTCGATCTGCGCCAGCAGCTGGGAAAACACCGCGTAGTCGATCGGCTTCACCATGTGATGATCGAAGCCCGCCTGTTTGGCGCGCTCGCGATCGGCGTAGGCGCCGAAACCCGTCATGGCGATAAAACAGACGCGTTCGAATCCGGGCTCCCGGCGCAGTCGGCGTGCTACTTCGTAGCCGTCAATGCCCGGCAGCGCCAAGTCGAGCACGACCGCGTCCGGTCGGTGCGACATTGCGGCCAGCAACGCCTCTTCCCCTGAGTAGGCGATTTCGACCCGATGTCCTTCAATGCGCAACCACATGCCAAGCGCATCGACCGAGTCGGCGTTGTCGTCGACGACGAGTAATCGCAATCCCTTTGCCTCGGGTTCTGCCGCGTCGTCTGGACAATTGGTACCCGCATTGGGCGCCGGCTGGCGATCGTGCAACGGCAGCGTCACCACGAACTCGGATCCCTTGCCGGATCCCTCGCTATGGGCCGCGACGCTTCCGCCGTGCATCTGCGCCAGCGCGCGCACGAGCGAAAGCCCGATGCCAAGACCACCACGCGATTGGGCGAACGATGGGGTGACCTGCGAAAACAGGTCGAACACCTGGTCGAGCATTGAGCGCGGGATGCCGATGCCGTTGTCGCGCACGCGCAGCACTGCCATGCCGAGATCGGTCGGTGCAGCGTCCGTCTTCAGCGAGATGGCGATATGCCCACCGGAGCCGGTGTATTGCGACGCGTTGCGTAACAGGTTGTCGACAACCTGGATCAGCCGCGCCGCGTCGCCTTCGACCAACACCGGCGCTGCAGGCGGTTCCCAATCGAGTGTCTGCTGGCGTTGCTGGATTGCCGGCTGCGACATCTCGATCGCCTGTCGCACGACATCCATCAGATCGACGCGCGTCTTGCGCAGCCGGATGCGCCCGGTACTGACGCGCGAGACATCGAGCAGGTCGTCGACGAGACGCGAAAGATGGTTCACCTGGCGCCCGAGCAGTTCGCTCATCGACAGCATCTGCGGATCGAGGCGCGCTTGGACGCGAATCACCTGCACGGCGTTGTGCACTGCTGAAAGCGGATTGCGCAACTCATGCGCGAGCATGGCCAGAAACTGGTCCTTGCGCTCGGCGGCAGTCTGCAGTTCTCGCTGTGCCGACTCGCGCTCGCGCACCTCGTTGCGCAGCAGCGCATTGCGACTCTCGAGCTCCGCATTGGCCAACTCGAGGGTGTGGTTGAGCCTTTCAAGCTCGCGCGTGTTTTCGTCGCGCAGACGCTGATGCGCTTCGTGCAATTCGGCGTTTGCAGCCTCCAGGCTTCGATTGAGGCGCTGCAACTCCCGCCGGTGTACGTGCAGGTCGGCGAGCACCTGCACCTTGCCGCGCAGAATTTCCGGCACCACCGGCACGTAGACGTAGTCCACTGCACCGATCTGGTAACCGCGCAACTGGTCCATGTCAGTCATGTGGACCGCGGTGACAAAAATGATCGGTGTCGATTCGAAACGCGGATGCTCGCGGATCAACGCTGCCGTTTCGAAGCCATCCATCTCGGGCATGCTCACATCAAGCAGGATGGCGGCGAATTCGGTCTCCATCAGGCAACGCAACGCCTCGCGCCCTGAGCCGGCCTTGACCAGCCGGTAGCCGAGGTTAGCGAGGATGGCTTCGTAGGTGAGCAGTCGCGTCGGCTGATCGTCGACGAGCAGGATATTTGCGGCTTCTGGCATGAAGGTGGTTCGCGCCTGGCGTCAACGATGCAGCCAGAGGCGCAACAGACTCAGGAGCTGCTGGTTGTTCACCGGTTTGGCGATGTAGTCCGACGCACCGGCTTCGAGGCATTTCTCACGGTCACCCTTCATGGCCTTTGCGGTCAGCGCGATGATGGGCAGGCGCTGCAAACGCGGCTTCTGGCGGATGCGCCGCATCGTCTCGTAGCCGTCCATGCCCGGCATCATGATGTCCATCAACACCAGCGCATGGTCCTCGCCATTGTCGAGCTGGTCGATGGCCGCCTGGCCCGTGGTGGCGCTCGCCACCTGCATGCCGTGCCGCTCCAGCACCGATGACAGCGCGAAGATGTTGCGCACATCGTCGTCGACCACCAGCACGCGCTGGCCCTCGAGTGCCTCGTCGCTTTCGTTGAGCCGCTCCAACATCCGGCGCCGGCTCTCCGGCAGCCGCGCGATCACCCGATGCAGGAACAAGGAGGTTTCGTCAAAGAGGCGCTCCGGCGACTGCACGCCTTTGAGCACAATGCTCTTCGCCATGGTGCGCAACTGCGCGTCCTCCTCGGGCGTCAGTTCGCGTCCGGTGAAGACCACCACGGGCACTTCGCGCAACCTGGGATCCTTCTGAATCCGCGCCAGCAGATCGAAGCCCGACATGTCGGGCAGGCGCAGGTCGAGCACGACGCAATCGAATTCGCCTTTTTGCAGTTGCGCGAGACCGTCGGCGCCGGTAGCGGCACACACGATCTGCACGTCCTCGTGCACGATCAACTCCGAGATGCTCATCCGCTCGGTTTCGCTGTCCTCGATCACGAGCAGGCGGCGCTGCGTGCTGTGCGCGAACGTGCGGATCCGGTCGAGCGAGACTTCGAGCACCTCGGTCGTGCTCGGCTTGTTCACGTAAGAGAAGGCGCCATGCGAGAGACCGTGGCGGCGCTCCTCCTCGACGGTCGTGATCTGCACCGGGATGTGGCGTGTCTCCGGGTCGTGCTTGAGCTGCGACAACACGCTCCAGCCAAGCATGTCAGGCAGGAACACATCGAGCGTGATCGCGGTGGGCAGGTACTTGCGCGCCATCGAGAGGCCTTCGCTGCCTCGCATCGCTACCAGGCCCTTGAAGCCACGTTCGCGTGCCAGATCGAGCAGGACCTTGGCATAGTGCGGATCGTCCTCGATGATCAGCAGCACGTCGTCCCCGGGTGTTATTGCCGTTCGATCGTCATGGATCTCTTCGATCGTGCGGGCGGGCAGCAGGATCGGCTGGAACGGCTTGGGCGAGTCCGCACCGCTGACCGCGCCGGTACGCTCGTCGCGTCGCATCGATCCGACGTACGTGAGCGGCAGGAACAACGAGAACGTGCTGCCGGCACCAAGTTCGCTCCTAAGGCGAATTTCACCGCCGAGCAATTGCGCGAGTTCGCGCGAGATAGCCAGACCAAGTCCGGTACCGCCGTACCGGCGCGCGGTGCCCGCGTCGGCCTGCTGAAACGCCTCGAAAATGATTTTCTGCTTTTCGGGCGCAATACCGATGCCGGAATCCGTAACCGCGAACTCGACCACCGTGGGCGCGGCGTCGAGGATCGGATGGCCTGGTGTCCAGCCGTTTGGCGCCAGACTGATTTGCAGGCGCACGCCGCCCAGCTCGGTAAATTTGAATGCATTGGACAACAGGTTTTTCAGCACTTGCAGCAGGCGCTTCTGGTCGGTGTAAACCGCGCGCCCGAGTTGTGCATCGACTTCGAGGTTGAAGCTCAGCTTGCGTGCCTCCGCTTCATGGCGGAAGCTGCGCTCGACGGTCTCGCGCAACTCGGCAAACGGCAGGTCGAGGCACTCGACCGTGACCGTGCCCGATTCGATCTTGGACAGATCGAGAATGTCGCTGATCAGATTCAGCAGATCGGTGCCCGCAGCGTGAATCGTGCTCGCGAACTCGACCTGGCGCGCGGTGAGGTTGCCTTCCGCGTTGTCGCCCAACTGCTGGCCGAGGATCAGAATCGAATTTAGCGGCGTACGCAGTTCGTGCGACATGTTGGCCAGGAACTCGGATTTGTAGCGCGACGTCAGCGCCAATTCTGCTGCCTTCTCTTCCACCGCGCGCCGCGCCTGATCGATCTCCTGGTTCTTGCGCTCGACCTCTGCATTCTGGGCCGCCAGCAGCTGCGCCTTCTGCGCCAGCTCTTCGTTGGTCTGCTGCAGTTCGCGCTGGCCGGTCTGGAGCTCGATCGCAAGTTGCTGCGACTGCTTGAGCAGGCCTTCCGTCTGCATCGTCGCTTCGATCGTGTTGAGCACGATGCCGATAATGCCGGTCAGCTGCTCGAGAAACGCGAGGTGTGAACGCGTGAATTCCCGCAGCGAAGCAAGCTCGATCACTGCTTTGACCTGGCCCTCGAACAACACCGGCAGGCCGATCACACAGCGCGGCTGCATTGCCACGGACCCCGACGACACGATGATCGGGTCGTCGCTGTCGAGCAGCGTGTCACGGCTGAAAATCAGGCGCTGCCGGTCGCGCGCGCACTGACCGACCAGCCCCTGACCGAGGCGGTACTCGCGCGATTGTCCTTCGGAGCCGTCGGCATAACCGGCGAGCTGGCGCAGGCGCGCTTCGCTCTCGCCGTCCTCCACGATGTACATGGCACCTTGCTGCGCATCGACCAGGGGCGCGAGTTCCGAGAGCAGCGTCCGGGCGACCGTGATGAGATCGCGCTGCCCCTGCAGCATGCGGCTGAACTTGGCCAGGTTGGTCTTCAGCCAGTCCTGTTCAGTATTGCGGTCGGTGGTCTCGCGCAGGTTGCCGATCATCGCGTTGATGTAGTTCTTGAGTTCGGCCACCTCGCCACTTGCATCGACCTGGATCGCACGCGTCAGATCGCCCTTCGTCACTGCGGTCGTCACTTCCGCGATCGCGCGCACCTGCGTCGTGAGATTGGCCGCGAGCAGATTGACGTTCGCCGTCAGATCCTTCCACGTGCCGGCGGCGCCGGGTACGTTGGCCTGGCCGCCGAGGCGCCCATCGACACCGACCTCGCGTGCGACCGTCGTGACCTGGTCCGCGAATGTCGCAAGCGTGTCGGTCATGCTGTTGATGGTATCGGCGAGCGCCGCCACCTCGCCCTTGGACTCGACCATGAGCTTTTGCGTCAGATCGCCGTTCGCAACGGCCGTAACCACCTTGACGATGCCGCGTACCTGATTGGTCAGATTGACCGCCATCACGTTCACGTTGTCAGTCAGGTCCTTCCAGGTGCCCGCTACGCCCTTTACCTCCGCTTGTCCGCCGAGCTTGCCTTCGGTGCCGACCTCGCGCGCGACGCGTGTCACCTCCGCGGCAAAACCGTTTAGCTGATCGACCATCGTATTGACGGTCTCCTTGAGCTGCAGGATCTCGCCGCGCACATCGACCGTGATCTTGCGCGACAGGTCGCCGCGCGCGATCGCAGTTGCAACCTCGGCGATGTTGCGTACCTGCGAAGTGAGGTTGCCGGCCATCCAATTGACGTTGTCGGTCAGATCCTTCCAGGTGCCCGCTACGCCCGGCACGTAAGCCTGGCCGCCGAGTTTGCCTTCCGTGCCGACCTCGCGCGCCACGCGCGTCACTTCGGCCGCGAAACCGTTCAACTGATCGACCATCGTGTTGATGGTCTCCTTCAGCTGCAGGATCTCACCGCGTACGTCGACCGTGATCTTGCGTGATAGGTCGCCGTTGGCGATCGCGGTAGCAACCTCGGCGATGTTGCGCACCTGCGCCGTGAGGTTGCCCGCCATCGAGTTGACGTTGTCGGTCAGATCTTTCCAGGTGCCTGCTACGCCCGATACCTGCGCCTGGCCGCCGAGCTTGCCCTCGGTGCCGACCTCGCGCGCGACGCGCGTCACCTCGGACGCGAACGCATTGAGCTGATCGACCATCGTATTGATGGTGTTCTTGAGCTCGAGGATCTCGCCCTTAACGTCCACCGTGATCTTGCGCGACAGATCGCCGCGCGCGACTGCCGTCGTCACCTCGGCGATGTTGCGCACCTGGGCCGTAAGATTCTCGGCCATCCAGTTGACGTTGTCGGTAAGGTCCTTCCACGTGCCTGCCGCGCCGGGCACCTGCGCCTGGCCGCCGAGCTTGCCCTCCGTGCCAACCTCGCGTGCAACCCGCGTTACCTCGGCCGCGAAACCGTTGAGCTGATCGACCATCGTATTGATGGTGTTCTTGAGCTCGAGGATTTCGCCGCGCACATCCACCGTGATCTTGCGCGACAGATCGCCGCGTGCCACCGCCGTGGTCACCTCCGCAATGTTGCGCACCTGAGCCGTGAGACTGCCGGCCATCGAGTTGACGTTGTCGGTGAGATCCTTCCAGGTACCTGCAACGCCGGGCACCTGCGCCTGGCCACCGAGTTTGCCGTCGGTGCCGACCTCACGCGCCACACGCGTTACTTCGGCAGCGAAACCGTTAAGTTGATCCACCATCGTGTTGACGGTGTTCTTCAGCTCGAGGATCT
>Ga0137394_10003816_pt1 | contig 11360 bp, 6 predicted proteins | sample czobulk116metaG_FD_108278 | JGI IMG/M metagenome (GOLD analysis project Ga0137394, IMG submission 108278) | Vadose zone soil microbial communities from Angelo Coast Range Reserve, California, USA - czobulk1.16 metaG | ecosystem: Environmental > Terrestrial > Soil > Vadose zone | place: USA... | reverse complement strand
TCAATGACAGCAGGACGCGTTGCCATTCTTTGCCGCTTTAGACGACGGAGGCAAATCGTTGGCCGGATTCATGGTGAAAAATCCTGCCGGCTTCAGCAGGAAGCCGATGTATGACGCAGGCATGACCGGGTAGTCCTCGGGTCGTGGAATGTGCGTATGACCCATGGTGTACCAGAGCACAATATCCGTGTTGGTTACTGAACGGTTCTTTTTCGTCCACTTGATAAGGCCATCGCCGCCTTTGTGCTGGTTGGGATAATCGCCAGCGCCAAATTTTTCATCCGGAGCATAAGGGGTCACCCAAAGGTGATTGTTTACAAATCCGGCGCGCTTGTACCAACTCGCCGTTTTGGCCGCGTAAGGGACGGAATTATCTCCAGCTATAAATTTGTAGCCGACCGGCTCACCAATCTCGTTCTTAACGTTCTCATTGACGATTTTCCAGTACCGGCCGGTTTCCAGTTTCAAGTTGCGCCGCGCCTTCTGCTCGGTGGTCAACAGCGTTGGTTTGGCGTAAAACGCATTTCCATAAGGGTTTTTGCGGCTCTTAGGTTCCCCCTGGACATTGACTTCGTAAACGGAGTTCGCGACTCCATCCAGATCAAAATCGAGCCGTAGGTTGAAGAAATGCTGATGATTTGGCGCATAAAGCTGCGGCGCCATCAGGTTGCCATACTTCGCCTTCTGGCCCGCCGGCAACGCGCCGAGCGAGAGAATGCCCGTAAGCTTGATTTCAAATTGAATGCTTCCGTCCTGGTATAGATACCAGAAAAAACCGTACTCATAATTCTCGACGGTAGAAATGGAGGAGATGACCAGGCGCCGCGACCTTCTCACCTCCGGTTGATTGTGGCGGCGGTCAGTGTGCTTCCAGAGAATTCCATAATCCTCTTCATGCATGCAGATGGCGTTCTTGATGATTTGCAGCTCGCCCCGGCTGTTTGTAATCACCCCATCAAAATATTTGATGTGCCCCAAACAATCGCAGCCCAACTCAAGACTGTTCGCACACTGGCCCATTCCATACTCGCCCGAGTCAAAGGCATTTTTCTTGTTCTGAGTAGGCCCGGGATCACCGTAAGGAACAACCATTTCTGAGAGCGAAGCCCGATAAAGGATCGATCTTTTCTTCCCTCCATCGTGGTAGGAAATATTGTGAAGCGTCAATCCTTCGCGCGAGTTGAACCCGATGATCAAACTCCATTTCTGCCAGCTTACTTCGCAGCCATTAACCTGAAAACTTGGCCCGTCCGGTTGCGTAATTTCCAGAGGTTTTACATCAGTCCTTAATTCCCGGACCCGGTCCGCGCGATAGTTGCCGGGCCTGGAGGGCAATGGCACGCAGCCATAATCTTCGACCCGGATTACTTTCATTTGGTTGAGATCCACCACCGGTCTTAAACCTTCAATCGGCCGCGCGTAACCGTTATCGGTAAGGTCGGCACGAACAAAGCAAAGCGGACGGGCCAGACGCATGGTGCTCTCTTCGCGGGCGCCATAATTGCCGGCCGTCCAGATATCAACCATCACCAAATCAATATCCTCGACCCCATGCCGTTTGCACGCGGCTTGAAACTCCTCGCTTTCGAGCACGGCTTTTTCGCATTCGATCTGCTCATCTGCCGTCATGGTCGGCTGCACGCCGGGAATATGCTTCCATGAAGTGATGCGCTTTTCATTGAGAGAAACAACCGCTTCGAAGCATTTATTTGTTCCATTATCAAAGAGCACGACAAAGGCTTCTCTGCGTAACTCGCCGTTTTGGCAAAAACCTTTCACATATTTCTTGCTCGGTTCTTTGAGGACAATCGAAACAAAACGAATGGTTTTCCCCAATTGTTTTCCTTCGCGCAAAATATTGACCGTAGTCCTAAGTTCGTCCGCCGTCAGCGGTTCAAGCGGATGATGTAATCCCGTGCAGGTAGAAGTGGAGGTTTCAGTAAGATTCATAAACATTCGGGTGCTTAAGGGTCAGCCTCTTTTGATTCAACAAACCAAAATGCTCTGGCCCCGGTTTAGCATTTGTTCACAATCGCATAGGAAGTTAAGAATGATGCTGATGTCAATATCAATCCTTACGGGAATCACACGCAACTTTGAATCTGAACGGTCTCCAGTTTCGGAAAGGGCAGCCCGCGACACACCCGGCCAGATGTCAACATTACTATGTCTTTGTTGCCGCTTGAATCTTCCAATACCTTCACGCTTAAATTCACTCGAATACCGATGAGAGAGCACAAGAGCCATATTGAAAAAGGAATCCAGATCCTGTCGTTTTCGTTGTTAATAGAGTTTTGCTTTGTCCTGGTTGCTGGCGCGGAGAACAGCTCTGGCTTGAAAATCAGCGCGGGAAAATCTTTCACCATCGCAAAAAGTGAACAACATCTCACTTGGGGATATTGGAACCACCCCGTTCTTCAACAGTGCTCGAATGGCGATTTGCTACTGGCCTTCAGCACCGGTGAGGATGCTTTTCTGGCCACGCAGACAGGAACAAATTTTTATCGCTCCGCTGACAGGGGCAAAACGTGGAAGCCAGAACCGCCATGGAATCATGGGTCTCTGTCCCCACGAGTTCGGGAATCTTTTCTTCGCTTCAATAAAAAGGCGCCCCTGGAAGGGGTCGGTGGGGGCGACAAAGGCGGCTTGTCCTCTTTTTGTAACCTGGCCGATGGTGCCTGTATCAGTTACTACTATCACGCTATGCGGGGGGAAACTCCCGACCGTTTTGTGGACAGCATGTGGACCAGTCCAGACGGCGGTAAAACCTGGCAAGGGCCGGTGGACGCGGAATTCACGGTTCCTGGCAATGCAGAAGACCCCCTGGGAAGGGGTCCGGCTCTCTGGCGCAGTTCAGTTGAACTCACAAATGGCCACCTGGTTACAGTCGCCCATACTTTGTTTGCCGGAGACAGCAAGATCCGTGTCATTGCTCTCGGCAGCTCGGACAAGGGACGCAGTTGGCGCTATCTGGCGACGGTCGCTTATGATGCGAAGATTCGCACGGAGGGCTTCACTGAACCGATCATCTGCCAAACAGCCGATAAAAAGCTGATTTGCCTGATTCGAACTGAGGGCGCGATGATGCAACAGTCCTTCTCGAGTGACAGCGGCCAGACATGGACACCTCCGCAGAAGGCAGGGGTAGAGGGTGTTGCCCCCGACATGCATTTGCTATTCAATGGGGTGCTGGCTTGCAGCTATGGCCGTCCGGGAGTCAACATTATGTTCAGCACCGATGGAACTGGCAAGCAGTGGTCGCACCACACCAGCATCTTCAGCAGTGTCACCGCCGTTAACTCCACAACTGACCAAATTACGTGTTATACCGGCTTCGCGGAAGTTTCGCCCGGGCGGCTTTTGTTTATCTTTGATGCCATCAATTTCCAGGATGCGGGCGCAAAGCCCGCGAACTGCATACGTGGCTGCTACATTGAAGTTTCGAGAGAGAAAGAGTAACGGAGAGCTGGCCTCAGTAACATCCGCCCGTCGGCGAGAACATTGCGAACTGACCCATAAAAAAAGATCATGACCGGTAATACACGACGGGATTTTCTCAAGCAGATTGCCACCGGCGTCGTAGCCGCACCGTGGGTGGGCGCGGCACTCGCCCGCGAACCCGCCCGGCGCAAACGCCTGGCCATCGTCACGACGGAATGGCGCTTCGGCTCCCATGCCTGGCACATGGGTGAACGCTTCCTCGTGGGTTATCCCAGTGGCGGCGCCTGGCATCATCCCCCGCTCGATGTCGCCTCGGCGTATGTGGATCAGTTTCCCGATGGCGACCTCAGCCGCCAACGTGCCAGGGAGTTCGGCTTCACGATCTACCCAACCGTTGCCGAGGCGCTGCGCTGCGGCGGAAAAGAACTGGCCGTGGATGCCGTGCTCATCATTGGCGAGCACGGCAATTACGCCAAAAGCGAGTGGGGGCAGACCAAATACCCACGCTACGAATTCTTCAAACAAGTCGTTGACGTTTTTCGACAGGACGGTCGCACGACGCCTGTCTTCAACGACAAGCATTTGTCCTGGAAATGGGAATGGGCGGCGGAGATGGTCGAATTGTCCCGAAGCATGAAGTTCCCTTTCCTCGCCGGCTCCTCTTTGCCGGTAACGTGGCGGATGCCAGCCATCGAGATGCCTTATGGCGCGAGTTTGCAAGAGGTCATGTGTGTGGCGATGGGCAGCGTGGACAGCTATGACTTCCACGCATTGGAAGTGATTCAGTGCATGGCGGAGAGACGGCGCGGTGGAGAAAGCGGAGTCATTGCGCTGCAAGCCTTGCGAGGTGATCCGGTGTGGCGAACGTTCGACGCGGGGTCCTGGTCCGCCGGAGGATGGGATCCAAAGCTATTCGAAGCCTGTCTTTCGAGGTGTCAAACTCTCACCCAACCGCCCACTTACAGTCACCGGTATCCCACCAACGCTCAGATTCGCGAATTTGTCAAAGAGCCGGTTGCTTACCGGTTCGAATACGCCGATGGATTGAAAGCCACGATGCTCCTGATGAATGGATTAGTCGGCGACTTCACCTTTGCCGCAAGACTCAAAGGCGAAACCACCCCGCTTTCCACCCTGTTTTATTTACCGGCGAACCCGAACGTCACTTATTCTGCCGGGCTGATGTCTCAGGCCGAGCGAATGTTTGTTAGCGGCAAAGCGCCCTATCCGATCGAAAGAACGCTTCTTACGACCGGACTGGTTGCTGCAGGAATGCAATCGCTTGCGAAAGGACAAAAGCGGATTGAAACCCCGCACCTGTCCATACGCTACCGCGCGCCTCGCGAATCCATCTTTTTGAGAACGTAAAATGACGGGAACACCGTCCCAGTGAACGGCGTGTGGCAACAATTTCTGCGGATGAACCAGGTCAATCTCCATTTTTTTGCTATTGGCACGTGCTGACCGACGCTGACGCCAAAGAATTGTTCCAGAGCGGCAATCAAATGCCCAAAGATCTTCCCGGCCACGCCCAGGAATTCGAAACAGCCTTTGAAACCATCGCACAACAAGGAGAGGAGTTTATAAAACGGATTGTGGACCGGGTGGCGGATTACCTGCAAGAGATGATCGCCGGAAAGCGAGTGGCAAAGATTCCCGACTATTTTCCATGAGCCGATGGCTGTTCCTGGACCAGCCGAAGAAAAGCCTCTGAATAACTGCAAGGATCGCGGTCGGCAGTTCAACCCAGAATATCCTTCACCACATGGCCGTGCACATCGGTCAAGCGGTAGTGACGCCCCTGAAAAAAGAAGGTAAGTTTTTCGTGATCGAAGCCGAGCAGATGCAGCAGGGTGGCGTTGAAATCGTGGACGTGGACCTTATCCTGCACCGCTTCGTAACCGAAATCGTCGGTGGCGCCGTAAGTGAAGCCGCGTCTCACGCCGGCTCCAGCGAGCCAGATGGTAAATCCGCTCGGGCTGTGATCGCGGCCAGCGAAGGGGTTGTCTTTGCGCTCACGATTCTCCTTCATGGGTGTGCGGCCAAATTCAGCCCCGCAAACGAGCAGCGTGTCCTTAATCATGCCGCGTTGCTTGAGGTCGGCCAGCAGCGCACTCACTGCTTTGTCCATAACCTTTAGTTTGCGTTGATGCCCGCCCTGCAATGAAGTGCCTTCCGTGTCGCCATGAGCGTCCCAGCCCCAGTCGTAGAGCTGGATGAAGCGAACATTGCGTTCGCAGAGGCGCCGGGCGAGCAGGCAATTGTTCGCAAAACTGTTCTTGCCCGGCTCAGTCCCATAACTCTCGTGAACGTGTTGCGGTTCGCTCGAAATGTCAGTGGCCTCAGGCACGCTCATTTGCATGCGGAATGCGAGTTCGTATTGACTGATGCGGGTGAGAGTTTCCGGGTCGCCGAATTCCTTCGCCGTCCTGGCATTGAGTGCGTTGATCGCGTCAATGGTCGCGCGTCGCTGCTCGCGGGTGACGCCCTGGGGATTTTGCGCGAAGAGAATCGGCTCCCCGTGAGTTTGGCACTGCACGCCTTGATAAATGTTGGGAAGAAAGCCGCTGCTCCAGACAGTCTTGCCCGCGTCCGGATTTTTTCCGCCACTGGTCAGCACGATGAAACCGGGTAGATCCTCATTCTCTGTGCCCAGGCCGTAAAAGGCCCATGAACCGAAGGAGGGCCGGCCTTTGAGCTGGCTTCCGGTCTGGAGCATGAGCTGTGCGGGCGCGTGGTTGAACTGCTCAGTCCACATGCTTTTGATGAAGCAGATATCATCGGCCGAGCGCGCCAGGTTCGGCAGATGCTCCGAAGCCCATGCGCCGGACTGGCCATGCTGCGCAAACTGGCATTGAGGACCGAGCATGTTCGGCACCCCTTTGATAAACGCGAACCGCTTGCCTTTAAGGAATGAATCCGGACAAGGCTTGCCGTCGAGCTTCGCCAGCTCCGGCTTGTAATCGAACGTTTCGAGGTGGGAAGGCGCGCCCGCAAGGTGGACATAAATTACGCGTTTTGCCTTCGCAGGATGATGGGTGCGCATGCTTTTCGCCGCGGTGTCGCTACCAAAAGCCCGGCTGAGCAGCGAGTTGAACGCGATACCCCCGACGCAGGCCATGCTGGTTTTAAGAAAAAATCGGCGTGTTTGGAGTTCAATGGTTGAGCGACGGAGGAATTCCGAGTTCATGCTTCAATTCTTGTTGATTACTTCGTCCATGTTAAGGATCGCATTGGCGACGAGCGTTAAATTGCCGCCCACGCGTTCATGGAGTTTTTTGAGCACGGCGAGCTGTTCGGCGCGCGGCGGCCGCAATGTCGCGAGGAAAAGGCCACGCTTGAGCTGGGATTCAACGTCAATGCCGCCTTCGGCTTTCATGCGTCTGGCCAGACCTTCAGCCGCTTCAAAAAATACGGGGCTATTGAGCAGGTCGAGCGATTGCAACGGCGTGTTGGAGCGAATGCGGCGGACGGTGCAGAACTCGCGGCTGGGACCGTCAAAGGTAAGGAAGCTCGGATAGGTGGCGCTGCGGCGAATGAAGGTGTAAAGCGCCCGTCGATGGCCTTCTGAGTTGGTCGCGGTCACCCAATCACGTCCTTCGTAAGGGGTGAGCCACATGCCGGGGGGTTGAAAGGGCATCGCCGGTGGGCCGAACATTTTTTCACTAAGGAGGCCGGAAACCGCCAGCGCCTGGTCACGCAGTTGTTCGCCCGTCAACCGAAAGCGTGGGCCGCGAGCCAAGAGCCGGTTCGCCGGGTCGTGTTCGAGCAGCCGCGGCGACGCTATCGCCGACTGCCGATAAACGCGGCTCAACACGAGCTCGCGCAACAGCGCCTTTTGACTCCATTTCATGCTGGTCTGAAACTTCACCGCCAATTCGTCGAGCAATTCCTGATACAGCGGCTTATCGCCTTGGGAGCCGAAATCTTCGAGCGTCTCGACCAGGCCGACACCGAAAAGTTGCTCCCAAAGGCGATTCACCTGGACGCGAGAGGTGAGCGGGTTTTCGCCATTGGTCAGCCATTTGGCAAAACCAAGGCGATTGCGCGGATACTCATCGTGCCAGGCATTTAGAATTTTTGGCGTGATGGGCGCGACCGGATCCTCCTTATCCAGCCAGTTGCCGCGATGGAACAGGCGGGTCGTCCGCGCCTCCTTGCCGGTGAGCTCTTTCATGATCGGGAGATTGCAAACTGGCACTGCGGCGAGCGCGGTGTTGTCTTTGTCCAGGGCGCGGTACAAGGCCGTCAGATCTGCGTTATGGTCGAAAAAACACTGTCGCGCAGCCCGGGCGCGTTCCTGAGGTGTCCAGGTAGCGGGATTTCTTTCCAAAGAGGCACGAATGTCTTTTGGCAAGGCTTTGAGTTTTTCCGAAATCTCCCCATTACTGGTTACAAGCATGAAAGAGCCGAGCAGGTATTTCGGCCACTTCTGGTTTTCGCATACGAGCGTGACGCGCAGCTTTGTGCCGGCACGCGCTTCGGCTGGTCTGGCCAGGAAGAATGTGGCCGTTTGAGGCTTGCCGACTCCTCCCGCGATGGCCCAGCCACCTTCGCTTTTGACTTTTTCATCACGGCCGGTCTTCAGGGTTTCGGCGATGGGCCAGTGGTTTTGCTCGAATGTCGCGCGCGCATTGGTGAATTCCAATTGCGTTTCCAGCTCACCTCCGACTGCGATCAAGGCCGCGTGAACTCGGCTCAGAATGAAATTGCCGGTGATGGCAGCGCCGGGGCCGCGCTGTGGCAACGAGTCATCCGGCAAGGCCGTCAGCACCAGCGCGCCGAATTGTCCCGGTGCGGGTGTTCCTTCCACCGTTATGGTGGTTTCCGCCGGCGTCTCGCCTTCCAAGCGCACGCGGCCATCATCCTGAACGGCGTAGTGTCCTTTAGTGCTGGTCACGCGCTGATCTCGCAGGGGTGGAAAATTTTCGGCTGGACGCATCTCACGCAACCATTTCTCAAAAGCTTCGCCGTTTTCCACGCTCTTCAATTCGCTGTCGAGCTGGCGCTGAATGGCAGCAATCCTTTGCTCCAATAGGGAGACCTTCTCTGAATCCGCCCGCGCATAAAAGCGCCGCGTGGGGGCCTCATCCTCGCGATCCGCGTCGGCGGTATTATCGAAGAACGCAAGCAATTGATAGAATTCACGATTTACAAATGGATCGTAAGGATGCCCGTGGCATTGCACGCACCCGATGCTCGTGCCCTGAACCGCATCGAACGTCGTGTTCAACCGATCAATGACTGCATAGGTGCGAAACTCCTCGTCGTCCGTTCCGCCTTCGTCGTTGGCCTGGGTGTTGCGATGAAAAGCTGTCGCGATGGTTTGTTCCTCGGTTGGGTTTGGCAGCAAATCACCGGCAAGTTGCTCGGTCAGAAATTGGTTGTAGGGCATATCGCGGTTGAAAGCATCAATCAGCCAATCCCGATAACGCCACATGTCGCGGAAACCATCTTTCTCGTATCCCTTGCTATCCGCATAACGCGCCACATCGAGCCACGCCGCCGCCCAGCGTTCGCCATAAGCCGGTGAAGCCAGCAGCCGGTCCACCCAGCGTTCGTACGCTTTCGGGGCGCGGTCCTTCGCGAAGGCTTCCACCTCCTGCGGGGAGGGAGGCAGGCCTGTCAGGTCAAGGGCCGTGCGCCGCGCCAAGGTCCAGCGCTCGGCCTCCGGCGAAAGGGAAAGGCGCTCTTTCAACAGGCGGGCTTTCACGATGTCATCGATGCTCCGCCCGCTTTTGTTCGGCGGCAGGTACGCCCAGTGTTTTTCCCAATGCGCCCCTTCGGCAATCCACCGCTTGAGCAGCGCGATTTGGTCGGGCTTGAGCGGATCGGCGTTCTTCGGCATGCGCTCATCCTCGTCTTTGGCCGTGAGCCGCGCGATGAGCTCACTTTCCTCCGGTTTGCCCGGAACAACGGCTGGCCGGCCGGACTTGCCTCCTTTAAGCGCCGAGTCGTGGAACAACAGATTCAGTTTGCCCGTTTCCTTGACTCCGCCGTGGCATTTGATGCAATTCGCGTTCAGGAGGGGACGGATCTGCTGATTGAAATTGACCGTGCTCCTGGCCTCGGCGTAGAATCGCGAACTCGCCGCAAAGAGGGCGACGCTCAGGGAAAGCACCCGGTGAAGCGCACTCACGGACTTGGAACAACACATGTTAAACCGGCTATTCGATTTGGGCCGGCCTTCAAAGATAAGCTTTCCCCGCTGTCCCAGCAATTACTCAGGTGAATGATTCATCAATCCCTGGTATCGGCGAGCACCTCAATTTTCCCGTGCCTCAACCGGGCCTCTATCGTTCTATCATTTCCTCTCAATTTGAACCCTGCCTCGGGGAAGGGGCAGGCCGGAAACAATTCCACTTTTCCCGACCAATCTTGAAGCAGAAGCTCGTTTACCGATTGGACGAACAGGCCATGTGCCGCCAGATAGTAGGGCAACCGACCTGGAACCTGGCGCGTGTTCTCGACAAATAGAAGCCAGGGCGGTTTGGAAAACTTGAACGTGTCCTGAATTGCACGCAATGCTTCTTCCGGGCGCTTCAAACGGGCCGCGGCGATCCCATAATAGCCGGGGGCCCAGGAGCAAGTCTCGATACCGCCCTTTTCCCGCATCACATCGAACGTACGCGCAAATTTGTTCCGCTGGTCCTCGAACAACGAGGTCATGACCACGCCGATCAACTGGCTGGGAACTTTCTCAGGATGCCCGTCATCTTGCTCGTATGAACCGTAGGCGCCATTCGTGCGCAGACAGATATCAAGATCAATGCGCTTTGCTTCATCCTTCCAGCGGTCGGCTTCTGCACTGTCCGCTTTGATCCGGCCAGCGGCCTCAGCCGCAATCCTCAAACTCCACTTTGCGGACACGAGCAGATCGAAAATGTTCTTTTGGTTCAGGTCCCAGCCAGATTCCTCCTGACCGGCGCTTGGAATGTAAGTGATCTCAAACTGATCGCCGCGACGAGTCAGCATGGAAGAAAAGAACCGGGCGATCTCCCGCAGAATCGGATAATATCGTGAAACCTGGGAGCGATCCCATCCGTGTGCCTGCAAATCGCGTCTAACGAACTCCGCCAGCCAGCCGTTGACATGATGCTCATGCAGGTAAGCACCCTCGTTGCTGTGGCCCGGCAAATAGGGAAGCAATCCCGGGGTCGAATGCCACGGGTAACGCGCCCCAGCAAGGTAGTAAACATTGCGAGCCGCCGCCTGCGCTATGGGAAGTGTTTCGAGCAAATAATCCATCTGCGCCTTGCACAATTCCGGGTGATTGGAGCTAAGCGCTGCAAAAAGTTGATACACGGAGTCTTGAGGATGATAACCTGCATTTCCCGGAAAGATCCCATAGACGCTCTCGGGCGAGAAAGACCGCACCCGCCGCGGAAGCGAGCAAGCCAGGTAGTAAACGCTCCGGTACCACATTTGTTCAATCCGCTTGTCGGGCAAGGAAACATAAGAGCGGCTCCAAAACTTTTGCCACCAGCGATCATGCGCTGTTCGCAAGGTGGCATATCCCGACTTTGTGGCGCGCCGGGCCGCATCCAGAGCCTGCTGCCGTGGCTGGCCCAGAGATTGGTGGCCGATGGCGACGAAGATGTCGTGCTCACCTGCCGGCAGGAGAAAAGCGTTGTCGTGCCGAGTGGCGCCGGGCGCGGCCACTGCCCCATACGCCGGACAAAAAATGTTCGACACCGGCTTGAGCAGGATCACGTCTGGCTCCGACTCGAAGGTGTGATAACCGTTCCTGGTCTCCTGGGCTCGTTTGTTCTCGGGTATCCCCTTTGGCGCTACGTCCGGCGACTTTGTTGGAGAAATTTCAAACCGCATCGGAGCGCTAGCGGTCACGTGAAATACAATCACGCTCTCAGTTGGGAGAATGATGGTCTCAACTGTGTATGTCGCCGTTCCCACTTTGT
>Ga0137394_10003815_pt1 | contig 11361 bp, 8 predicted proteins | sample czobulk116metaG_FD_108278 | JGI IMG/M metagenome (GOLD analysis project Ga0137394, IMG submission 108278) | Vadose zone soil microbial communities from Angelo Coast Range Reserve, California, USA - czobulk1.16 metaG | ecosystem: Environmental > Terrestrial > Soil > Vadose zone | place: USA... | reverse complement strand
GGTTCCTCGACACTCGACTCGTTCCATTCACATAGCGGCACGGTCGCGGGAAGCTGCTGGACGGAAACCAGGCGAGGCGAGGCCTGAGGACCGGGACCTGCGAGAAAAATACCCATCGCGAATATCGGTACCGCAAGGATTGCCCATTCACGCTTTTTTAGACGCATGAGACTCCTTCGTCAGCAGGATGAATTAGCCGGATTCTATACCAGCGATTCGGTATGGAACAAGTTCGGAGCCGCGAAGCGGCACAAGACAATAGCGAAGCCGCGAAGCGGCGCCAGAAGATTGAATGAATTGACGACATGTCGGTCTGGGCGCATTCCCCTCCTCGTGAGGAGGGGTGGCTGCGGCATCAATAAAAGTTGCGAAGCCTCCGAAGCGCCGCAGACGGGGTGGTCGCTCGCAAGCCATGGTTCAAGAACGCATTCCGCAACATGGTTTGTGAGCGACCACCCCGTCCGCTCCATTAAAGGTGGCTTCGCGCCATTTTCTTGATGTCGCGTCCACCCCTCCTCAAGAGGAGGGGAATCCGCCCACAATGACATGTCGTCAATTCATTCACACGTTCCAGGGCTCGTGTTTTGCGGAAAACCAAAAACCCAGGGCTTGCGCCCTGGGCTACTGTCTTGCGCCGCTTCGCGGCTAAAAAATCACCAGATCAGCTTGAGTGCGAACTGGATGTCCCTGGGCTGCGTCACCACTGGAGCCTGGAGGCCTCCCGCGCGGGTCGACGATCCATCCGGGTTGAACAACTGGGCAGTACTCGCGCCAAAGAAGGGCAAGGGCGGCCCAAAGTTAGCGTGATTCAAGACGTTGAAAAACTCCGCCCGAAACTGCACGCGGAAGCTTTCCGAAATCTTCGGGACCGCGAAATTCTTGTATAAAGAAGCATCGAGGTTGAAGAGGTGCGGACCGTAAATGCTATTGCGGCCCGCATTGCCGATGAGATTCGAGCAAGTGCCCGGAATGCCTGGGTTCGGATTTCTCGAACCCGGCGCGCTAAAGCCGAAGGGCACGCACTGCGAAGCGATCTCTGGAGTCGCCATCGGCAGCGTGAAGCAATCATAGTTGAGGTAACCCAGGAAAATCCCTCGCGGATTGCTCTTGAAATTGTGGTTTACCGGATCGCATCCCTTGACGAGATTCGGAATAGAGAATTGGTCCCCACCGGAATTTTGTACACCTAAAGGGTCCCCGCCGATGAGTGGGGTCGTGGGAATGCCACTATTCATCTTGACAATTCCGCCCAACTCCCATCCACGCAGTACTGCGGCCACAGGTCCGTGGAGAGATTGAGATACGGGCACCTGCCATATGCTGTTGATGGAGGCGCTGTGCCTGACGTCGAATTCCGACGGGGCATGACTGATGTCCGGAGCGAACCAGAACCAGTTGGCGGGGGAATTCGAAAACGCATCGCCCGCGATGGTTGCGGAACTGTTGTCCATCGCTTTGCTATAGGTGTAAGAACCCCCGAATTGGACGCCGTGGCTCAACCTCTGCTGGACATTCAACTGAAGGGCCTCGTAGGAGGAGCTGGTTCCCCAGGACATGAATCGGATACCACCGAAGTTCGGATTGATCCTCAAATCCTTTGTTTGTCCAGCCGCATTGGGCGGATTGTAAGGCCATAAATATCCCGCGGAGGTCTTCGTCGGGATGACATCGTTGCCATCATCGCCCCGTATCATCATGTGCACGCCATGCGACCCGATATAACTCGCCGTCGCCGTCAGGTTGGACCCGATCTGGCGCTGCAAGCTGATGTTCCATTGCTCGACGTAATTTCGCTTCGGATTAGGTTCCATATATGCGCCAGTGAGCGAACCTGCACCCAGCTTCGCATATGCACTCCGTGGATCGCTGGGTGGAATGCCGAGCGTTCCGGCGAGTGGATTCGTAGGGGAATTGGTAACCACACCGACGAGAGTGAACGGCGTCTCGATGCCCTGCTGCGTGTAATAGTATCCAGGCAGCAGCAGAATATCGAATATGGCGAAGCCGCCACGGACCGCCATCTTCCCATTACCGCTCGGATCCCAGGCGAAACCGAATCGCGGTTCAAAGTTGCGTGTGCTGGGGTTCGAGTAATAGGGGGCGGCGCCAGTGCAGCCCGGTTTTCCAAATACGAGCGTCTGCGAGGGATCCGTCGTCCCGCAGTAGGGTAATGGATCCGAGATATTGCGGAGGTTGGTGAGCTTGCCCTGTACCTCACTGAGCACGGTGGTCATTTCATAGCGCAGCCCCAGGTTCAGAGTGAGGTTGTGGCTCGCGCGCCAGTCATCCTGGATATATCCTCCCAGCAGAGTCTGCCGCAACCCTCGCGGGGTAATTCTGTCAGGAAGCCCGCCCTCCAAGGAGTTGGGCTGATTGGTGAGGAAGTTCGAGAGGGAAGTGAAGCGCACGATGCCCTGGGGGTTATAAAACTGAAAGAAGTTGTAACGCATGTTCTCCCCGGCAAAGCCGAACTTCAGAGAGTGCGTGCCGCGGGTCAGAAAGGCGTCGTCGTAAAACTGGTAGGAATTCCAATTGTGGTGAGAAAAGCCTCCGGGGAAGCCCGCGGCAAGCTGTGCAAAGCCCCCGGCGATGCGGATGTTAGGCGAATTGCGTCCCAGCATCATGCCCAGAGATGGGTCCTGGACGAGGGGATTGTTCGCCGAAACTTGCTGATAGTTAATCACAGCGTTCCGATTGAAACCAAGCCGGGCGCTATTGACCAGGCTCGGAGAGAAAATGTGGCTGTGTTCGAAGGCCGCGATGTGGCGCGTGGTTTGAGACAGGATATTGACGTTATTGAAACCGTCGGGTTGATTGTAAGGCGCTTTGTCGTACATGTACGTCCCGAAGAGGCTGTCCTTATCGCTGATCTTGTGATCCACTCGTGAGGTAAAGAAATTTTCGCTTACCCTGCGCACGCCGGCAAAAGTGAAGACACCTTTGTCTCCGGTGACGGGCCCGTTGGCATGTGGATAGAGCGCAAGAAACTTCGCCACGAGTGGGTCGACGTCGACGCGGCCGGACGCGAGGTTCCCCGCCCGAGCAGCGTCCGACGGGACGACTGCGGCCGAGCCGACGATCCCCTGCGATTGGCGTATCCCTTCGTAGTCGCCGAAGATAAAGGTTTTATCTTTGCGAATAGGGCCGCCGGCAGCGGCGCCGAACTGGTTCCGCTTGTAAGGCGGTTTGGGCTGGTTACTGGCATTTGAGAAGAAGTCATTCGCATCCAGCTTATCGTTGCGCAGGAACTCGTAGATGTCGCCGTGGAATGCGTTCGTCCCTGATTTGCTGATGGCATTGACAACTCCTCCGGATGTCCTTCCATACTCAGCTGAGTAATTGCCGGTGAGCACGGAGAATTCCTGAATCGCATCCACGCCCAGGCTGACGCCGATAACGCTTCCCGGCCCGCCGTTGCCGTAATCGTTGATGCTCAGGCCGTCGAGCCGGTAATTGTTTTGTGTAGGCCGGCCCCCGGAGATCGTCAGTTGCGCTCCAAAGCCCCGGTTACCGCGCACCGCGCCGTTCTCGAAGGGCATCTGGGTTTCGATCGCGTTGACGCCGGGGGAAAGTGTGGCCAGCGATGCCCAGTCGCGGCCATTCAGAGGCAACTCGCGCACGGTCGTGGCTTCGACCTGGCTGCCGATGACTGATGAGGTCACTTGCACGAGTGGCGCCGCTTCGGTGACCTCGATGAGCTGGGCGCTTTCGCCGACCTTCATCGATATGTTGAGCTGTTGCTGAGCCCCCACCGTCAGCGTAATGTTCGACTGCACCGCACTGCTGAATCCTGCCGCAGAAGCCGTGACGTCATAGGCGCCGGCGATCAGATTCGGAGCCGAGTAAAAGCCGGCTTCGTCCGTGTTGAGGTTTCGGACGACGCCAGTAGCCCTGTTTTTGATTGAAATCACGACACCCGGTATCACCGCGCCGCTAGTGTCTGTAACGGTTCCGGAGACTGTCGCTCCGGTCACCTGGGCATGCGCTGTAATGCTGGGAAAGAGAGTGAGAGTTAAAACAAAACAAACTGCGAAAAGAGTACGAAACATTTGGAAAAAACTTCTCATGGTAACCTCCGCCGTGTGAACAATGTGAAGGTCCCTCGATCCCGTCATGGGTTATTGCCGACAGACAAACAAGGGACCAGGTTGCAATCTGTCTTTATTTTTTTCGGAGTCTATCTCATCCCAACCTTCAAACAAAACTAATTCTGGACTTTAGTACTAGGTCTGCTGTAAAAGCTCATGTTCCAATCTTCAAGCTTCGAACTGTGAGACCAACTTCAGACAGAGGCGCGCAATGAAGCCGAAACTGAAGTGGGCCTTAGGAATTGCGCTGGCGGTTTAGTCGCACTTGCGGCTGAAATCATGAAGCGCAGGCTGGAAATTTCCTTTTTCACCCGAGGAGGAGAATTCAATGAAATCGAAATTGATGGCTTGTCTGTATTTGGGTCTCGCGTTTTCTTTCGCCGTCGTCAGCGGGGTGCCACTTGTGAAGGCAATGCAGGTGGTGCAGGTCGGTTTTGGGATAGACGGTCCCGTCAATGCAATCGGCGCGATAGCTGTCCCTGGAGGCGTCGGCGCCGTAGACATACTGTGGGTCGATCAAGCGAGGGGACGGCTTTACGTTGCCGACAGAACAAAGGCCGCCGTCCATATCATCGATGCGGCGAATAGCGTATACATCGAACAGGTTCCAGGATTTGTGGGAGCGCTCGGCGCAAACGGCGGGCGAGGAGGCCCGAACGGTGTGGTCGTATCGCCCGACAATATTCTTTGGGTCGGAGACGGCAACAGCCTCCTGCAGGCAGTAGATCTCAACGTGGGCCCGCCAAGAATCGGTCACACGGTGATCCTCGGCGATCCTGTGGCCGATGGCCGCGCAGACGAACTGGCGTACGATCCGATTGAGCGCATCGTTCTCATCGCGAGCGACGCGTCTCACCCACCGAAAGTTACGTTTGTTTCTGCAGACACCTACAGCGTTCTCGGCAAGATCGATTTCCCTGACGCGGAAGGAATGGAGCAGCCGGTGTGGGATACCCAACTCCATCGGTTTCTGATCACGGTGCCGGCGTCACCGGCTTATGTCGCGGTCATCGATCCCCGAAAGAGGAGAGTCACCAAAAAATACGTCATTCCCGGATGCAGTGGCGGGGTTAATGGCCTGACCCTCGGACCGTCGCAACGCCTGCTGGTGTCGGCGTGCGGCAACGCTTACATCATGAATGCCATTGACGGCCACATCATCTCTAACATCGCGCAGGTCGCAGGGGGTGATGAAATCTGGTACAACGCCGGAGACAATCGGTACTACGTGACGGCGGCCGACCGTACTGCGGCACTTGGGCAATCACTCGGCGTGATCGATGCGGGCGCCAGCGCGTGGCTCCAGAATGTGCGCGCTCCGAATATCAGAAATGTGGCGGCTTTCGCCGGCAACAATCATATTTTTTCCGGCGTCAACGCTCCAGCTGCCGGGGTCGCAGACACGACGTCGTGCGTTGCGTTTGGCCTGGTCGGCAGTGGATGCGTTTTGGTCTTCAGTCATTTTTAACAAGGCTCGCCTTTGGAGGTCCCAAATGAACAACAACTACTTTCGAACACTCGTCCAACTTCTCGCAGTTGCCTTGTTTTTTGCCAGCCTCGGTATACCAGCCTTCGCTCAACAGAGCGGCGGTCAGACAACTCAAACCAGCGATGCCAAGTTCCTGGACTTTTTCCGGCGCACAGAGTTGTCGGGTTTCGTGGATGCGTATTACAGTTACAACTTCAATACTCCCGACACGCGCAAGGCGGGACCCGAACGCACTTTCGATGTGCAACACAACTCGATCAGCCTGAACCTGGCCGAGCTGTCTCTGGAAAAGAAGCCCACCACCGACAGCCGCGGCGGATTCCGGCTCGATCTCGACTACGGACCCACGCAGGATATCGTGAATGCGAGCGAGCCGTCAGGCCCCAACATCTTCCGGAACATTGGTCAGGCTTATCTCAGCTACCAGGCGCCGTTGGGCAAAGGGCTTCAGATTGACGTCGGCAAATTTGTAACACCGCTGGGTTTTGAGGTCATCAAGACCAAAGACGACTGGAACTATTCACGCTCCCTGCTGTTCACACTGGCCATTCCCTTTTATCATATGGGCGTACGTGCAACATATAACGTGAACGACAAGCTGGCGCTGGCCGGCTATGTCGTCAACGGTTGGAACAATGCTGTGACCAACATTGATAAAAAGACGGTCATCGGCCAGGTAACGGTGAAGCCAACCTCGGCGCTCGCCTTTACGGAAACATATATCGGTGGTCCGCAAATACCGAACACGACGGACTGGCGTCACGTGTCGGACACGGTCGCAACTTTCAGCATCTCGAAACTGAGCCTGGCCGGAAATTATGACTACGGTCAGGACAAAGAAAGTGGCGCCACGGTCCGCTGGCAAGGGGTGGCTGCGTATGCCAAGTACCAGGCGAACGATTGGTTCGCACTCTCACCACGATGGGAGTATTACGATGACGAGCATGGTTTCACCAGCGGAGCGGCGCAGAAGATAAAGGAATTCACCATCACCAGCGAATTCAAACACAAAGACGGTGTTATCGCGCGGCTGGAATACCGGCACGACTACTCCGACATCCCGTTTTTTCTGAAGAACACGAGGGATTCTAACCGCCAGAACACGTTCACGGTCGGACTGCTCTACGCATTTAGTACGAAGTGAGCTCCAGGAATTTTCCGCCAGGAGGTTTTATGTTCAGAGCATGCCAAACGCAACCCAAACGGCGGCTGTTCATCATCGCCGCGATCAGTCTGGTCGCAGCGACGGGGTTACTCGCTGCAACCCGCGAGATGGGCTACGCCGCGCTGAATGTCGAACCAGCAATAACGCAGATCAATAGTAATGCGGGCGGTTCGCCCGGCCGGCTCGCCGATTCCTGCGGCGTTCCTGCACAGACTGCGGCTAACCAGAGTCAGGGTGGTCGTGGCTTACCGGTGTTTCCGGCGGGACAGTATCCCGTAAAACTGCCCGCCCTGTCATTGTTGGGCGCGCGCAACGATCTGCCGAATCCATTTCGGCCCGGAGTGCATTGGGGACAACTTCCTGAAGGAAGGAAGTGGGGATCGACGGCCGGTGTTTACGCTGGTCTCGAAGGTAAAACGATCTGGGCTATCGATCGATGTGGCGCATCCGGCGCAGGCGGGACGACGTGCGCCGATTCTCCGCTCGATCCCATTCTCCAATTCGACACCGCAGGCAAGCTGGTGAAGAGTTTTGGCAAGGGTGTGGTCGTGAGTCCGCACAAAATCACCGTCGATAAGGATGGCAACGTGTGGGTGGCCGATAACGGGGCAGCACGCGGAAAAGGCATGCAGGTGTTGAAGTTCAGCGCTGATGGAAAGCTTCTGGCGGCGCTCGGCAAGGCCGGTGTTGCAGGAGCCGACTTCGATGAGTTTGATCAACCGACGGAAGTTGCAATTGCGCCGAACGGCGATATCTTCGTGGCGGACGGACACAGCGGCGGAGGCATGGCCACGGGCAATGCCCGAATTATGAAGTTCGACAAGAATGGAAAGTTTCTCAAGGCGTGGGGAAAGAAAGGTATGGGGACCGGCGAGTTCGACGTCGTTCACACCATCGCCTTCGATTCGAGAGGACGGCTGTTCGTCGGTGACCGGCAGAACAATCGAATCCAAATCTTCGATCAAGACGGGAAGTTTATAGCCCAGTGGTTTCAGTTCGGCCGGCCGAGCGGCATGTACATTGACAGAAACGATGTGATCTACGTCGCCGACTCTGAGTCGAGGGACGGCCGCACCAACACAGGACAATTCGCTCTTCCCCAGACCGGCTACGCCTATAACCTTGGCGCCCAGAGAGGCATTCGGATTGGAAGCGCCAGGGACGGCTCGGTCAAATATTTCATACCGGACCCGTGCCCCTATCCCTACGCTGCCGGTTCAAGTATGGCGGAAGGTGTCACCGCGGATTCCGAAGGCAACGTGTACGGCGCGGATTTCCTCGGAACTATTCGAAAATTCGTCAGGAGGTAATTCCGCGTCAGACGCATAAATACCCCAATTAGAGTCTCACCAGCATTACTTTCTAATTGGGGTATTTATGCGTCTGACGCGGAATTACCCCTTTTTCATGCCGCCACCTTTAATTCCGATGTGCAATGCGGGCAGCGCGTCGCGTTGATGGGGACGAGGCTACGACAGTATTCGCATTCTTTCGTCTTCGGAGCCGGGGTTGCTTTCGCCGTCATCCGATTAACCTGACGTACCAGCAAGAATACGGCAAACGCGACGATCAGGAACTCGAACACCGTGTTGAGAAACGTTCCATACGCAAGCACCGGCGCTCCGGCGGCTTTAGCCTCGGCTAGCGATTTAAAGCTGGTTGCGGAAAGATTGATAAAAAGATCTTTGAAATCGATGCTCCCGATAGCCAATCCAATTGGGGGCATGATGATGTCGTTCACAAACGAGGTCACTATTTTTCCAAATGCGGCTCCTATGACGATACCGATCGCCAGATCCAGGACGTTCCCGCGTGTGGCAAATTCTTTGAATTCCTTGAGCATCCGTTTCCTCCGGAAAACGTGGGTGGCAGGGACTCAAAACAACTATAGCCCATGGGCATGTTCCCTCAGCACGTAGGAGCATGACTTGAGCCGATGAATTTCCTTTTGTATTGATCCTTCTGAATCCCGTTTGCCTACCAGACGGGTCTCTTTTTGCAATTCCCCTTCCGACTAATCACCTCAAAGTGGGCGGTCTTGCGCCGTTCTTACGTCCTTTCTATCTGGGGGAATTTTTTTGTAATCGCATGTCCAGAAAGAGACCACAATTCGCCGTTGGCCATACAGTCCGCGAGAGGTTTCCGTTCCCCAAGGCGATTCCGGAGAAGGGAGTCGTTATCCAGAGGTACGAACTCGAGGGTGAGTATCGCTACGTGGTCAAGTTCGAAAGCGGGCGCGAAGAAGTATTCTTCGAAAGGGAACTCATTGCGGATCACAGTCCACCTAATTGACCAAATCCGGCCGGCGAAGGGCCGCCGCGCTCCGAACCGCTAATAATCGCAGGTGCTACAAATCAAAGAATGACGTCTTTGGTCGACGTGAGGAGAACACACGTGCAGCCGGTCTCGCTCCAGACACGATGGTCGACGCTGTCAGCCTCGGCCCGGATATAATCGCCGGGATAAAGCTTCTTGTCGTCAACCATCAGCTCGCCGTGAAGCAGATGCAATTCTTCAATTCCGGCATGGCGGTGCGCCGGATAGTCGGTTCCCGGCGCCAGCCGTACCAACATGCTGACGCGATTTTTCTCCGTATCTGTCGCGAGCAATTTGCAGAAGATGCTGGGGGCCGCTTCTTCCCATTCCGGTTTAGCCGGTACTTCTGAAGGTGGTAAGAGCGGCTCTTTGCCCGTCTCCCGTGCGATTCGCTGCGCGAGCCGTCCCCAAAGAGACGCCGGTGGGCGCAACACGTCGGCCGGCCAGGAGACAAAGGACCCGACAATCGGACGAAGCGTCTCTATTTCCTGCTGGCAGTCCGCACACGCGGAAATATGAGCTTCCACGAGGGGAATTTCGCTCGAAGGGAGGGCCTGCAGGGCATACAGGAACACCAGATCCAGGTATTCTCGATGGTGTTGGTCCGATTTCGAATTCATATGCCCTTCAGTGTCCTGGCGAGCGTCTGCCGTAGTTTACCCAGTCCGGAACGGATTCGCGTCTTGACGGTTCCGAGAGGTTGATTCAACTTTGCCGCCACCTCGTGATAAGTCAATTCGGCAAAAAATGCGGTTTCGATGACTTCTCGCTCTTCCGGCGTGAGGACCTTCAGAGCATTTCGCAGCAGACGGCTCTGCTCCTCAAACTGGCAGGCCTGTTGCGGGTCCGCCGCCGCAGTGGTTGTAACTGGATCGTCCGCATAAGTGTTAACCCGCTTTTTCCGCTGTTCGAACCGCAACCGGTCAATCGCCCTCGAGCGCGCCTGATTCATGATCCATCCGACGACTGATCCGCCCTCCGGATCGTAAGCCGGGGCTCTTCGCCACACGTCGTAGAACACATCGAGGGTCAGTTCTTCAGCGGTTTCCCGATTGTTCGTTATCCGCACGATCAGCGTAAAAACGATTCGATACGTCTGTTCGTAAAGCAAGTGCAGCGCAAGTTGATCGCCTGCGGCAATGGATTGGACGAGCCTGACCCAGTCCTTCTCGGATACGGGAACCTTAGCCTTGTTCGCATAAAGCAAATCGCCGAGGGTTCTCGTCTCAGACTCACGCTTGTCGTGGTTTCTACGTTTTTCCGCGCCCACGACGGAATCATGCCCATATCGAAAGGTCGCGTCAAGAGGCTGCGGGCGCGTCTGGTCACCTCATACATAAAACGACAGTACTATCCATCCGGATTTGTGAACTGGAAAACATCCAGGACCCGGCCATTGACGTTATTGGGAATGATGGGGCAGCATGTCGGGAGTAAGAGACTCTTCGAGGTAGCCGATAAAGGAACTCGCTTGACAGAGCCTGAGTGTGACCACCTTGAAAAATGCAGCGAGTGTCTGGCGGTTTACGCGAAATCCATACTTCAAGTCGCACGTGCGCGCGCCAAAGGCAAGCGGAAGAAACCAGCGACCTTATCGGTTTGAATCCCAGGCCCACATAAACCGTCGTGCAGCATAGCCAGCTCTGGCGAACAGTTGTACGGTACATCCTTAATTATAGTAGGCTTGTTCGCGGGAGTCGGGGGCTTTGCCCAATGGGATCGGGAACGGACCACAAAAAGTCGATACTTCCACTTGTGGAGAACCCCAGCCGCCAGTGCGGTTCCACACCGAAATGGAATCCGCACTGGCTGACGGGAATCTCTCACTGACTGGCTTTTGCCGTTGGAGTCCCAAACTTGAAAGGATAGCCTGGAGGACCATTCACATAGTACGCCCCAAACGTCGTGATCTTATCCATATCGGGATACAACACGCTAATGGCCGGTGCATCTCGGCTCCCGCGCGGCGCGAACCAGATGGCCCCGTCTTTCGTGATTTGTATCTTGGGGGTGTCCGCGCCGAACTGCGGCTTCGGATAGAAGGTGAATGCTTGGTCTTTCGGATTGAACTTACCGATCATCGCGCTTCGATCAGCCGCCGGTGAGTCGGCGAACCAGATGTTACCCTCGAGATCTGGAACGACGTCGTAAGGCTGCGCGTTCTGCTCAGGAACCGTGTACTCGGTGATCCGGCTGGTCGTCTGGTCCAGCTTTGCCAGCTTGCCCGGGCGCTTGCCGGCGGCCCAGATGCCCCACCAAATGTTGTTCTGATAATCCACATTCGGACGCCGGGTCTGGCCGGG
>Ga0137394_10003812_pt1 | contig 11366 bp, 8 predicted proteins | sample czobulk116metaG_FD_108278 | JGI IMG/M metagenome (GOLD analysis project Ga0137394, IMG submission 108278) | Vadose zone soil microbial communities from Angelo Coast Range Reserve, California, USA - czobulk1.16 metaG | ecosystem: Environmental > Terrestrial > Soil > Vadose zone | place: USA... | reverse complement strand
GCGACGCCTCGGGCCTTGATCAACATCATTCGCTCCCACGTTTGACCCCACTGAGAGTAGAAGGCCTCGTAGCTCGGCAACGAGCGCACGATCGGACCGGCGTCTCCTTCCGGACGCAAACGAAGATCGACCCGGTAGAGAGCGCCCTCCGGGGTTGAACGAGTGACCTCCAATACGAATGCCTCGGCGAGCCGTTTAAAATACTGATGGCTTGGGAGGGCCCGGTCCGCGTTGCTATTCTTGCCGGGAGGTGCTGTAAAGACGCCCCCTTCTTCCGCATAGACGAATGCCAGATCAACATCCGAGCTGTAATTGAGTTCCTGGCCGCCCAACTTTCCAAGGCCGAGCACCGCAAAGCTTGTGCGAACCCATTGCCCGCCCGCTTCCTGGTGATAAGGTTGGCCCAAGCGCTCCATCTGCTGCTGTTCGCAGACCCGCAACACGGTCGCAAGGCAGACGTCAGCCAAATTGGAGAGTTCGAGAGTGATTTGGGCAGCGTCCGCAACGCGGCCGAGGTCTCGAGCTGCCAGGCGCAGCAGTTCTCGTTGTTGAAATTCGCGCAAGCGGGCGAGGGCACCGGAATAATCGCGCACCTTCAAGGCCGGTTCGAGCCAGCCGTCCACTTCCCGGCGCAATCCTTGTTCGCGGCGCGGATTGCGCAACAGCTCAGGGTCGAGCGCGCCAAGCCAGTCCGGGTGCGCTATCAGCCAGTTACTGACGGCCAGCGAGCCGCTGAATAATGCCGTCAGGATACGGGCGGTCTCTTTTGTAGCGCGCCCCAATTCGCTACCGCGAGAGGCCACCAGTTGCTTAAGGAATCCGGCAGCCCGCCCGGGATCAGGGCACGCTTTGATCGCTTGTTTCCAGGCCGGGGTGTTGAACAGGGAAGCAGGCACGTGACTCCGGCGAATGTTACGCCATACGAAGAGGAATCCTCATCGCCATCAAGCGATCAAAATTCCGCGAGCTTTTGGAGTGCGGCAGTCCTCTGCCGCTTTTCAATCGAATACCACGGCGCCCTCCGAAGTCTCCAAAGCGCTGCCGATCTCGATGGAAAAGCGGCAGAGGACTGCCGCACTCCAAAAGCTGAGGAAATTTCGACCCCTCCAATCGGTTCATACGACGATCCGTTCAATGGACACTTCTACGTCTTCCCGTCCACCTGCGGACGGAAGTCGAGTGAACAACCCTCGCCAGAAGCCAATGCCGTAAAAGATGTGCGTTAAAATGACGAATGGGAAAGCGCGGAGACTTTTTACCCTTCCGTACGCTTTCATGGAAACCAGCGTTTGGCAGAAAACTGCCACTAAATAAAGGCTGAGCGGCGCAAGTCCGATCCAGCCAAACCACGGGCCGATCAGCAGGTAAAGGACGAACAGTGGCGGAATGAAATTGAGAATCGAGCCCGGGGTGGGGTGCAGCCGAAACTGCTCCGCGCGTCCGCGGCCATAGGTCATGAGCATCTTGATGAACGCTCGCAAACTCGGCCGGGGCCGGCGATGAACGATGAACTCAGGGTCGTAGAGAAGTTTGGCCCCGCTTTTCTGGAGGTTATCCATGAGGGCGTTTTCTTCGTTCGGATAGAGTGATTCGTCGAAGCCGCCAAGTCGGAGCAGATCCGCTCGTCGCGCCGCCAGATTGCAGAGGATCAGTTCCTTTTCACTGGAGGATCGAACCGACCCGACTTGGGCATAGCGAGCGCGACTCGGCCCAAAAGCCAGCCAACTGGCCAGCACTACCGCAAACACCTGTTCGAGCATGGGCGCCGAAGGGGGACACAGGTTCGGTCCGCCAACCATCTTTACCTGGGCATCTTTAAAATGATCGACCGCGCGCCGAAGATTCGCCGGGGCTGCACATGCATCGTCATCGAGAAAATAGATCAACTCACCCTGCGCCGTTTTCAGGGCGGCATTGCGTTGGACAGAAGGCTGACGTCCGCGCGCCAAAAGAATCTCCAGCCGCTCCCGCGGATAATCGAGCAGTCGAGCCGCCGTAACCGCCGCCGGCTCGGCTTGGCCGGGGCGCGTCGGAATGATTATGCTGATAAACGGCAACTCAATGCTCACTACGCGAAAGTTAACCGAAGTGGGAGCAATGGTGCAACTAGCACAAGCTTGCCTGTACGCCCAACCCGGAGCACGGTATACCATTATGGAAAGCGGCACATCGATCGAATTGGCTCGAGACTGCGAAGCGGTACAGATTCCCTACGGCTCACCGGTATTGCTGCCCAAAGGTTCGCCGCTGGTAGTGACGCAAACGCTCGGCGGAACGTACACAGTCCGCGCCCAGGGGGCCCTATACCGGATCGCCAACAAAGATGCCGATGCGCTCGGCATTCAACCAGGTGAGGCGGTCCAGGGCAAGTCGTCAGCAACTGCTCCAGCCAAACTGGACGAAAAGGAGGTTTGGGATACTTTGCGGACCTGTTTTGATCCCGAAATCCCAGTAAACATCGTGGATCTCGGATTGGTTTACGACCTGAACGTCGCGAAACTCCCCAGCGGCTACAGCCAGGTAAATGTCAAGATGACGCTGACGGCCCCCGGCTGCGGAATGGGGACTGTGATTGCCCAGGACGCCCAACAGAAACTTCTCGGCCTGGACGCAGTCGAAGAAGCCAACGTCGAGATTGTTTGGGACCCGCCCTGGCACCAGTCGATGATTACGGCAGAAGGCCGAAGGATTCTCGGTTTACCGTAGCGCCTGGGATCTTGGTAACTCAGCTTCAATTTCCGGGCGTTCATAGTATCGCGCCTCAATACCGCCTTTAGGAATCTCGACGTGCGCCGTCCAGGCGATTGCGTTCAGGATCAATTTCCGGAAGTTCTCGTTCTGCCAGTTGTCATAGAAGTGGCCGCAGGTGGTGCCAAAACCGCGGCCCCCATCCTCTCGCTCGCGCGCCCACGCCACGACTTTGCCGTCCGGTTCGCGCCCAGGCAGTCCGGGAACGATAAGCAATGGCCGCAACCGATTATCTCCAGGACTGAATCGAATATTGTAGTAAAACTCCTCCCGCATTTTGAAGGCCTGCACGCCGCGGGCGACTGGATGTTCGGGTGATGCGATGACGACATTTGTATCCATGGTCGTGATGGCTGAATACCATTGCCGTTTTCCGTCTGTTTCCCAATCAAAGTAACCGCCGGTCCAACTCAGCACCTGTTCCGCGTATTGGTCGGGCGCAAAAGTCGAGAAGTGAAATGTCACCAGCCCGCAACCCCGCTTCATCTGACGCGCGACGAACCGGACCCGCTCGTCCGACTCAAGGTAGGGTGCTTCAGAGTGCTGATCGCCGTCGCGGCCATCGGAAATCACAACGATAGTGTCTGCTGTTTCCAGCGAGGTTTCATTGGAGGGCCAACCATTCCGGTAATACTCCACTGAGACGTTCTCTTTCACTTTGGAGTGCTCGAACATCACCTTTAACAGTTTCACCGACCATGGATAGTCGTGGATGCGGTTGCCCTCCGGCCCGTGGCTTTTCTTGCCCGCGATGAGAACGATCTTTTTTCGACTGCCGGCATCGGCTGCTTCTCCCCCTGTTTTCCAAAGAAGACCCGCAAACAAAATGACGGCGAGGATTGCCCCGGGCAGTTTGACTAAGAGAGTTCTCAAAGCTATCACGAAGGACAGACCTACTTCTTCTTAGCGCCGATACACCAAAGCGCTTTGTAGCTGCGAATGAACAATTCGCCATTGGACGGGGCGATCGAGGCGATGGTCGTTTCGCCAATCGAATTGGTGCTCAACACTTCAAATTTCGGACTAGCCCGCAACACGAAGGCGTCGCCAGATTGGTTGATCGCATAGAGCTTATCTGCGGACAGGACCATCGATGACCAGTTATCCGATTTTGCGCCGGGCCCTTTTAGCCGCGGCTCCCAAACGACTTTGCCCGTCCGCAATTCGATGCATTCGGCGATGCCGGGATCATCCAGGATATAGATGTAGTCCCCACTGATCACGCCCGAACCGATCCGCTGCTTGTTTCTCGGGACTTGCCAGAGTCGGAGCTTTTCGGTGACATCTCCCTCGCCGCCGGTTTTTACTCCGAGGGATGAACCACCGAAGCCGCCCATCGCCACCGCCACACCATCGGAATAAAGGGGCGAGGTGTAGACCAACGGATTGAGGCCACGGCAGCTCCAGCGTTCTTTTCCCGTCCGAGGATCGAATGACGCCAATCGCGAGGGAAAGCTCATGAGTAATTCATCGTGACCCTCGACCCTGGAAATTACCGGCGTTGTCCAGGAACCGATCCATGCCGGCTTTGGTTGGTCGGGTTTCTTTTCGCCCGAATCGCCGCCTGCTTCATCGTGTTGCCAGACTGTTTTGCCGGTTGTCTTGTCAACGGCGATCAAGAAAGTGCGCTCGCCTGGGCCAAAGTTCAGCAGACAAAGACTTCCGTACAGAACAGGCGAAGCGGCGTTCCCCCAAATGTGTCTTTGCGGGCCAAGATCGCGATGCCAAATCTCCTTGCCGTCGAGATCGTACGCGTAAAGACCCGCCGCCCCATAGGAAGCGATCACCCGCTCGCCGTCCGTGACCGGTGAAGCCGAACAGTACGGATTGGTTTCATGGGTTGGTTCCTTCTCGGAAACGTCAATCCCGGTTTGCCAGAGCAGCTTGCCATTCGACCGATCAAAACACAGGAGTGTGCGCCGATGTTTGCCTTCTTTGGCCAGTGACCCTTTCTCAATGGCCTGCGTGACAAAGACGCGATTTCCCCAGATTACCGGCGTCGAATTGCCGCGTTCAGGCAATGGGACGCGCCAGCGAACATTCTCACTCGTGCTCCAATGCAGGGGAAGATTCTGCTCGTCGCAAACGCCGGTGCCGTGTGGGCCGCGCCAGGCAGGCCAGTTTCCGGCTAGAGCCGACGTGGCAATAGACAAGAGGGAACAAATAGATATGACTCGCATGGACCGAAGCTAACAGGAGAAAACGATTTTCTGGAACAGAAAATTGGCTACCCCAATGACCCGGATAGCTGCCCCCTACGGCAGCGTTCTTGCCCGGAAGAAACGAGCGTTTTCGTTCCTGCGTACCACGTAGCGAAAGGGCATCGCACCGGAACGATTGAGGAAGTTCGTCACTGGTGACCAATTATTTGTTGCGGTGAGCGAAGTCTCGATAACGTTCGACCGATTGGCGCGGCTTGTCACCGTGGATTGAAGAACATTATTTGTTCCAAGCGTCACGCCATCGAATCGAGTCGGGATCTCCTCATCCGTTAGCGCGCAATCATCCGCGGCATACAAATGGAACCCGCTGCCATTTCCTTTCATGTGAATGAAGACTGTAAAGCTGCTACCCTGGGCGACAGCGGACTTGGCGAGCTGCGTATAATGACGATGGCTGTACACTCTGGGAGTCCACTGCACGGTGCCAGCATTGACGTTGGTGCCACCGGTGGGATCCACTCCCAGACGCATGTAGATGAGCCGGCCCTGATTGTTCCAGACGTCATACTTGTAGACGCCGTTTTCCTGCATGCCGGTCATGAGCCAGGCACTGAAGGTGTAGTCATAGCCGGGAACCGTGTTAGTCACTTGCTGGAAGATAGCAGAATCGGAGGTATCGCCGTTGAGCGCGCCTTGCAGCAACCAGAGCCCATTTGTCGGCTTTAAGTTTCCGAGCCAGGAGCCATCCGACATGCGTATGTCCAAAGGACCTGCCTTGGTCCAGCCGACCAGGGTCGAACGAGGGCTGGCCCCTGAGCCTTCTTCGAAGCTCGGGTCAGCGAGGAGGTTTGTGCCGGCTGGCCTGGTGCAAATCACGAAATCACGCGAGATACCCTGCCGATAACCTAGGGCGGACGATGTAACACGATAGTGGTACATCGTGTGCGACTGCAAATTGGTAAGCGTTAACGAATGCGTCGTCACGAATTGCGTCGAGACTAAAGTGCTCGTATACGGTGGTGTTTCCGCCGCGTACTCGATGAGACTGTCCGAGCCAACGTCCGTCGTCCATTGTATGATCAAGTCGTTGGCACCTCGATCGGCGGGGAGGACTATTGGATCGCTAGTGATTTTCACGATGGGTCGCGTCGCGCTGCCGGCGCTTTCTTCTTCCATGATTGTTCCCGCCAAGTCTACACCCGCGACAGGCAGACCATTTTTGTAAGCCTGTCCGTAAGAAAAGGGATTGGCCGTGTTAATGAGAACCGAAGTACCTGCGCCCGTGAGAACTTCAAGATAGTAGGTCTGCCCTGGGATGAGCGGACATTCGCCTGGAGCCCATGTGACCACCATCTCCGAGTCCGCCGTGGGGCGGGCTGGTTTGTTGATCCTTGATACTCCCACCTGGGCGCCGCCCGGGCCATCGCGCAGAAGGCGGACCATGTAAGCCGGAAATGTTCCATCGGCCAGCCAAAAGGCTGCGCTGATCAGGCTTACTCCCCGAGCGATAAAGCTTTGCCCAACATTGGTTACACCCGAAAAATTGGTACCGCTGGTGAATCGGGTGAACATGTCAGTAATCAGCCCGTCGTCGTCTGACATAATCGTGAGCCCGAGGTCTCGATCCGGGAACGGTGTTTGTGTGACGCCGTTGCCGAGCCAAAGACAACCTCCCGGCATCGGATCGGAGAAGTCAGGACGCGGGTCCATCTGCATGACCGTCCCGGGCGACGATGACCGAATGCGAACGTAATAGGTGCCGTCCGCGATCGTTGGCATTTCTCCATAACCATAAATCGGACGCTGGTCGCCCACGCCGAAGCCGCGGGATTGGCCGACCTGTGCGCCGCCCGGCCCGTTGGTGTGCACCGTCAAGGTGTAGCTTCCGGATGAATCCGGCAGTCGCAGATAAATCATGGTGATTGGCCCTGTGGCCACAAATGTTTGGCCAGACTCCAGGTAGCCCGCCGGGTCCCAAAACGCGGGATAGCCCCACATCGTTGCATTGAGCCGCAGATCGAGATCGGGGCTGTTACCGCTGGATGGAACGTTAACATTGAAAAGATAAGACGATCGCCACCAGACATCCCAGGAGGCGACTGTGTAGCTGCCCGCGACCACGTTGCTCATGGCGAAGGCTCCATAAACATCAGTGTCGTCAAAGCCCCCTATTTGAAAGGAAGTCGGCATATTGGCGTTGACAGCGAACTCGTACTGACCGACGCCGAATGGATCACTGGTCGAACGGCGCGCGTACCAATTTTGATCGCGCAAATGGCCGAGGATTGTGCCGGCGCTCACCTCGTATTGGACCAGCAAAGCGCAGGCAATTATAAACCGGGCGAAGAATCTACAACTTCTCATTCGTCAGAGGCGAATGCTTGAAAGCAAGCTACTCAGGGATGGTTAAAGCTATATCATATCGCAGCCAGAGAACAAAGCTCGAAAGTGCGTCTCCACAGCCTGATTTGACTTGGTTTTCAGCTTCAGTGTACGTTCACGCTCAATGCAGATTGAGAGTTTGAAGGTTTTTTGTGATTTGGCCGAAACGGAGAGTTTCACCAAGACGGCCCAAATCAACAGCATCACTCAATCTGCAGTCAGCCAACAGATCAGCTCCCTGGAACGGCAATTCAAGTCTCTGCTCATTGAACGGAGCAAAAAGCGCTTCCGCCTTACGCGCGAAGGAAAGGTGCTTTACGACTACAGCAAACAGATCATCCAAACTTACGACTCACTCTATTCGAAGCTCCAGGAAATCCAGGACATCATCTCCGGAACAATTCGCGTGGCCACCATCTACAGCATTGGCCTGCATGATCTGCCGCCATACATCAAAAAGTTCCTCAAGGCCTACCCGACAGTGAACGTGCATGTCGAATATCGCCGCTCAAACCAGGTTTACGAAGATGTGCTCAGCAACGTCGTAGACCTCGGTCTGGTGGCGTATCCGGCCCGCGATCCGAAATTGGAGGTGGTCCCACTGCACAAAGATATGCTCGTGCTCATCTGCCATCCGCAGCATCCGTTTGCAAAAACTAAATCGGTGAAATTAAACGATCTCAACGGGCAAAAATTCATCAGCTTTGAGCCGGACATACCGACGCGCCGCGCGATCGATAAGATATTGGCCGACCAAAACATTACGGTTCAACACGTGATGGAGTTTGACAATATCGAGACGGTGAAACGGGCGGTCGAAATCGACGCCGGCATCGCCATTGTTCCTCACGGAACGATCCTGCAGGAAATCAGCAAGCATACTCTTGCGGAAGTGAAGATTGAAGATGCGGAGTCCTTTCGCCCGCTGGCCGCGATTTACAAGAAAAACAAGGTGCTCTCGCCGGCCATGAAGCAATTCCTCGCCATTCTCAAAACGTAGAATGTAAAAAAGACCGATACCTAGGGGGAACACTCCATTTGAGGCGGCCGCTCCCCTTCGTAGGATGTCTGCATGATAGCCCTATCGAAACCACGGTCGCGTCCGCTGACCTTTCGGGATGCGATGCATTCAAAAACAGCCAAGTGTTGGCTCTGCCTGGGCGACTTCTCGAACCCCGATCAGGAAATTCGAAAAATCCGCCACTCGGCTTGTACTCATCCCGACGTGGTGAAAGTCCGATACACGTTTCTGCGCACGCTCTACGGGTGGTAGGCCAAACGTTGGGGTGATTTCCCCAATGCGCCGAGCCTTTGGAGCCGTTATGCTGAGGCTGAACAGACGCCATTGAGACGTCAGTTAGATTGCAGCCCGGGTGGCAGGCGATCAGATCAAAAGAACAAAATAAGGGAGTAATATGAAAAAACTAGTATTGGCCTTCTTGCTCGGAGCGGTATTCGTGGCCGTTGGCAGCGGTTGCCGCACAGCCCATGGTTTCGGCGAGGATATGCAAAAGGCGGGCGACAAGATCCAAGAGAAGACCTAAAGAAAATCTCCGTCTGTGCGCGCACGAAAGCGCGTTTATGGCGGGTTGGGTGGCCGGTTGGCAGGAATGCTTGCCGGTTACTTTTTTGTCCTGAAACCGATTGCTACGGACTCTTTACGGTTTTGAGTTTGAGGGAATAAATGCTTAGCGGCTGCTTTGCCCGCCTTTTTAACGACTACGATAGATGACATGCGACACGGACCGGTCAATCCGGTAAGGTACAATGCCGGGCCGAGAAATCCAGTCCTCGGAGGCGGTTAGGAGCGCGGACATTCCTGTCGGCTGCCCGAGCCACCAAAGGCGGACAAGAATGTCCGCGCTCCGACGCAACGGCGGTTCCGAGGCAGCAATTTTCAAAACCCACTTGATTTGTCAGCTTTGCTCTTTAGCTTGGCCGCATGTCTGAGAAGTTAACTGCGGCCACGAGTCCCAAGTCTTCCGTGGCCGCGTCCGCCGTGCCTTCGGAGAAGTCGAGCCTGTTCGCCTGGTCGGATCGATTTGTGCAACGGCATATCGGTCCCAACGCCGCCGAGGTGACTGAAATGCTCAAGATCTGCGGGTTCCCGAGCCTTGATGCGCTGATCGACTCGGCGGTCCCTTCTCAAATTCGGCTGAAACGGCCCCTGAATTTGCCGGCGTCCCGGAGTGAGCATGGTCTTTTGACCGAGTTAAAAACAATCGCCAGCAAGAACCGGGTCTTCAGGTCGTTCCTCGGGACCGGCTATTCGGATTGCATCACTCCGCCGGTAATTCAACGGAACATCCTCGAAAACCCCGGCTGGTACACTCAATACACTCCCTACCAGGCCGAAATTGCCCAGGGCCGGCTCGAGGCGCTGCTGAATTTCCAAACGATGATTATCGACCTCACCGGCATGGGAATCGCCAATGCTTCTCTGCTGGATGAAGGAACTGCCGCCGCGGAAGCGATTTCGATGGCGCACGCGCTTAAAGGCACGGATCAAAAGAAGAAAGTCTTTCTTTCGGATAAGTGCCATCCACAGACGATCGAGGTGGTCCGCACTCGCTGTCGCGCCCTCTCGGTCGAGGTCGTGGTTGGCAATCATCATTCCTTCCAGCCGGCTGGCCAGTTTTTTGCCGCTGTCGTGCAATATCCGGCTACCGACGGGACCATTTTCGATTATCGCGCACTGGCCAAACTTTTGCATGAAAACGACGCGTTGCTGATCGTTGCGGCGGACTTGCTCGGCTTGACGCTGCTGAAACCGCCCGGCGAGTTCGACGCAGACATCGTGGTCGGCAACAGCCAACGATTCGGTGTCCCGCTCGGCTACGGCGGACCACACGCAGCCTTTCTGTCGACTCGCGACGCCTTCAAGCGCCACATGCCCGGCCGAGTAGTCGGAGTCTCCAAAGACACGCAGGGCCGGCCGGCCCTGCGCCTGGCCCTGCAGACACGCGAACAGCATATCCGCCGCGAGAAGGCCACCAGCAACATCTGCACTGCGCAGGTTTTGCTGGCAGTGATTGCGTCCATGTATTCGGTATATCACGGTCCCGAGGGCCTGCGCAAAATCGCCCGGCGCATCCATCTGCTCACCGATGCTCTCGCGCGCGGCTTGCGCAAATTGGGCTTCGAAGTATCACCCGAAACGTTTTTCGACACGATCGCCGTAAATTTAGGCAATCGTCGCAGCAAAGACATCGTCGAGCTGGCAGAAAAGGAGCAGATCAATTTAAGAGTCATCGATGCGCAAACGATCGGCATCTCGCTGGACGAAACGACATCGGTCGAGGACTTGCAGCACCTGCTGAAAATTTTCAATGGCGGTCGTGAGGCTGCGTTCAAAATTGAAGACCTTGCGGACGGGCCTGTGAGATTCGAGGCGCCGTTTGCGCGCTCGACCCCGTTTCTGACGCATCCGGTATTTAACAAATATCATTCCGAGACAGAGATTCTTCGTTACATGAAACGCCTGGAATCTCGCGATTTGTCGCTGACCACTTCCATGATTCCGCTCGGCTCGTGCACGATGAAATTGAACGCCACGGCTGAAATGTTTCCGGTGACGTGGCCGGAGTTCAGCAAGCTGCATCCATTCGTTCCAAGCTGGCAAGCGGAGGGTTACCAGACAATGTTCCAGCAACTGCAAAGATGGTTAGCCGAGATCACCGGTTTTAAAGCGGTATCGCTCCAGCCCAACGCCGGATCACAGGGCGAATATGCGGGGTTGTTGGTGATCGCGCGCTATCATGAGAGCCGCGGAGAACAACATCGCAAAGTCTGCCTGATTCCCACTTCAGCGCACGGAACCAACCCGGCCAGCGCGGTGATGGCCGGGATGACCGTCGTGCCGGTGGCATGCGAGGCTGATGGGGACATCAGTTTAAGCGACCTGAAAGCGAAAGCCGAGGCCCACAAGGACCAGCTCGCTGCGCTCATGGTGACCTACCCGTCGACGCACGGGGTGTTTGAAGAAACGATCACGGACATTTGCAAGATCCTGCACAGCTACGGCGGGCAGGTCTACATGGATGGCGCAAACATGAATGCCCAGGTCGGCCTTTG
>Ga0137394_10003811_pt1 | contig 11367 bp, 10 predicted proteins | sample czobulk116metaG_FD_108278 | JGI IMG/M metagenome (GOLD analysis project Ga0137394, IMG submission 108278) | Vadose zone soil microbial communities from Angelo Coast Range Reserve, California, USA - czobulk1.16 metaG | ecosystem: Environmental > Terrestrial > Soil > Vadose zone | place: USA... | reverse complement strand
GCCCTCATCCCCACGGGCGGCCAAGGCAGATTGCTGACAAAACCGTTTATCGTTCCCAGCGACCGCCTCACGATCAACGCCAACGCCGCGCGCGGTGAAGTGCGCGTCCGCCTCTTGAACGAAAGCGGCCAGCCGTTGAAAACGCTGGGCAACTCCGAAGCCAAACCTCTTTCGGGAGATCTGCTCGCAGAAGAGGTGCGCTGGCAAAGATCGTTTCAGCCTTTGCGCGGCAAACCGGTCCGGTTGGAGTTCACCCTGCACAACGCTTCCTTCTTCGGTTTTGAGTTCGGTCTTTAGCAGTTGAGGGGATATCAAACAAGCCAAGGACCCGGATTTTAACAGGAGCGTGCGGAGAGAACAGAGATTTCTTCCTCTGTTTGCTTCTGTTAAATTCCTGTTTTGATAACAAAAAAACATCCGCGCAATGTCCTGATTGACTCGACTGGTTCGTCATAGTGATGTTATCGACCTGACGAAACCGTGAAACGATAGGTCGCAGTCGTTGAAAGAAAGAAAATTTATGGCAACAAAGAATACAAATGATATCCGACTCCATCGAGTGCTCCGGGCGACGCCCGAGAGAGTTTACCGAGCGTTCCTCGATGCCGACGCCATGGCCAAGTGGCTTCCACCGAACGGGTTCACGGGCAAGGTTCATCAGATGGAGGCTAAGGTCGGCGGCACCTACAAGATGTCGTTCACCAATTTCACCACCGGCAAGAGCCACTCGTTCGGCGGCGCCTATATCGAGCTTAAGCCGCACGAGCGCATCCGCTACACGAACAAATTCGATGACACGAACCTGCCCGGAGAAATGCAAACCGCGATCGTCCTGAGGAAGGTGTTCTGCGGAACAGAATTGAACATCACCCAGGAAGGAATACCCGCCGCGATTCCTGCGGAGGCTTGCTATCTGGGCTGGCAGGAATCGCTAGCGCTCCTGGCGAAGCTCGTCGAGGCTGAGATACTGGATCAGCAGTGAAAACCGTTCGCGGAGGCGCCCTGAAAAAGCAGAATTCGTTTGATGAGTGTGATTGTTTAGGACCCGTTTTCGTTTTTGCAGCGAACTCCCGATAACGGGCATCGGGAACTGAATAGGAGCAAGACGCAACGAAGACAGGGACCTCTTCTATCGATTTTGGAGGCGTTGTCGGAAAAATGAGGGTGCTGACCAATCCGCCCTAAAGCGCCGAGGATGCAGCCTTGCGGTGATGCTGTGGGGTCTAATATGATTAGCGAAAGGCCGCAAATGAAGCTGAACCGTTCAATGGTGCCTGTGACCAGGATAGTCACCTTATTGATTTTGTTTTCTGTTGCGCGCGCAAACAGCCTCGCCGGGCCCGAGCGAATTGAAGCCGGGCCGCAAGGCTCTTCGCTGAGTGGCTCAATGATGGCGGCTTTGGACGTCCAGTTCGGGGTCCACGTGAGCGGCTCGCTGGAGCAGCAGATTGAAAAGCTACAGCGGGAACTGCGCCTGCTGGAGTTTACGAGGGACACCTTTCCTGCTCTGTCAAAATCGATCAGCCTGGCAGGTACCAACGTGCCGATGACTCAATGCGTGAATGAGCTGTCTCGGCTCGCCGGGAAGCCAATTCCGATCGACCCGGCCCCGAACGATTTTTCAACGAAGGAGTTTGTGTTCCGGGATTTGCCGCTGGTGGATGCGCTGAAGTACCTGGTCGCGTTTGACGACGCGATCCTCGATGTGAGCAAAGGCAAGCTGGTGTGGCGGCCAGTGCGTCAGGGCCTTGCGTTGAAGGCGGAGGAATACGATTTACTCAAGTTGATGACGAGCCAGAGATACAATGAAGTCGAACATATCCTGGCGACGAAAGCGCCGGACGTGCGGAATATTCGTGACCAAGACCAGGAGACGTTGCTTCATTTTGCCGCCTGCCATAATCGGAGGTCGATCCTCACTCGGCTGCTGGAGCTTGGGGCGGAGGTGAATGCGAAATCGAGCACCGGGTATACGCCGCTCCACGACGCGGCGCGATTCGGGAACACGAGCTGTGTGGAGGTGCTCTGCGTAACGGTGCGGATGTTTCCATCAGCGACAACAACAATGATACGTCCCTGGAAACGGCGTTGTACTATGGGTACCGGGATGTTGCGAAACTGCTCGCGGAACATGAGGCGAAGTTGGATATCTTTACGGCTTCGGGTCTTGGCATGGTCGAACCGGTTCGCAAGTTTCTGAAGGAACAAGGGACTTCCGGCTGGACTCACGCGACGGGCCCGAAGGGGCGCCACAGTGCTTTCGGGGGTTACGGCGTGACGCCCTTACACTGCGCGGCACGTGGGGGGAGCGTCGAGGTTGCGGCGATCCTTATCGAGCGCGGCCTATCCGTGTCTGCGACGGACTCGCAGGGTGCTACGCCGCTGCATTGGGCCGCGGCGGAGGGGCAACTGAACACGGCAAAGCTTTTGATCGAAAAAGGAGCGGATGTTAACGCGACGAACCTTTTCGGCAGCACGCCTCTGCTTGCGGTGGCTCGTGGCAAGGTCGCTTCGGCGGTGGTGCAGTTGCTGGTGCAGTCGGGTGCGCGAGTGAGCGCCGTTGATAGCCGCGGAGAAAACGCACTGCATAAACTGGCGTGGTTCGGGTATCCACAAGAGAATATCAAGAGCGCGCAAACCCTGCTGGACGCCGGGGCGGATGTGAATGCGAAAAACCATGATGGCAAAACCCCGCTCGATATTCTCTCGGACAATAAGTTCCGCAACGAGGGGCTCGTGAAGTTGTACCGCAATTATGCGAGAGGGAGGTAAATTTCCGCGCGCTACTGATTACTCATATTACCGATTACTGGGCTTCCTCTCCCTTTAGATACGGATTCACCATTGCTGGTCATTTTTTCGTCATGACCCATCTCCGCGCTTGCCGGCGTCTCTCCGGTGAATTCTGCCCTCCCTAACTGATTACTGATATTACTGATCGCCGATCACTGCCCGCCGCCGTTTGGCGGCCATTCCACGCCAATCAATTCCTTTGGCAATTGTTTCGGGTCAACCGGGTAAATGAGCGACATGTCGGGCTTGGTCGTTGCGCCGGGCAGAAATTCAGTTTCCTCCGGCGCGCCCACGTTGAACACCTGACGCAACTGGTCTGGCCCGACGAGCACACCGCCGTATTTCGGCACGGTCAATGTATCGTCGCCCACGCGCATGCGGCCCACGCCTTCGAGCACAAAATAAAATTCCTCCGCGCGGATGTGCTTGTGCAGCGTGTTCGCGCTCCTGGGCGGCAATCGCCAGAGCCGTGCGCTGAGATTGTGGCTCCCGGTGCGCTCCAGATAATCCGCATTCGGGATCTGCATCAGGTTAGAGGGCCGCCAGGAGAGCTCTTCCGGCTTGATGAGATGGTAACCTTGGATGACTTTCATAGAGTTGTCGGCGAACCCTTCACCGTCGGCAAAGTAAAGCAACTCGCGCAACGCCTCACAAGCCTGGGGGCAAGGAACACGAAATTTCGGTGTAGTCCGTCTGAGGAGTGTGATTGTTTGGGTGACCCGGTTTTGACCCTTGACCCGGTTTGGAATTGTCGCTTTGTCGGCCCAGGTTTCGCCGAAAGAGGTCTTGCCCATAAGACGCAACCTCGGTGGGGCAGAGGCCTTACGCTGCGGATCAAGATAGGCTTTTATCAAGCCGCTGGATCTCTTTTTTGAGCAGGCCGGAAACACGGTGCTTGGCCAGATACACACGACCTGCACTGACACCGAGGGTTTTGGCAACTTTCGATATCGGCCATTTTTTCACCACGTAGAGGTCGAACATCTGATAGTGCTCTTCCTTTATCTGACGCTTCACTCGTTCCAAAGCTGCGTCCACCAAATTCTGTTGCCATTCCAAGTCCCAAATGGCCTCCAAGGCGGAACAATAGGGGTTGATTATGTCATCAAGTTCCGCCATGGGATTCTTGGCAGTGGACTGTGGAGGTTGTCGTGAGGAGGGTAGGCGTTTTTTCAGTTGATCGGCAATGCGCCAGCGGATGATATTTCGCAGCCAACCCTTGAAGGAGCCTTTGGCAGGATCCCGGTTAAACTTCTCAATGTGTTTGGCGACGGAAATGACTGTTTCCTGAACGGTGTCCTGTGCTTCTTCTTCGGTGAGGCCCGATTTAAGCGCCAGTCCGTAGATGAGCCGCCAGTAGGTGTCGAAGAAATCTTTCCAACTTTCCTGATCGTCCCAGTTGTGCAAGCGGCTCAACAAACTGTAGCGCGTGGGAAGAAGATTCTCTCTAGTATTGTTCATGCACCCAAGGGTCCGTCTCTTATGTACTCGTGGATAAAATGCGCTTTCTTTCATAATTCTTCAATTTGGCCCCTAAAGCCAGAGTCGAATTTCTCAAACCGGGACTTCGGGTGTGGGCTGGATGATGTGCCGCCCATCGCGCTTGAGTTCGCAAAACGGGCCACAAACGCGGCTCTTTGCCTGACGATGTCCTGGCTACGCACATCTTGTGAAGATTTTTCTCGGAGGGGAGACACAGCCAATGATCGTAGAACTTCCGGAGCAGAGGGCAATACACTCCCTCTTGACAAGATTTTCGGCGAGTAAGCTGGGGTTTGTGCCAGCATCGTTTAGTTCACCAGTCGGTAAAAAACGATTTTTTCAAAAACGTTCAGTCTGACGGTATTTTGAGGCCCCGAGGCAATGGTCGCGTTAGTGACAGGCGCCCAAAGGACAGGGGGCGAAAGATTAGTCGTGCTTTGCAGCGTAAACCCCGAAGCGGTAGTGCTGGGCCAGGTAATTACAAATTGATTTGTCTCCCTGGCGATGTGCAGTTGAGGCCGAGGCTCGATTCGCACGCAGGGGCAAAACTCGGAGGTGTTGGCGTCTGCATCGGTGGCTGTGGCGCTGATAAAGCGGCCAATGGAAACGGTGTTTGTAAACGTGACGGTGAAGCGATTGCTGCCTGTTGGACCGGCGGCAAGGGCGGTGGCGCCAATCAGGGTCTGGCCTTCTCCGTAGCCTGATGGACTACAGATCGCGTTGGAAAACAATTCGATGGTGACCACGGCGTAGGGGCGGGTGATGACAGCGCCGGAAATGGTGGTGCTGCCGTCGAAATTAGCGACAGCCACGGAAACAAAAGGAAAGTTTTGGAGGTTATTGGCGCCGGAATCGGAGTCGTCAGAGTCGTTGGGGCTGACGCCACTTGGGGCCAAGTCGATACCGAGGCGGGTATTGTTGAAGATCGAATTCCCCCGAATGAGATTGTTTGCGCCGGATTCCACGAAAACACCACTCAATTTATTAAAAGCAATGAGATTTGCGGCCCCGGCAACCGAACCGCCGACCGTGTTCGTGGATGAATTTTGAAAGTACACACCATGCTCAGCATTGCCGAGATTGGCAGTGCCGCTCAAATCTGCCCCGATGAAATTCCCTTGGACCAAATTCCCCGTGGCGTTGTCCCAAATTTCCAGCCCGCTTAGCCCGTTTGCGGAAATGACGTTACGCGCGCCGGGAGTAGTTCCGCCCACCGTATTATTCGCTCCGGCAGTGATGAAGACTCCATCCTCCCTGTTGCCCAAGGCGATTGTTCCTGTAATATCTGTCCCGATAAAGTTACCCTGGACAAGATTACCAGCAGCTCCCTGCAGGATGATTCCGCTGAGGCCATTGCCTGAAATAAGGTTTCCGGCACCTAGCGTGGTGCCTCCGATGATATTTCCCGAGGACAAGACATTGATGCCAGCTTGCATGTTGCCCAGTTTTTGAGTGCCGCTGACGTCAGTGCCGATGAGATTGCCGCGCACGAGGTTGTTGAAGGAGCTATTCCAGATCTGTATGCCGATGATTCCGTTGCCGCTAATGACATTGGCTGCTCCCGGAACCGTCCCACCGATCAGGTTTCTCGTCGTGTGGCTAAGATTAATTCCCGCTTGTGCGTTGCCCAAGTTTATCCTGCCGGTTGCATCGGTTCCGATAAAGTTGCCCGCCACGACGTTGGTCGCACCCGGATCACTGAAGTCCCAACTCGCCAACTCAAGTCCTGAGAAGCCGTTTCCAGAAATAACGTTGCGGCTCGCGCTAGTTGTGCCGCCAATGATATTGCCAACCGAATCTACAAGAAAGATCCCGTCCTGGCCGTTGCCCAGCCGCCCAGTGCCTGCCTCATTCAAACCGACAACGTTACCCTGAATGATGTTTGCGCTCCCGGAGCGTTGGAATAAAATAATTCCGCTGAACCCGTTTCCTGAAATGACATTTCGTGACGCCTCGTTTGTTCCGCCGATGCGGTTGCCGGGCGTGGTCACAAATATGCCATGCCGGCCATTCCCCTGGCTGATTGTTCCAGTGACATCTGTCCCGATGAAATTGCCCTCAATGATCGTACCGCTTGCGCGGGTTATGCCTGACGTGGTCAATGAAATACCGTCCTGACTGAAACGGTTAATCACCAGTCCACGAATGGTGCAGCCAGCCGCCACCAAGCGGAGACCATCCGCGGCCGGACCGGCGTTCTGGCCGTTAAGTTCGATAATGGGACGGCCGCTAAATCCAGGTTGAGTGGCTCCATCCATCAAGACAGAGTTGATTATTCCAGGAGAAGAGTTGGTTATAACGGGGAGCGGCGACATTGGTGCGATCATGTAAGGAGGTGATCCCGAGATTTGGAAATAAATCTCGTCTGCCCCAGCAGCGCTATTGGCATCGAGGATAGCCTGGCGCAACGACCCGGGACCGGCGTCAGCCGTGGTAGTCACCTGGAAGGTGGCGGCGGAAGTGCGCAGCATGGCTGCAAGAAGCACGACAAGAATGTCCAAGAGTCGACAATTGAGTGGAAGCTGTGCGGTTTTCATAGTTGGCATTTCGCGCCGGCCTCGGTTTTCAGCATGGGACCGGATGTATTCGTAATAGCTCTTTGGGAAAAGCACCTTTCTTTCAAAAAAATGAAAATATTTTTACGGTCGTGACCGAATAGAGACGGCTATGGAGGGTTCACCTGGGACGAAGCCGATGCGGAGCTATTCTGCTGTAATCCCAAGGAGGAAAGGAGAAGACTCTTTGTTGTTCGAAACAAAATCGATAGCAGCGATTTCAGAAGCGGGCTCGGGATTAAGCCAGGTGGTATGGAACACTCGGAGCGGGCCGCCTTTATCATCTGCACCGAGGGAAACCTCAACTGATTTGCTTACGGGGAGAGGATCCGAAGAAACGTAATAGTCGCGGACGTCTTGACCGTAAATAAGAGGAATTACCTGGACACCTGAACTGTTGCGAACCAGGAAACGAGCGATTTCCGTTCCTTCCACCGCTTTCCATCGAGCGCCATGCAGGAAATGCAATCTTTGGCAGCTCCGTGCGACTGGGATACCAATGGCTTTGCTGGGATAGGTCCAGCCGAATTTCGCAATTTCACCTCCGTTAAGCTGCACACAAGCTCGAGCATCGAACTGCACCTGATCAAAGACCTGATCAAAGACCTGTGCATTGACGATTCGACTGAACATAGGCTGACTCACAATACCTCTTAGTCCTGCGTTGTAGTGCGCGGACAGGTCGATTAACGTCGGCGGGCAATTTGATTGTCGAGCGGGAACGAAGTAGGGAAGGGCTTCAGGCGCGCGTTGCTGTCGGCCCAGCAAATCAGCGAGCCGCAAGAGCGTTCGGTCTCGGGCAATCTTCCTGAGAATCGAATCGGGCTGAGGAGCTGTTTGGGAGAGCCGGTTTGAATTCACCTGTACGGCAATCGACTCAAGCTCGATTTTTCCCATCTTAGGGGCAACGGCCGGGGTTAGGCGGAGCAAATCGATAACGTGATTCTTCCAGTTGAGATGATTGCTTAGGTCGAGATCATAGGTTGTCATTTCAGCATCATTCGGCTTAATTCGGAAATCGATGTGCTGCGTTTCTCGGGTGCCCCCTGAACCGACCATTCCCCAGTAAATTCTTGCCTTTGACGCCGCAGTGGCGTTCCGCATCCGGACGCGGATGGAGGGAAACAAGCTGCCGCTAAAGGAAATGCCTGTTCTGTAGATGTACGGATCGCCGCCGCCAACATTAAAAACCAAGTGGGCTCCGGCCACAGTCGCATTGGTGATGTCGTGATAAATCCATTCGCGGACCCTCTGGCGCGTCTCAAATCTCCAAACGATGCTTTCATTGTCGGTGTATTCAATTGCTTGCACGAATGCAGCGTAAGCTTCATCGAAAAGACCCAGTTGCTGTCGAGATGCTCCCCAGGCACTCAACAAAAGCGGATTGCGGGGGTCGCGTTTCAAGGCCAGGGAGATCTCCCCGATTGTGCGTGGAAGATTCGCGGAACGCTCCCATGCATCGACAAGCGGAAGGAGTTTGTGCAATTTGGCGAGCTGCGCTGAATCAGGGGCCTGGGCAGGGGTCTGCGCCGATGGCATCAACCTTGGACCTGCCGGGACGGCAGAAAAAGCAGTCTGCTTAGGCACTGCATGCCAGTGTCGCAGCCATACGCCGCATAAAGCCAGAGTGGCTACGGCCGTCCCTACCATATAAAAGATCCGGCGCTTGATTCTTTGTGAACCCTCTGGAGATTTGCGTTTGTGCAATGCAAGCAGATCAGCATGCATTTCTTCAGCGGACGCATAGCGCCTTTTTGGGTCGGCACGGCAGGCCTTAATGATAATTTCGTTCAGGTGAATAAGTTCTCCGCCGGAGGCAGTCTCCTCCAGATTGGTCGGAAGCTCAGGATAGTCGTGCCGGTCCTTTCCGGTGCTGATTTCGTAGAGGACTTTGCCCAGCGAATACAGGTCAGATTGGGCTGAATTGGAACCTTGCCTGGGTGTGAATCCTTCCGTGCCTACGTACGACTGAGCATCGCTGACCTGGGCAACCGTACCTATGTCGGCGAGCTTTGGCACATCGTTGACGAAGATGATGTTGGACGGCTTGATGTCGCGATGTATGAGACCTTGCTTGTGGAGGTAAGTCAGAGCCGAGGTGAGCGCCAGCCCGATCTGAACACAGCGCTCGACGGGGAGGCAGTCAAGATTGGAGACTTCGTTCGCAAGCGTGCGGGGTTTGTAACTTCCAAGGTTTTCGTTCGTGGTTTGCAGTTGATCCCGCCCGCATTCCGGGCTGCGCGATTCGGCTACCCCATTCAGAGCGTCGGCCAGTTCCATCACGTAATAGAAATATCCAGCGTCATCATTGCGTCCGACTTGGAGGATGTCCACCAGTCCTTCATGCGAACGGGAGATCGGCTCGAATTTTTTGATCCCCGAGAATTCACGTTCATATGGCCGCTCGTGGGTAAAGGTCCTGCGAAAAACGACTTTAACTGCGCGGAGGGTCCCGAGCGCGCTTTCCGCCAGCCACACCTCGCCGTAGCTGCCCTGGCCGATGTGGCGGATCAGTTTGTGGTCAGGAATGGAGAGACAGGGCGCGCCTTGCGGTTCGGGAGGCGTCGAATCCGACCGCCTCGATGAAAGATCAGGACTCATGCAATCCTTTGGCTCGCTGCGATGAAAGCAGAGTTCGGTCGCGGAAGCAATGCCTTAAAATGCCAGTGCGCCAAGCAAAGCTTGGATGTTTGGAGGGTGAAAGTCCCTCAAATCAAATCAGAGTGAAAACGAAGAGATGAGTTCAGTCATAACGAACTGAATGGAAAGGTCTAACCAACCACCCAAAACCGAGTGTTGCCGGTCCGAAGGACAGGGCGGTTTACCGCTGGAAGGTAAGCTCGCTCGAAGGGCGGCACGGAAGCAAACACAGGTTAACTCGTCAGCCGCAAATGCCAGTCGTACGGCGCTAAAGCAATTCAGCCTCGATACTAATCTAAACGCAGATGGGGACGGCGTTGACATTCCGGAACCCAACACAACGGCAACCGCCAAAGGTGAGGTTGCTGGCGATCTGCCGGGGTCTCAGAGCGTGGCGGATGAGAAAGAAACATCCAGGAACTTGGGACGCCCTCCCATCTCCCGGCGTTCTAACTACGAGAACCAACCGGGTAGCCTGATTCAACCCAAAGGAGAACGGGCGAGGGATGAGGAGAGAATCAGATCGGCCCATAGTAGCCCGGACCCAAGCGCGAGCCTGGGACCGAGCCAAGGAGCCGACATCACAACGAAGCCTGCACAGGCTACCCGTGCCGTAAGAACGACGGAACCACACGGGCGAACCTTCCTGCGGGCCATAACCAACAAGGCAGCTCAGTGCAGCCTTGCCGTGACGGCGAGAGCCTCCTAGCCGCTCTCAAGCACGTGAATCTCTACGGAGATCACTACCGCGCGGCGCGTACGTGAGCGAGTTGTGGTGAAGAGCCCGGTGCGGGAAAACTGCACGCCGGGATCTGTGAGGGGGGCGCGGAGCAATCCGCGTCCCTACCTCGATAACACCAACGGATTTGACGGGCGCCAATGTCCCTCGGCCCAGGTGCGGCCGAGCATGTGGCCGTAGGAGAGGGTGACGAGAGCCAAATCGTGAGCTTCGCGGCTACCGAAGGTCGCGAAGCCATAGTTGGCCCCGGCACTCAGACCGATAGACTGTGCCTCGCGCCGGAATCCTTCACCAATGCCATTTTCCCAAATCCGCTTTCTCTCCAATTCGAGATTGAATCTGGGCATCGATACGGCGTTTGTAAGCCGGAGCGGCTCCTGCGCTCGAGCGTCCATTAGGGTTCCTGGCGCAACCCACAGAGCGGTGAGGCTCGCAAGAATCCCGTTGTTGGTTTTCCAAGCAGTCATAACTATCATTGAACAATGCGAGATCACAAAGAAGTGCCTAACGGCTTCTTGAAGGCTTCCGTCCGCACCCAAATGATCGGTTTAAATCCGGATTTCGAAATTCCTCATTCCAACGTTTGCGCGATGTATCCGCCGACTCGGCCTACAAATTAGTCAGCCGTCACCGATTCGGGTACGAGCGCCAAGGCCGCTTTCGCGCAATCGACGTCGTTCTCCACCGTGGGCGCCCCGCTCAGCCCGATCGCCCCGACAACTTCTCCGTTCACCTTAATGGGAAACCCTCCACCCCACGCCGCCACACGCGCGAGCGTGGGGATGCCGGCCAAAAGTGAGGGGTCGCCCTGGATAAAGTTGAAAAAATCCTGCGTGGAGACGCCGAACAGAGCTGTATAGGCCTTATTCTGCGCCATCTCAATGCAAAGGATCGGAGCCCCATCCATCCGACCGAATGCCTTGAGATTGCCGCCGTCATCGAGAATCGCCACGTTCTCGGTAACGCCAAGTTCTTTGGCTTTCGCCACCGCTTCATCCACCATTTTCTGTGCTAGCTCAGAAGAGATACTGTGTTTCTTCACCACGTAAGCCATGGTGGGAGTCTCTGATTGAGTTTTCATAGTATTGGAGTCTTTCATATTTTAATTAGTGTTATTAAAGCTGCGCTTAGGCGTTCATGCCGCCATCGACTGTCAGG
>Ga0137394_10003809_pt1 | contig 11372 bp, 4 predicted proteins | sample czobulk116metaG_FD_108278 | JGI IMG/M metagenome (GOLD analysis project Ga0137394, IMG submission 108278) | Vadose zone soil microbial communities from Angelo Coast Range Reserve, California, USA - czobulk1.16 metaG | ecosystem: Environmental > Terrestrial > Soil > Vadose zone | place: USA... | reverse complement strand
GCCTGACCTGGCGGCCGGCCGCGCGACCGCTTACAACCATTCCCGTGATCCCACTGCGGGATACCATCCCCTCGCGCACCGCGCCGCTGGTGACGGTGGGCCTCGTCGCGGTCAACGTGCTGGTGTTCCTGCACGAGACCGCGCTGGGCCCGTACCTGCCGCAGCTGATCCAGCACTACGGCCTTACGCCCTATACGTTCGTGCACTGGGGAGAGCAGTTCGGGAACCCCCTCGACCCGGCGCGTTTCCTGCCGCTCTTCACCAGCATGTTCTGGCACGGGGGGTGGCTGCACCTCATCGGCAACATGCTGTACCTGTGGATCTTCGGCGACAACGTCGAGGATCGGCTCGGGCACGGGCGCTTCCTCTTCTTCTACGTCGGCTGCGGGCTGGTGGCGGCGCTCACCCAGGTGGCGCTCTCGCCGGACTCGACGGTGCCCACGGTCGGTGCCTCGGGCGCCATCGCGGGTGTACTGGGCGCCTACCTCATCTCGTTCCCGCGCAGCCGGGTGGTGACCTTCGTCCCGCTCTTCATCTTCCCGTGGATCGTGGAGATCCCGGCCGTCGCGTACCTGATCATCTGGTTCGCCATGCAGCTGTTCGCGGGCGTTGCGTCGCTCGGCCAGGGGGAAGCGCTGGGCGGCGTCGCTTGGTGGGCACACATCGGCGGGTTCGTGGCCGGACTCCTGACCGTGGGAGTCCTGGCGCCGCGACGCTTGACGCAGGTTGCCTGAACCCTTACACGACCCGCCCATATGATCGGAGTCGTCCAGGCGCTCGACGCCGCGCGTGGGATCACGGATCGGGGATTCACTTTCGTCGGAGCCCGGGGGCCCGGCGAGGATCTCACCCTCTCCTTCGACGAGCTGCGCCTCCAGGCGCTGCGGCGCGCCAGCCACCTGCGCGCGATGGGACTCACCAAGGGCGACCGCCTCGCGCTGGTGATCCCCGAAGGCGAGGATTTCATCCCCACCTTCCTGGCCGCCCTCTGGCTGGGCGTGGTGCCGGTGCCGCTCTACCCGCCGGTCTCGCTGGGGAAGCTGGACGCGTTCATGGACGCCCTGGTCGGCATCCTCAACGTGGCCCAGCCCAAGGCGCTGGTGACCAGCGAGCGGGTGGGCAAGGTGCTCTGGTCCGCAGTGGGCAAGGTGGGCACGCTCGAGCGGGTCATCCTCACCCCGGAGCTGCGGGCCGACGTTCCGCTCATCGATCCGCCGCCCCACCCGGCGGACCACGAGATCGCCTTCTTGCAGTTCACTTCCGGCAGCACCTCCGCGCCCAAGGGCGTGATGGTCACGCACGGAAATCTCATAGCGAACTCGAAGGCCATCCTGCACGACGGGCTGCAGTGGCGGCCCGGAGACGTGACCGTCTCCTGGCTGCCGCTCTACCACGACATGGGGCTCATCGGGATGGTGCTGTGCCCCATCGTGGTGCACATGCCGGCCGTGTACATCCCCACCATCTCGTTCATCAAGAACGCGACGCTGTGGATGGAGACGATGCACAAGCATAGGGGATCGCTGACCTTCGCGCCCAACTTCGCCTACGCGCTGGTGACCCGGCGCGCGCGGCGCGAGCAGATCGCCCGCTGGGACCTGTCCCGGATGCGGGTGCTGGGCTGCGGGGCCGAGCCCATCCACCCCGACACCATCCGCGCCTTCCTCGCCGCCTTCGAGCCGGCCGGGCTGCGGCCGACCGCGATCCTCCCTTCCTACGGGATGGCGGAAGCGACCCTGGCGATGTCCTTCATGCGCCTCGACGACGCGTTCAAGACCGACCGCATCGACCAGGAGCGCTACCACGCCGACCGGAAGGCGGCGCCCTCGGCGAACGGCGCCGCCACGATGGAGGTGGTCTGCTGCGGACGCGCGTTCCCCGGGCACGAGCTGTCCATCCAGAATGAGGACGGGCGCATCCTGCCCGACCGCAGCGTGGGCGAGATCTGCTTCCGGGGGCCGTCGGTGACCGCCGGCTACTGGAACGATGCCGACGCGACGCGGACATCCGGCCTGGGGCGCACGGGCGGCTGGCTGCGGACCGGCGACCTCGGGTACATGGTCGACGGCGAGGTGTACATTTCGGGGCGGCTCAAGGACATCCTGATCGTCAACGGGCGCAACTACTACCCGCAGCGCATCGAGTGGGCGGTGGAGGAGCTGCCCGGCGTTCGCCGCGGATCGACGGTGGTGTTCTCGCGACCCGGCAAGGCGTCGGAGGAGGTCGTGGTCGCGGTCGAGACGCGCGATCGAGAGCCCGAGAAGCTGCGCGGCGCCATCGTCGGCAAAGTGAGCGAGGACCTGCAGCTCGCCGTGGCCGACGTCGCCCTGGTGGCACCCGGGAGCATTCCCAAGACCAGCTCGGGCAAGCTGCAGCGCCGCAAGACCCGCGAGATGTACCTGCGGGGCACGCTGGGAAAAGAAGGCGGGCGCACGGCCGGCGCCATGGGCAACCGGCTGCTGGCGGCGAAGCACCTGGCCTACTCACTCGTCGGTCGCGCGCGCCACGAGGCGCGCGGGCTGATGCGCAAGCTGACCGGAGCGTAGCCCGACATGGCGCAGACCATCGACATCCTCGAGATGTTCAGGCAGGCCGCGCTCGAGGTGGACAACCGCAAGCTTCCCCAGCTCACGCGCGAGACCGTCATCGCGACGCTGGGGATGGTCTCGGTGGCCGCCATGGCGCTGGTCAGCTACTTCGAGGAAAAGCTCGGCGTCCGCATCCCCGCCGAGGACCTGGCCCGCATCCGCACCGTCGGCGACCTCCGCGACACCATCGCCCGCCTCCTCCCACCGGGCACCCAGGTCGCCGCCTAGTCACCTTCGTCGCCGGCCCGGCATTCCTTCGCTTCCTTCGCGCGCCGCTCCTCGTCCTCGCGCCGGAGCCGCTCTTCAAGGGCCCGTTTCCCTTCCTGCCACAGCCGCTCCGCCTCGGCGTACTTGTCGACCTCGGGCGGCAGCTCGCGCAGCCTCCTCAGGTCCCTGATGGAGATGAGCGCGCAGAGCATCTGCCCGCGACGACAGACCACGACGCGACCGCCCTCGTATGCGGCCGTGTTCAACACGTCCGCGAATCTCTTCCGCGCTTCCGTGACCTCGATTTCGTACTCCTTCACCCGCCCTCCCTCACCCGCCGCCCGCAACTCGATGCAATCTTTCTAGCAGGCCCCTCCGACATCGCTGTCCCCAGGGTGCACGCCCAGATTGAGGTTGTTCTTTGGGGGCCGAAAAAAACCGAAGCGAATTCGCTCGCTTCCGCGAGGCGCCTCTCGTCGGCCGCCCCGATGATCCAACGCTCGGAGCATCGACGGGCATCTGGAACGGGGGGATATCCCCAGACCTGACATGTACCAGCTGTACAGAGGCACCGACCGGAACTCTCCCCCCGCCGGCGATTGCACAAGCTGGCTGCGCGCGCCTCAAACTGATCGTGCACCCCTGTCCCCAGCAGCCGCGCCTCGGCCCCAGCGAGGAGCCGCTCGGGGGGAGACACCCCCGGAACCAACATGTACGAGCTGTACAGAACGGGTCCGGGGTCCACCCCCCCCCGCCCCAGGAGATATCCCCGGATCGAACATGTACGAGCTGTACAGAACGGGTCCGGGGGTATCGCCACCCCCGGCCCGGTCGGAGAGCGCATCGGCCCGGTCGGAGGGCGCATCAAGGGGGCCCGGGGCCGGCTAGAGCCAGCCGCACTGGCGGTACCAGGCGACGGCCTTCGAGACGCCCTCGGCCCAGGAGGTGCGCGGGTGCCAGCCGAGGTCGCGGCGGGCGCCGGAGCCTTCGCAGACCCAGTGGCGCTGCTTCAGCTCGTTGACCTTGTCGAGGGTCAGCATCTGGGCGGTGCCGGTCACCTTGCCGTAGAGCTGCGAGGCGGCCGCCGCCATCTGCACGACCGGCATCGGGAGCCCGAGCCGGAAGAAGGCCCGCTTGCCCACCGCCTTCTCCACGTCCGCGAGGGCCTCGCGCCACACGTGGACTGACCCGTCGTCGACGAAGTAGGCGCGCCCGCTCGCCCCGTCCGCCAGGGTCGCGCGGACGATGGCCGCCGCGCAATCTTCTCCGTAGATGACACTCAGTGTATTCCGGCCGTCCCCGAGCACCGGCAGGACCCCGTTCTTCACCGAGGTGAAGAAAGCGAGCGTCTCGCGGTCGCGCGGACCGTAGATGAGGGGGGGCCGGATGACGGTCACCGGCAGCCGGTCCTTCGCCCCCAGGACTGCCTGCTCGGCCGCCAGCTTGCTGCGACCGTAGTGGGTGACCGGGCGCGGGGAGGCATCGTCGGGCACCGGCTTGCCGTCGGGGCTGGGCCCCACCGCTGCCAGCGACGAGACGTACACGAACCGCCTGATCCCAGGCGCGTGCGCCTCGGCCGCCGCGAGCAGGTGCTTGGTGCCCTCCACGTTGACCTGGAAGAACTCCTCCGGCCGCCGCGCTTTCACCAGCCCGGCCACGTGCACCACCGCATCGACCCCCCGGACCGCGGAGTCCAAAGAGGGGCGATCCTCGATGGCGCCCGGCGCGAATTCAACATTGTGTAAACTTTTCAGTAACTTGGAGTCAGAGCGCGGGCGCACCAAGGCGCGGACCGTGTGGCCGAGCGCCGACAGCTGCTCCGCCACGTACGAGCCGACGAACCCCGACCCCCCCGTCAAGAGCACCCGCATCGGGCGCGGACTGTACCCGAGAAGCCGGAGCGGCGCTGGAGCATCACAAATGTGGCCTCGAGCACACTTCGCGGGTCCGGATCGAGGTATTCCGCGACCTTGACGTGAAGCGGCAAAAGCCGCTAAGGACGCGGCGGCCAGACCGGAGGCAGTGCTTTTTGGACATCGCGATCGTCGGACTGGGTTGCAGGTTCCCGCAGGCGCCTGACCCCCTGGCCTACTGGGATCTGATCCGGAGCGGGACAGTCGCCTTCCGCGACATCCCCTCCTCCCGCTGGAACCACGCCCGGGTCTTTCTCGACGACTCGCTGCGGACGCCCGACAAGGCCTACATCGGCCGCGGCGCGTACCTGGACGACGCCGAGGTCCGCGGGTTCGGCGCGCTCCACTTCGGCATGGCGCCACGCCGGGTGCAGGTGACCGACCCGCAGCACCGCCTCCTGCTCGACGTGGTGCGCTGCGCGCTGCAGGACGCCGGCTGGGAGCGCAAGGCCTTTCCTCGCCGCAGCGCCGGCGTGTTCGTAGGCGCTTCGGTCAGCGAGTACAAGGAGATGCACCTCAGCCGGCTGCGCGCGCTGCAGATGCTCGACGGGCAGTTCGGGCGCAAGCCCGATCCCGCGGCCGCGCGCGCTCTCGAGGCGCTGGTGCAGGACGTCACCCCGCTCCGCGCGTTCAGCATGCCGGGCAACCTGCTCAACATGAGCGCGGCGATCGTGGCGCAGCAGTTCGACCTCGGCGGCCCGGCGTTCTCGGTGGACGCGGCGTGCTCGTCCGCGCTGGTCGCGACGCACCAGGCGATCCTCAACTTGCGTGCCCGCCAGATCGACCTGGCGGTCGCCGGCGGCGTCTACCTCAACCTGGTGCCCGACAACCTGGTCAGCTTCTCGCGCATCGGCGCCATCTCCCGCAGCGGCGAGTGCCGGCCGTTCGACGTCAAGGCGGACGGGTTCGTGATGGGCGAAGGAGTCGGCGCGGTCATCCTCAAGCGGCGCGAGGACGCGGAGCGCGACGGCGACCGCATCTACGCGCTGATCCGGGGATCGGCGTGCAACAACGACGGCCGCAGCGAAGGCCCGATGACGCCCCGGCAGGGCGGCCAGATCGAGGCGCTCCGCCTGGCGTACCAGGACGCCGGCGTCCCGCCGCAGTCGGTGGGATACGTCGAGGCGCACGGGACGGCCACCACCGTGGGCGACGTGGTCGAGGTGGGCGCGCTGGCCGAGTTGTTCCGCGAGCAGGGCTGGACGCCCCAGGACCGGGCGCGCACCGCGCTCGGCTCCGTCAAGGCGAACATCGGCCACACCATGTCCGCCGCGGGGATCGCGGGGCTGATCAAGGCCTCGCTGGCCCTGCACCATCGCACCCTCCCGCCGCAGCCCTCCGTGACCGAGCAGAACCCGAAGCTGGGGCTCGGCGACGGTCCGTTCTATCTGCCGCGCTCCGCGACCCCCTGGGAGACGCGCGACGGCCATCCGCGCCGCGCGGCGGTCAGCTCGTTCGGATTCGGCGGGACCAACGCGCATGTGGTGCTGGAGGAGGCCCCGCGCCCGGAGCAGGCGCGCGCCCGGCGCCCGCGGCCGGCGCAGCGCCGCGCCGAGCTGTTCCTCGTCGCGGCTTCGCGGCCTGGGCTGGTCGCGCGACATGCGCGCGAGCTGGCAGGCGCGCTCGCGTCGCTGGAGCAGGAAGGGGCGACCGCGGCCGACGTCGCGCGCACGCTCGCCGCGCGCGCCCACGGCGCTGCTCGGCTGGCCGTCACGGCGGAGTCGTTCGCGCAGCTGCGTGAGCGTCTCGAGGCGGCCGCTCCCGCGCTCGAAGCGCGGGAGGCGGAGATGGCTCCGCCCGCGCCCGATGCCGAGGCCGAGGCGTACGGGCCCGTGCACATCGCGCCAGGCGTCGCGTTCGCCCAGGGGCCGTTCGCCCAGCGCGGGCTGGCGCTGCTCTTCCCGGGGCAGGGCGCCCAGAAGGTCGGGCTGCTGCGCGACGTGTACGAGCAGGTCCCTGCGTTCCGCGACGCCTTGGATCGCCTCGACGAGTCGCTCGGCGCGGAGTTGCACGCCGCCCTGGGAGGCACGCTCCGTTCATACCTGTATCCGGCGAGCGGCGGCCCCGAGGCCGAGCGCAGGCTCACGCAGACCCAGGTCTGCCAGCCTGCCATGGCCGCCGTCGGGCTCGCCCTGCACGCCGTCCTCCGTGGGATGGGCGTGACACCCGACGTGGTGCTCGGGCACAGCCTGGGCGAGTTCGCGGCCGCGGCCGCCGCCGGAGTCCTGTCCGACGAGGACTGCCTTCGCCTGGTCGCGCGCCGCGGCCTGGCGATGATCGGCCTCAAGCTCGACGATCCGGGCGTCATGGCCAGCGCCGCCGCCGATCCGGGAGCGGTCCGCGAGGCGCTCCGCGGGATCGACGGCGCGGTGGTCGCCAACCTGAATCATCCCGGGCAGACGGTCGTCTCCGGGACCGCCGAGGCGATCGGCCGGGCGTCCGCGGCGCTGGAGGCGCGCGGCGTGAAGGTCACGCCGCTCGAGGTGTCGCACGCGTTCCACTCGCCGCTCATTTCGGGCGTGGCCGGTGCGGTGCGCGAGCTGGTGGCCGAAGTGCCGGTGCGCGCGCCCCAGATCCCGGTGATCAGCGGCATCACGGCCGCGCCGTACCCGAACGCCCCGGAGGACATCCGGCGCATCTGGGTCGAGCACGCCACGGCCCCGATCGATTTCGTCGAAGCGCTGCGGCGCGCCGCCGCCGAAGGCGGGCGCGTGTGGCTGAACGTCGGCTCCGGGACCACGCTCTCCGCCTTCGCCAAGGCCAGCCTTCCCCCCGAGCAGCGCATCGCGCAGCTCGGCCTGGCCGGACGCGACGATGACGGCCTCGCCGGATTCGCGCAGGCCATCGGCCTGCTGTGGACCGTAGGGATCCCGCTCGAACCCCTGGCGCTGTTCGACGGGCGCGCTGCGCAGCTCGTCACCCTTCCGCCGACGCCGATCGAGACCCAGCCGTACTGGGCCGTCGAGCGGCAACCCTCCTCCTCCGAGCCGCTGGCCCTCGCGGCGCCCGTCCCACTGCAGAATGGAGCCGACATGGACCCGCTGGTCGCGCTGTTCCGCGAGCAAATCGCTCTGCTGCAGACGCAGGCCAACGTGCTGCAGCAGCAAGCCAACGCCCTGGCGCAGCGGGGCGTGGCAGTCCCGGCGGAAGTGCGGAACGCCATCGCGGCGGCCGCGAGCCCGACCGCGACCCCGACCACGAACGGGACCACCACCCAGACCCAGGCCGCTTCCTTCGACCGCGAACCGCAGACCGACGCCTCCGACATCGCCCGCCGGATCCTCGGCTTCGTCTCCCGCATCAGCGCCTTCCCCGTCGAGGCGCTCAAGACCTCGCAGACGCTCGCCGGCGAGCTGGGTTTCGACTCGCTCATGACGGTCGAGCTGGACGGAGACATCCAGAAGGCGTGGCCCGGCATCGGCGGCCTGCCGCGCGCGCTGCTCGGCGCGGAGACCACGGTGCAGCACCTGATCGATCACGTCGCCTCGGCGCTCGCCGGCCCGCGCTCGGCTCCGGCCGAGCCGATGCTGTCCGCCGCGCTGGGCGCCCTGGCCGACGCAGGCCCGGAGCTGCTGCGCTTCGCGCCTTTCGCCGTGGAGGTCCCGCTCGCCAGCGCCGCGCCCGCCGAAGACCCGCTGCCTGAGCGCGTGCTGATCACCCGCGACCAACTGGGCGTGGCGGACGCCCTGTCCCGCCGGTTGACCCGGCTGGGGCACTCGGTCGTCGTCTCGGATCTCGCCGCCCCGGCCGCCGCGCCCGTGGCCGGGATCGGGGCGGTCATCCACCTCGCCGGCCTGGTGCCCGGCCCGGCGCTCGACGGAGCGGGCTCGTGGGACTCGCTCCTCTGGTCCCAGCGGCTGGCGCGCACCTATCCGGGTGCTTTCGTGGTGGCCACCGCGCAGGACGGAAAGCTCGGGACCGCGGCCGGCACTCTGCTCGGCGCCGCGCTGGCGGGCCACGCGAAGGCGCTCGCGCGCGAGCGGACCGACGAGCTGGTCAAGGCCGTCGATCTCGATCCCGCCGACGGGGCCGAAGCCATGGCCGAGGCCCTCGCCGCCGAGCTGCGATCCGGCAACGCCGCGCCGGAAGTGGGTCTGCGCGGCGGCCGCCGGTACGAACCGGACCTCGCGCCCGCGCAGGCTGGAGAGCCGCTCTCCTTCGGCCCGGACGACGTCCTCCTGGTGACCGGCGGCGCGCGCGGTGTCGGGGCCAAGCTCGCCACCGCGCTGGCCGGCTCGGGCTGCGCGCTCGCGCTGGTCGGGCGCAGGGCGCCCGATGCGGAGGTCGAGGCGACGCTCTCCTCCGTGCGCGCGGCCGGCGGCCGCGCCGTCTACGTGCAGTGGGACGTGACCGCTCCCGCCGGCACCGCGCTCGAGGCGGCGCGCGCCGAGCTGGGCGCCTTCACCGCGCTGGTGCATGCGGCCGGCGTGGCCGAGGACGGGCCCGCCACCGCGAAGGACGACGCCGCGTTCCTGCGGGTGCTCGGACCCAAGCTGGCGGGCCTCTCCAATGCGATCGCCGCGACCGTGCGCGATCCGCTGCGGGCGGCGGTGCTGGTCTCCTCGTGGGCGGGCCGCTTCGGGAACGCCGGACAGGTGGACTACTCCGCGGCGAACGCCGCGCTCTCGCGCGCCGCTCAGCTCCTCCCTTCGCTGCGGCCCGGCCTGCGCGCGCTGGCGCTGGAGTACCCGCCCTGGGACGGCACCGCGATGGTCGCGCACATCCCGGGGTTCGCCCGGGCAGCGCTCGCCGAGCAGGGCGTGCCGTTCATCGACGACCGCACCGGAGAGCAGGCGCTGCTCTCCGCGCTGCAGTCCGGCGCCTCCGGCCCGGTGCTCCTCGCGACGGTGCGGCCGGAGCGCCGCACCGCGCACCGCGTGCGGATGGCCGTCACGCGGAGCGACCACGTCTACCTCGAAGACCACCAGCTCGCCGGGCAGCCCGTCCTGCCGATCGCCTCTGCCCTGGACGCGGTGGCGGCGGCGGCCCTGGAAGCGACCGGCGGGGCCGGATCGCCCATCCTGGTCCGCGATTTCCAGCTCAAGCAGCCGGTACGGATCGCGAGCGCCGCGCAGCTCGCGGTGACTGTGCGCGGCGAGGCGCGGCCGCAGGCGGAGCTGGCGGTGAGCCTCGCCGCGTCCGTCGACGGCAAGCCCGCGCGCGTCCCCAGTTACGTCGGCTTCGCCACCGTCGGGGCCGACGTCGCTCCCGCGCTCGCCTCGGCGGCGCCGGCGCCGGCGCCCGCCGCTCCGGCGCAGCTGCCGCTCGCGCTCGACGAGTTCTACGACGGCTACACCTTCCACGGCCCGCGGATGCGCGCGATCGTGGAGATCGAGCAAGTCACGCCGGGCGGGATCGTCGGCTGGGTGAAGACCAGCCGCCCCGCCGACTGGATCCGCGAGCCGCGCCGGAAGGCGTGGGCGATCGATCCGCTGGCGCTCGACGGCGCGTTCCAGCTGGCCGCCTACTGGGCCTGGACGCAGCTGCAGCGGGCCGGCTTCCCCATCGGGATCCAGGAGTACGTCCAGGTCGGCCCCCTCCCCGAGGGACCCCTGCGGGCGACGCTCACGCTGGAGCAGTCCGCGGGTGAAGCGGTGCGCGGCAGCATCGTGCTCCAGTCGCGCGACGGCCGCGTCGTCGCGGTGGCCCGCGGCGTGGAAGGCGAGTTCCGGCACCGCGACCCGCGGTTCCTCCGCGCCCGCGGACCGGGCGGCAAGCCGGCCTACGCAGCGACCTCGACCTCGGCGACGACCTCGACCCCCATCCCGACCCCGATCCCAGCGGCGCCCGCGGCGCTTTCCGCGACCCGCGGTTGGCCGGCGGCAGCCCGCGCGGTCGACGAGGCCAGCTATCGGATCGACCAGTTCCCGGAGGTGCAGGAGCTGGAGCAGCGCCTCGGCCTGGTGGCGGCCTTCGGGTTGAAGAACCCGTACTTCAACGTGCACGAGCGGGTCACCAACGACACCTCGGTGATCGGCGGCCGCACGATGATCAATTGGTCCAGCTACAATTACCTGGGCCTCTCCGGCGATCCCGAGGTGACGCGCGCGGCGCAGGAGGCGGTGGAGCGCTACGGGACGAGCGTGTCCGCCAGCCGCGTCGCGAGCGGCGAGAAGCCGCTGCACCGCGAGCTGGAGCAGGAGCTGGCGCGCTTCCTCGGCTGCGAGGACTCGATCGTGACCGTGTCCGGGCACGGCGTGTTCGTGACGGTCATCGGCCACCTGATGGGTCCGCAGGACCTCATCCTCCACGACTCTCTGGCGCACGACTGCATCCTGGGCGGCTCCAAGCTCTCGGGAGCCAAACGCCGCCCCTTCCCGCACAACGACTTCGAGGCGCTGGAGAAGCAGCTCGCGCAGCTGCGGCCGCACTACCGGCGCGTGCTGATCGCCATCGAGGGCGTCTACAGCATGGACGGCGACGTCGCCCCGCTGCCCCGTTTCGTCGAGCTGAAGAAGAAGTACAAGACGCTGCTGCTGGTCGACGAGGCGCACTCCATCGGCGTGGTGGGCGAGACCGGCCGCGGGGTGGGCGAGCACCACCGGATCGAGCGGACGGACGTCGATCTGTGGATGGGCACCATGTCCAAGTCGCTCGCCTCCTGCGGCGGGTACGTGGCCGGATCGAAGACCCTGGTGAACTTCCTCAAGTACACGGTGCCCGG
>Ga0137394_10003808_pt1 | contig 11373 bp, 10 predicted proteins | sample czobulk116metaG_FD_108278 | JGI IMG/M metagenome (GOLD analysis project Ga0137394, IMG submission 108278) | Vadose zone soil microbial communities from Angelo Coast Range Reserve, California, USA - czobulk1.16 metaG | ecosystem: Environmental > Terrestrial > Soil > Vadose zone | place: USA... | reverse complement strand
CAAGACCTTTTCTCCCCGGACCCTAAAATGTCCAGCAAGCAGAAGGAGTGTGTGGGCATCCCACGCAGCGAGCCCTTTCTGTTTGGTTCTCCTCTACCAAAATACAGCGTATCAAAGAAGGTGTTTGATACCGCAGCAGCTTCTGTGTTAGAGGAGATGAATAAGCGTCTGTCCGCCGCGGGCGTTCAGAAAGTCGAGACTGACGTCTTTGGGACGATCCCCGCCTCCACCTCGAACTCCAAGGCGGACTCTGGTATTCTCCGTGCATCGGGCAAGGTGGATCGCTTTGACAAAGTACATGATGAACAATTCAACAAGATGGATTCGATAATGAACCATTATGCCGCTAGGCGTGGAGCTCCTGGGTCAAAGAAACGCAAGTCAGATGTCCTTGGGAATGGGTCGGCGGCCAGGAACCAGCCCAGTTCGGGCACAGCCTCTCGCAGGCGGTTGGGTATCCCTGGTGGGTTCGACGACGAAGAGGAGGCGATGGATGAAGTGCAAGAAGAGGAAGACAGACGGATGTCGAAGCGCGTCAGGGTTCTTGAGGACGACGGTGGGAAGGATAAGGGGCGGCGGCTTACTATCTCGTCCAAGAAGACCGAGGCCGAGGAGAAACAGGCTGATAGGGAGAGAGCGGCTATGCGAAAGATGCTCGAAGAAAGAAAGGAGAAGAGAAGGAGCGGCAAGTATGGCCGGACGAGCCTCGCAGGACCGCAGGCTGTGAGCAGTACGTTTCGTTCCTTTCTCCTTATCGATGGTGAAGAGACCACCAATGATGCACCCATGTAGACAAGGGCAAAGCGACACCTCGCTTCGGGTTCCTCTCCTCAGCCAAGTCGGTTGTGCGGAATGTGTGGAACTTTAGCATCGGCTCTCCCTCAAAATCCTCGCGGACAAATACAATGACGACCAGTGCAACAGAAACAAAGGAGACAAAGCCCGCACCGCCCAAGAAACCGTCTCTGGCTCCATCGCGACCATCAGGAGCTCTCGCTAGCGGAAAGAGCATTGCCCCCGCGCGCACAGGGTCTACATCGGACAAGGCAACAAAGGGAGGGGCATCGTATTCCAGACCACCAAGCCGATCGGGCAACACGGGGACAAAATTATCGAATCTCCCACCAACGGGATCGACCAGCTCTCGTCAAAGTGTACGCGCCAGCTCTTCTAATGCGACGACAAGCAACAACAGAACTACGAAGGCAGCTGCGCGCGCACCTTCCGACGAGAGCACGGATATGGCGGCCGAGGATGCTAGCAATGGCAATAATAACAAAGCCTCCATTTTCAGCCCGAGCAGGACCACGTCCCGGCTGTTCGCTCCCACCGCCAGCTCTCTCGCAAAGATGCGCAGTCCCGCAGTCGTGCCGGGATCGGCCGCAGCGACCATCAAAAAATCCAAGACGAGCACCATCATCGCGCAACGCGCCAAGACCCCTCCGCGTAACGCGGCCGTCCTCGACGCGATCACGAACAGCCCCCATGGCGGGCCCGGGAGCGGACCCTCGTCGCCGGGAAAGATATTCACCACACCGCTGCTGATGCTGGCCCCGAACCAAGCGGTCATCCCGCCACCCGTCAAGCCGACCTCCCTCGCGGCGGCGGCCACCTCGCTCGCAACCACCACCACAACTAATACCACAGCCCGCAAGGGCACCCAAAGCTCCGAACGACCGCGGCTCGTGTCTGCGTCGACAACTAGACGCGCACCTGCATCACCAACGACAACGACAACGAAGATTACAGCGCATCCGTCGACTCGGAAGCCACGCATCTCGCGCTCCCGCATCATCGCAAAGCTCGGCGCGCAGCGCGCCGCAGCCGCCACCACTAGCACCACCAGCACGAGGACTAACGCCAACTCTTCGGCGTCCTCGTCGACGTTGTCGCGTTCCGCGGGAGGTTCGAGGATCCCGCGAGCGAGCGGCACCGCGGTGCGGCCGCCGCGCGTGCGGTCCAGCATGGGCACCGCGACGAGGCGTTCGTATGCTGGGGCGAAGAGCGCGAGTCGTGGAAGCGACGTCTTGATGAGCGCGAAGAAGCATGCGAGGCAGAGCGAGTACGTTTGGAGGCGGAGCCGCATCACGGGCAGCGCTGTTGGTGTCGGTGGGCTAGGCGGCGGGGGCCAGGCTGCCGATGGCAATCCGGACGGGAGCATGGCGATGGACGTTGACGAGGACTGATCAAGAGGGACGCGGACACCTCCGTCGATTCGACGACTTTCATTGCCTTGATGTTTTTTATACCTTTTATTACAGTAAATGTACTGAGTAAATTTATAGCGGTGGGCATGTCTGCTGCCAATGATACGTAGTGTACTCTGTTAGTTATTGAACGATTGTGCAATCGATTTATGATTTATGTCCTCTTGAAACTACAGTTCAAGGCGCTATTCTGCATCACCTGACTGTGTGCCTACTGAGCGCCTGGTGAAGACTGGCGCTTATTCTTTTTGAAAAAGAAGTAACGAACTCTTCAATAACATAAAATGTGCTTTGTTGCATGGAATTTGGCCCTCTTTTGAGGGAGAACTCGTACTCCTCAAGATGCCGGAAATTCCCGCCTTGGACTGTAGTCAATTCGGTTCCCAACGTGCGAAAGTCGAAAAACGGCGAATTAATTGTCAGGCATGCTCGGTACAATAGTCAATAATAGATAAAATAGTCAACGACTACCACCTGGCAAAAAAACGGAAATGTCAGAGAAAGTCGTCATCTCGCATAAAGGTACTTGGCAGAAACCAGGCTCGAATCAGAATAAGCCATAATTTTTCATTAATCCTCGTCCCGTAAAGTGCACGCCCTACCAGGCCAAACAGCTGCCAGAACGGCAAGCGTCCGGCACGAACCGCTCGCCGAGACGAGGGAGGTCGTCGGCGCACAGTACGGATACGAAGTTCGATCAACGAATGGATGAACTTTTAATTTCGTCCTTGCATCGATGGGAAGTTAGGATAGATAGGAATCGAGACACCCACCTGGCAGATGCGAAAGACCGAAACCTCTCCTAAAAAAAACACTTTGCCCCACCGCAGGGGCAGCGGAAACCAATTGGAAACCTGGGCATGTCCAATAGTTGGTCAGCGAAATCATAACCTCTACTGTCGAATACTAGGACCCCGCTGAGAGGCCTAAATATTATGGGAGGCTCCGTTGGTGATGCATGTTTCGAGTATGGCTCATGGTTTTCGAAAAATCTCACCAACTCAATAAGATGGATAGTTATCTTCATCGCGCAGGGAGCGTGGATAACCACACTCCAGAAGAGAAAAGAAAATGATTGACGACTCACCGAATCAGACCATCACAGTACTAGTGAAAGTGTACATGATTTCGAGTGTTGTAGGGAAAATGACGCAAACGCATTCAGGCTCCGCATCAAACCGTCACCAACTTCGCCGAGACGCGAATTCAAGTGACATGGTTCAGAACAGCACCGTAAGTAAGACCCTTCCATCTTCATTGTCATGACACGTCTTCCTTTTTTCCCTCTTGATGAACAACTTTGTATCAGTTCTGCTTCCGAAGGAGAGTAATCTCTTGTGGAGGTTCATAACCGCCAGGTCTATCTGAACTCTCTTTTCGTCGACATACTCTATGTTTTCTCCTCACTAACCTGGGTTCACTCTAGGTCAGGATACCTCATCTCTCCACGAGGCAAATCATTGATCACTTCGTAAGTCCTACTTTTTTTTCTCTGTGCTTGGTATTGTTGGCATGTGTTTCCCGATGATTTTTTTTTTTCAAATTTACAAGCATATGTCCGACAGCTGATGAAGGACAACGTATGTTCGCTGAGGGACCCGTTCACATTCCGTTCTCTTTGTCGTTGTCTGTGGTTGTCCAGCATGCTCATGATGAACATCGGTACAGATGCGGCAGTAATAGCTACATACCTCCTTCCAAGTTGCGTATAAATAGGACGTCACTTCGTGATCATGTCCTTCAGCCGTCTGAACCCACGCCGGACACCCCTGCCGATGTTCTACCAGAGAATGGATGCATCCCCATGGTATAAAGGCGAGATCTGCCTACCGAAATTGCTCTGGTCACTTTCCCTCGTCTGGCCTCCGGGTCGCCTTGCTGGTATGATCCCGTGTACCCAAGAAATAACTGTCTTGACTGTCGATCGCCCATGTAGTGTTCTTGCAATAGATCCTCTTCAGTCGACATCGGCTATCTAAACATTCGTTACCGTTACCCCAGCGCTCCGAGGATGGGCTCTCCCTCACCGGTAAGATGCTAACGAGCCGTCCTCCATCGCGATTGTTGTATGTTGGCTGTTGGGGGCCTGACCAGGTATGCCTGCGCATCCGTTGTGGTGGGCAATAGGAGAGTTGGGCAATACCTGGGCCTGGGGCAAAGACCCTCGGTTGTTATGGCTGTTGCTTCCACTTTTAACTTATGCAACCAAGCCGATATAACCGCTGCGTAAGATGCGTTGTCTTCCTTATTGATGGCAGAAAGTCTCGTTTCGACACCTGATCTCAAGCGCCTATCCCGGATAAAGGCCAACGTTTCATCGTCATTGGGGAATGGACACCGAAAGATGGCAGGCGTTCGCCACGCGGGGCGGTATTTTCTCAGGTGTCCAGAGAGGTCTCCGTGGGTGCAAGTTCAGGTCGCTGCTGAAGGCCCTGATCAGATAAGAATGGCTGTGCATTTCCCCCGGGGGGTGTGCTATCATGGATCGCCATCAATGATACATGACCATCGAACGTCGCCATCCTGAGAGAAGCTCCGCGGCGCTGGGCCCACTAGCAGCGGCTACCAAAAAGGTACAATTTCATCCCCCGTCCATCAGAAACACTTTACAGACCTGATGTCGGACCAAGTTGTGTTGACGATCTAGCGCCTAAAGGGTGTGAACATCACTAGAGCGACACAGGAGCTACGACACGAAATCACATCTTTTTCATTCTTAGACAGGAGGAAAAATGAAGCAGCTAAGAGCTAGCGTTGCATGCATGGTAACTGAGAGCTGGTGCTCACTCCCACCAAGAGCGGATCATGTCGCGAGTCAATTGCCTACCCACCGCACTCCGTGAGCCCCGACTGCGGCGCGTCAACTTGGTACAGTATTATTACAAAGACAGAGCCAATTCCACGCCGTCAACACGCTTAACCTAATCTGAATTTGATGAACGGTTGCCCCGACAGTTCTTATCCGAGAGCTAAAGGAGCGCATGCGTAAGATTATTTGACAGACGTGGCCATGTATGAGAATACCCTGACGCCACTCCTCACGGATCAAGACTAGCCTCGTTACCACCGCATCAAAGTGTTGTGCCGATACAGGTAATCGGTTGTTCAGCTCTTGTCTAGATCCGCCGTCCCGAGTACATGTTGGTGGGTTCTCTCGATCATGACGAGGTGACCGACCCGAAACGGTTCAACTTCTTTGTGAATGCAGGCGAGTTTTGGTGACTCAAGTTGCAGAGGTTTTTATACATGTGTTGAACAGCGCGTTGGTTGCAAGTTAGGTACAGTATCTGGCTTGGCATTTAACTTATTTGTAGAAAGGCGCACTGGCAGATACGCCACCATCAGAAAAACAACGCAGAAATCATGCGCAGATTAATATGTGGCTGAGGTTAGGACTTAGTTGCGTTGTATAGAGGCGAGCTTGATCGCTATGATATGAGAGACCAATCGAACTTGAAGTGCTAAGCGTATCAGACCATTTCGCCGCTCGTATGTATATATATTCAAGGAGTGCTACGTGGAATTCTGTACCCCGAGGCGTACAGTAATGGAGGGTTTCGGTGATACCCGAACCGGTAAACGCTTGCTCTCGCCAGTGTACTCTTGCCACCTCTCTCTTCGAGCAGATTAATCGCGAAACCTCGCAACTATGTATGAAGAACCCAAGGTCTCCCCTGCCTCTCCCTCACCGAAATCTCGCCAAGACTTCACCATACCAAATCTCTTCGACGTGAAGGGAAAGATCGGTGCGTACGCGCATTCGCCCAGAAAAAGCGCCCTCAACGTTGAAAAGAAAGCATTCGGTAGCCGTGGTCACCGGTGGTGGGTCCGGAATTGGCACGATGATTGCCACCGCATACGTGCAGAACGGCGCCAAGGTCTACGTCGCGTCTCGCAAGGAGAAGCAGCTCAAGGAGGTGAGGGCGGGCGCATCCACGCTCATGTCCGGCATCATGCACCGTTCCGCTAGCCTGCCTGACGTCTGCTCCCGAACCAGGTGTCAGAACGGTTGAACAAGATCCAGCCGGGGTCTTGCGAGTACGTCGTGGCCGACCTGACCGTAAGTCACGTTTGTAAATTGCGCGAGCGTCGGTTTCGACGGGACACGTCTGACGCGTAGTTTACGTCTCGGCTCGATGGTTTAGTCCAAGGCCGGATGCGACCACCTCGTCGAGGCGGTCAAAGCCAAGGAGAGCAAGATCCACATCCTCGTCAACAACGCTGGCATGTCATGGGGCGCGCCGCTCGACGAGTACGCCAACTGACCAGCGTCCGACTGCGCGAGTGCCCACTGATGCCCTTATCACATTGGCAAACGCCCCGACAGCTTTCCGGAAAAGGACGGTTGGGACCGTCTGTATGCTCTTAATGTCAAAAGCATATTTTATGGTTCGTGTCGCTCTCCTATATCCATAACTGCCCGCTGACTTGAGCGGCCAGTTACCGTCGGGTTCACGCCCCTCTTGGCCAAGGACTCTACTAACTACGACCCCGGCCGTGTCATCAACATATCATCAATCGCTGGTCTCTCTCCGATTGCTGGTGGTTCGATGCTTGCGGGTAAAGGCAGAGGCCTTTGGAGCTGTCTGTCCTGTCCTTCATACTTTCTTTTCGCGAGTACTGAACTCCTCTCAGACAACACCAGCAAAGCAGCGGGTACGCAATTCGCCTCTCGATATGACTGCTCCAGTTGACCATTGTGTGTCGTAGTCAATCACCTCACGTCCCAACTCGCTGTGACATTAGGATCGAAGTTCATTACGTGCGTCACAAGCTCTATTCCAGGACGTTGTTGACAAGTGTCGAGTAGTGTGAATGCTATTTGTCCAGGGTTAGACATAGCGTCTCAGCACCGAACTGTGGCTTGATCTAAACTGCGCTTATAGGGTCTTTCCCTCTAAGATGACTGCATACGGCTTCAAGCAGGGAGGAGCGGAAGGGATGGCTACAGGCCACCCATGGGGTATGTGTCCTCATCTTATTCTTGGGTGCTCTAACACCTGCTTGCAGGACGGGTAGGAGAGCCAGCCGACATGGCTGGTGTGGGTGAGTTTATTAAGTTATGATCTCTGAGGTGGTGCATGATCATTTCATAGCCTTGTTCTTGGCGAGCCCCGCTGCATCCTACGTGACGGGGGCGCATCTCGTCCTTGATGGCGGAGAATTGATATCAGGACCGCGTACAGCTCGCCTCTGATGGAGACGATCTCATAGTAGGAGATGGATACATTTACTGCTCACTCAGGCTTCATCAGGATATAGCCTGTCAGTAGAATGATGGATTAGCTTTTCGTCGACGGTCTACAACAGGGTACTGAAGTCCACAGCGACATTTTTTAGGTTCTGTCTGATGAAATGTAACGATAGTCTCGTGCATTATAACAACCATGGAATGACCGCGCGCCTTTCGCGCGGATATGATTCTTTAAAACGCTCATGATACCATCGGTGTCCGCGTACAGCGCGTGGAACCATCGTAGTTATCTCAAGGAAAAGGAAGATCCAAGGCGGGCTTATCGAATCTACGAAGGGGGTGAGAAGATAACCCATCTCTGTGAACTGAGCGCCTCTTGCTGTCATCAGCAAAGCCTTTGCACCCGGGAGCAGAGCAAAGTTAGGAGCTGGACTCGCAGCGAGGGCGAAGCCGAACCATTCGACCCATTCACAAAGGTAGTTCGGGAAGGAGATAATGGAGTAGAGGCCACCATGTGGGATGGCATAGTGGGGTTGTCGCGCCTGCTTTCCATCCTCAAGTTCCTTGGCCTTTCCCTTGGCGATGGCCTTGCGACGGATACTGAGTAGGATCTCATCATGGTACACGTTTCCGGCAAAGCCGACCATCCAGAGGGTGATGCCCGCCCAGAAGCGCGGGGAGGACAGCGCGCTGCTCAAGTACGCCGCGGTGGAGACAGACGTGAGGTAGGCTGCGAGGAGGAAGCCATTCGGCGCGTTGAACACGATGGCGGACAAAACCACGACGAGGTGTGATTTTGAACGAGAAGGGGAGCGGAGGGGGGATACGAGCGCGCGGTTGAGGTAGTGCACGAGATAGAGCGAGGTGAGGATGAACTGGGGGGTGATGCCGAGCGCGGGGCGGGAGAGGGAGGGCAAAGGGAGGGCGGCGGGAGAAAACGGGAGGAGGTAGGTCGTGAGAAGAAAGGAGGAGGGGGAGACGAGCTCCATGACGATCCAGGACTTGATGCCATCGACGGAGAGGACGCTATTGGGCGTAGCGAATCTGCCGAAAGGTGCGTCGTACACGAAGGCGGCGGGGCCAAGCAAGGCGAAACCGCAGAGGAACCACTGTTTGGTCACTGTATACGCAGCATGGGTGGGTGGGGGGTTCTCAGGGCAGGGTTGGACGTATATGGCATACCTGTGTACAGATAATCAAAGTCAACCTGGTTCACTAGAGCGAAATACTGTGCCATCGCCATCACAGCGAGAGTCGACGTAGTCCTGATGCGCCAGCACGGTTGGGGAGGGGGACTAAACAAGATCGCCTAATTGCTGACAGGGTACGGCGTGTTTACAGTTGCGGCTGACTAAGCCATGGGCCTTCTACGAAGCCTGAGCCTGTCCCGTTCACATCCATCGATATCGAATAACTACTCCATGCACGATTCCTCAGTTTCACACGATTCGGTCCGATAAATCACTCTTTGGACTTAAGCAGCCACCATGTGGCGCCTTGCGCCGCGATGGCTTCGAAACGGAGGTGCCCAAAGAGTGATGCGGCGCACGTAGGGCCGCGGCTAGAAGCGGTGAAGCAGGGATCCAGCTTGATGATGGTTCGCCACTGGGCCCCCCACATTCGGGCCAATTTGACCAGACAGAGACTATCGCGCGTGTTGCGGAATGCGGACGTGACATCCCGACGTGAAATTGTTATCTGCATCCTTACACCTCCCTACTCACTGCGTCGAATGTGTGGGGCCCTGTCGTGCGCACGACGACTCCATCCATACTCAAAGCGCATGGTTATCGAAGCAGACGAATGTGAGCGGATTCTCTCGATGGAGAATTTGTTCCTTGTGCGCGGACTTGCGGAATTGAAGGCGTTGGTGATGCGGGTCCCTGTGGCTATGTCTTATTGACCTTTTCAGGTCCGTTGCCGCGGCGCTGCAATATTCTGATCTACATCTCGCCGAAGAAACGCCATGGTAATGCGATCAGGATCAGAGGGATATCTATAAACTTGACCCTTTCTATGATCGCCTTGTCGCTGCTCTACTGCATCCTTCCACGATCTGCACCAAGGTTCGGTCAGTTCATTTGCTTGGTCCTCGACCTCCTCAGGACAGTAGACATTCGTTAAAAAAAACGACGTGTCATTTGTGTGGTCATTACTCCCTGGTCGCTTGCGTTGCTAAGCCTTGGTCCCCTTGAAGCTTTTGCAATCAGTCCCGCGATCGGTGGATTTACGGCCGAAACTATTGGGTGGAGATATCTCTTCATATTCGTCGCTGGCCTTTGCGCGGTCGCTTCCGTAGGCTGTACCCTTCTGTATCGTGAGACATAATCCTCAAATCCAGGGAAACTGCCTGAATTACTTCTTCATCAACCTTTAAAGGCAGTTCGAGCTGCTAACCAGAAGCATCATCTGCTTTGTTCTCAGTTCATATATGGCCTTGTGAGCCCCTTCTAAATCGTTTCCGTGCGCATTACTAATCCTAGTAGGATGTATGGTCTGGCATTGCTCCCTTTGAATCCATTTACCTGGGCCAATCAGACGACCTGTATGCATTTACTTCCTCTTGTTCACCACTTACCCTGGTACTTCCGAGAACCTGTTCATGTGTGCCGCAGATCTAATAGACCATAGATTTATTCGCTAACATATCGAGCTGTACGTTTCCCATCTCTTTCGTGCTTTCAGTTGTCCTTTCAGTGCTCACCCGGGAGACATCATGGCAGGAAAATGCTGTATTTACTTTTTGTACTTTTCTGTGCTTTAAGAAAAAAAGTACAAAAAAAGTATGCTAAAAAGTATAGCATAGTGAAAGTAAAAGAGATACTGGACATATTATGTTTAATATGCAAGTAAAATGGGAGTACAAGTATCCTCACAAAGTATCAACTTGAACTCTAGAGTTTTTTTTAGAAAAGCACCAAAAGTAACTGAAAAGCACAGGCCCTTCTATGACTTTGAGGCATTGAATCATGAACCATCCTTGGGCCTAAATGCGATCCCGATATTCTGATGTTTAACGACGCTGCCCTGTTATGGAGTGCCTATACGTGAGTCTTACATCGAAAGGATCACCCTCTGTCTGCCGTAGTTGTATCCTTGTGACCCGCGAATTGCTCAAATTCATCCCAAAGGATGAAAACTTATGCTTCAATTTCATTTGTTCCCCATCTACCGGTAAAGCATGAAGTATAGACAAGTCAATGCTCTGTGCGCGAAAGCCCAAGAACTAAGTACATGGCGGTATCAAACCAGTCGGTACTCGGTCGTGGCAAGACCTGAGGTAATGAGTGAATAAAGTCGTGAAATCTAGTCGTCTTCCATGTTCACGAGCTCGGTAGCGTTGTCCATAATCCGCTCCAATGGCCATCGCTCCCCAGGCAAATGTTTCAAGTCCAGTACATCGCCAATCTCATCGCAAGCGCGCATGACGATATCGATGTCATCCTTCGTGTGTGCTGCACTCACGCAGAAGCGCACCCGCGTGGTAGCCAGAGAAGTAGCGGGATACGTAACGACGACCACGACGATCGGCGTCTTGCGCGCAAGCATCATACGGTGGAACGCGCACATCTTTCCCGGGTTGAACAGGAGCAGGGGCACGATGGGTGAATCAATGTGGCCGTACGTGATGAATCCGAGTTTCACAAGGCCCCGTGATAAATATCGAGAATTAAACGCGAGACGTCGAAGACGCATACGGCCTTCCGATCCATCGCGCAACGAAGGAGGAAGGTCCATCCACGCTGGAAGTTGACAAGGGTGCGCCGGACCAGGGAACTGTTGGGCAACTTCGAGGGGCGAGGAAGTAGCAGGAGACATGCCCATGATGCTCGCCATGCTGGCATGAATCTGCGTCAGGACAGGCGGAGTCATTGATTCAGCGTACGCGCCGCCGTGCCCACGCAGACGTAGCCGGTCAATGAGAGCTTTGGATCCCGCAACATATCCACCTGCTGCACCGAAAGACTTGGT
>Ga0137394_10003804_pt1 | contig 11379 bp, 7 predicted proteins | sample czobulk116metaG_FD_108278 | JGI IMG/M metagenome (GOLD analysis project Ga0137394, IMG submission 108278) | Vadose zone soil microbial communities from Angelo Coast Range Reserve, California, USA - czobulk1.16 metaG | ecosystem: Environmental > Terrestrial > Soil > Vadose zone | place: USA... | reverse complement strand
TGCCCATGCCGTTCCAGTCCTCGAGCTTCGAGCCCAGCGCGCGATGGCGATCAGCCAGAACCGAGGTACGCCAACTCAATGCCATGGTGTCACTCCTGCACGGTCAGTACTTCGCCAAGCGGTGCGTGATGAACACTAGCAATGCGCCGGCAGCCAGCGCGAGGTACGGAAACACTCCCGCGCGCTTCACGACCTTTTCGCTGCCTGTGAGCCCCAGGTCTTCCATCATTGCCGCGGGGAACTTGCCCTTGTCCTGGAGGTAATGTCGAAAGACAAACACAGGCAGGATCAGGGCGGCGAACATGAGACCGCTGCGCAGTGTTCCCGCGCCCGAGACATCGGCGCCCATTCCCATGAACGCTGCGTTGACAAACGACAACAGTGCTCCGGCGGCGATGATCCAGGTTGGAGCGCGCCAGGGCCGCGCCTGCTCTGCCCGGTCCAATCGATGTATCCAACCCGCATTCAGGTTCAGGAAATTGAAGATGAGGTAGCCGACATTCGCGGCAGCGAGCACGAACACGTAGTCGGACATCAACAGCAGCAGCAGGTTGAAGCTCAGATTGGTCAGCGCGGCGTTGCTGGGCGCGCCACGGCTGTTGAGCCTCGACAGGTACTTGGGAAGCCAGCCATCCACCGAGGCCTGGTAAAGCGTCCGCGAGGATCCCGCCATGGAGGTCATCAACGACAGACACAGCGCCAGGATCAGCATGATGACGACGAACGCGCCACCCGCCGTCCCGCCCACGTGCACCATCTTCGCCATTACACGCGCGACGCCCATACCACTGTAGATGTCAGGAGCCAGCATGCCGCCGTACACCGCCGGTTCGACCACGTGGCCGTTCGCGTCGAACACAGGAGGTTTGACCAGCGCACCAAGCCCGAGGAACCCCTGGAACGCGAACGGAACTAACGTGTAGACGACCACGCACAGCAGGCCGGAGTAGAAGATGGCCTTGAACGTATCGGTCTTCGGGTCCTTGAACTCGCCCGTGTAGCACACGGCAGTCTCGAAACCGTAGGTAGACCACGCGGCCAGGAACATTCCGCCGGCGATCACGGTCCAGCCGGCCATGTCCCAGGAGCCGTATCTGACGGCGCCGTCGGCATCATGCGTGATGGGCAGCAGCGGCGAGAAGTGCGCCGCCACGATGTCTCCGGTAAGGATCGGCAGCACGCCGATCAGTATCAGTGGAATCATCGCGGAGATCCCTAAGATCTTGGTGGTATTCGCGGAACGCAGAATCCCCCCGTCCTGAATTATCTTGGCGGCGACCAGAATCACCGCGCCGAGTATGAACACCGCGTTGATCCGCAGCGTGAGGCCGCTTTTGACGGCGCCCAGATCGAGCAGCGTCAGCTGCCATGTGTTGATGACGGAGTCGGGCGCGAACAGTCCGCTCAGGATGTAGCCGGCGGCGAGACCCGAGCCGATCGCCTGCACTGGAGACCAGGCCATCCAGTAGCACCACACGGAGACCGGCGCCACCAGCTTGCTGTAACGGACCCACGCGATCGCCCCGTACACCGAGGTGCCGCCGGACTTCTCGGGAAACAGTCCGGCGATCTCGGCGTAGGTAAAGGACTGGATGAACCCCAAGGCGATGGAGGCGGTCCAGACGAGCCACGAAGCGTTGCCGACGATGGCAGCCACCGCCCCGATGGAAAACAGCACCAGCGGCGGCACGCCGCTCGCCACCCAGAAAGCCCCCGTCCAGTCGATGCCGCGCGTGAGGGCCGCCGCTGCGCCGCTTTCCCCAGTGGGGGTGGCCTGTGCGTTGTTTGCAGCCGTGCTCACTGTCTCATCTCCCGTCGCTCACCGATGTCAAGGGGCCGACAGCGACTACTGGCCGCCGACGAAGCCGTGCAGTCCGCTGCAATATAATGTCCCCCTGAGCGGCGATCCACCCCTCCTAAGCTCATGGCTTTTCCCACGACTCCGTCGCGATCTGCTGCGGCACGGGCAGCGATTTGATGTAACTGACCAGCGCCCAAACGCCTTCCGGGCCCAATGCGCCGCCAAACGCAGGCATGCCCCTGGGGCGGCCGTAGTAGATCGAGTTGAAGATCTCGTCGTCGGCGCCGCCATAACGCCAGCGTCCGTCCGAGAGTCTGGGTCCGACCCAGCCCGCCCCCGCGCCCCCATGGCAACCATCGCAATTCATCGCCGTGAACAACTGCTGTCCGCGATTTGCCGCTGCCGCCTCGCCAGCGTGTGGATTTTGCAGAGCACCGCCGGCGGGGGCGAGGTCTCCGGCCTCGAGATGTGCCTCATAGCGGATCGCAGGCGGCGTCGACTCAGCGTGCTGCTGCGATGGTGCGGCATGCTCGCGCTCGCAGGCTGCCAACATGACGCACGACAACACCCACACCGTCAGCGTGGCACCTCGCTCCCGATATATCGGTGTCATTGCAGGCCGAAGATCCACACTATCCCGCCCTGGCTGGTATGACGCCCGATATCCCTGAGGTAATCAGCCGGCGCGCGCACATCGGCTGGATCATCCGAGCGGGTGTCTCCTGAAAGGAGCGCCCAATCCCCGCCGAAGCCGGCATAGACTGCAACGTACTGCTTGCCGTCGGCACCACGATATGTGATCGGGTTGCCGACCACGCCCGAGCCCACCTTGAATTTCGACAGCACCTTGCCTGTCTTGGCGTCGATCGACTTGAACCAACCATCGAGTGTGCCGTAGAACGCGACATCGCCCGCGGTCACCAGGGCGCCGCTCCAGGTGGGATAGGCTTCCTTGTTCTCCCAGACCTTGCGGCCTGTCGCGGCATCCCAGGCAATGAAGGAGCCGAGGTTGCCGCCGGGACCCGCCAGGTACGGGCTATCCACACCGACGAACGGCGTTCCCTTCAGGTGCGAGGCGCTCCATGTCGCGTAGTCCATGCACAGGTTGTTGGTGGACGTGTAGAAAAGATGCGTCCGGGGCGAGTAGGCCGCGGGCGAGGCCGGGCTCACTCCTCCTTCGAGACTCGGACAGATGCCTTTCACATTGCCTTTGGACGCCCCGGTCTGCTTGGCCGGCTCCAACACCGGCCGACCGCTGGCCAGATCCACCGACTTCGCCCAGTTCACGGTTGCGAACGGCGCCGCGACGAGCAAGCGCCCGGTCGCTCGATCCAGTGTGTATGCGAAACCGTTCTTGTCGAAATGCACCAATGCCTTGGTCGGTTTTCCCGCTACCGTCAGATCGGCGAGAATCATCGCCCCCGTCGAGTCGTAATCCCAGTTATCGTGCGGCGTGAACTGATACGCCCACACGAGCGCTCCATCCTCGGGCCTGCGCGCCAGCACGCTGCTGCTCCACTTGTTGTCTCCGACACGCTGCTCCGGGTTGTAGGGCGCGGGGTTGCCCGTGCCGTAGTAGATGAGATCGAGCTCGGGATCGAACGCCATCCATCCCCAGACCGGAGCGCCGCCGACCTTCCAGCTGTCGTTCGCCCAACTGCGGGCGCCCAGGTCGGCGCCGCTGTCGTAGGGCGGTTTGAAGGTATCGGCATGCACCAGCATGCCGGCATCCGGACCGATGTTGTGCGCAGTCCAGAGGATCTGCCCGTCCTTGAGGCTCAGCGCCTTGACCCAGCCGTAGATCCCGAATTCACCGCCGGCGGCGCCTACGATCACTCGATCCTTGACGACCAGGGGAGCGATGGTCGTGGTCTCCCCGTCAGCGACCTCGGCTATCTTGGTCTTCCACACCTCCCGGCCAGAGTCCGCGTCCACCGCGACGGTATGACCATCGAGCAGGTTGTAGATGATCTTTCCCTCCGCGTAGAACGCGCCGCGGTTAACGGAGTCGCAGCATGCGACGCCGATCGAGTTCTGACTGACATCCGGCCGATACTTCCATCTGAGCGGATAGCCCTCCTTGGCGAGATCGAACGCATACAGCACGTTGGGCCAGGGGGTCACGACATACATTGTGTTCTTGACGACCAGCGGTTGGCCTTCGTGTCCGCCCAACACGCCGGTGGAGAATGTCCACAGCGGACGAAGCGAGCGGGCATTCTGCGCCGTGATTTCGGCGAGACCGCTATACCGAGTCGCAGCGAAGTTCTTGGCCGGCATGGTCCACTGCGAATCCTCTGTGCCAGGCATCGCATCGCCGGGTGCACGCGCCGTACCCTCGGCCACATGCATCGCGTCGCTGGCGGCGCGCGCCGGCTCGTTGGCTGCGCGTAGCGGCCCGTCGGTCGTACCCACGCCGCAAATCAACAGAATCGCAATCAGCGACAGCCGTGCGCCCGCCCGGGCGCATTCGCCGCAGGCGTGGTGGCGGGCCCGCTGCCGCTGCAGATCACCGGCACCACGGGGTGGCGGCCGTTTCATGTCGGTGCCCAGTGTCTGGCGTTCACTGCCCTGCCTCTGCCCACCGTGATCTGCCCTATCGGGCCGACGCGCCAAGACGATACGTTACCGAAAAGCCGTAGGTTCGCGGCCGCGCGAAGATGCCGAGCGAGACGCCGGAGAACTGCGAGGCATCGAACGCATACTGCCGGTAGGCACGGTTCGCGACATTGTTCACGAAGGCGGCGAGCTCCAGGTTGCCACCCAGCGTCGTAGCGCCGAGGCGTACATTAGTGACCGCATACGGCCGTTCCCGCTCGACCGGTGCGCACAGCACCGTGAAGCAAAAGCGCCCGGACAACAGGGTGTCACTCTGGATCGAGCCGGACCATCCGTGCCCGAGGCTGTGCTCGTAACGCGCCAGCGCGTTGCCAGACCAGCGCGGCGCCTGCGGGAGATCGTGATCGACGACGGTGACGGCGTCGGGCAGCAGAACGTTCTTCACCCGCGTGTCCAGCCACGACGTGCCGAGCTGCAGAAGGACTCCCGGCAGCGGCCGCGAGGTGACCTCCAGCTCCGCACCTAGCTCGCGGGCATTGAGGTTGACCACGGTCTGAATGACGCCGACCTGCGCAAACGCCTGGTAGTCGCTGTAGTCGTAATAGAAGGCGCTCGCGTTGACGGCGGTGTTGCCCGCGAAAGTGGCCTTGGTTCCGACCTCGTACGCTTGCAGCACCTCCGGCTTGTAGGGGATGCCGTTGAGGAACGGCACTTCGTTGGGATCGAAAGGAGTGCCCGTGGAGAACGTGAAGCCGCCGCTCTTGCTCCCGCGGTTGTAGCTCGCGTAGAAGAGGAGGCCGTTGCTCGGCTTGTAATCGATCTCTGCGCGGGCGGTGATGCCGTCGAAAATCTTGTCGGCATCGGCGGGTGTGACCTGGCTGCCGCCCGGGAAGATCTGGTTGCGGTTGAAGATGATGAGCACGTCCGGCTGGGCGGAGAGCGGGTTCTGCGGGGCGCGGCCGAAGTAGGACCCGACGCGATTGTCGCGCCAGTAGCGGATGCCCCCGATCAGCTTGAACTGATCGTTGAGCTTCCATTCATCCTGGGCGAAGCCGGCGAAAGAGTAGGTGTCCTCGGTGAACACGACCTGCGGCTCGTAGCCGATGAAGTGGATAGGAAACCCGCCCGTGTAGTCGCCGCTGATGCGCATCCAGAAGAGGCCCGCGACCAGTTCGTTGGCGCCGAGGCCGATCAAGCCGCGCAGCTCTTGCGAGAGCTGCTGCACGCGGTTGTCGAGGAAGAACTGTGAGTCGTTGAACGGCGATGAATCGTCGTCCTCGAGATAGTTCTTCGTTGAGTGCTGGTAGTCGCTGATCGACACCAGGGAGAACTCGCCGATGGCGGCATCGAGGCGCACGTTGGCTCCGAGCAAGCGCCGATCATCCCGGATCCTTTGAATCCGGCCCGTCGCCGGATCGATGGTGTCGTTGCCCGCCGTCGTCCAGGGGTCTCCGCCGCGGCTGGGCGTGATCGCGTCGTTCCGATACCTCCCGCTGCCGTCGGTGCCCGGAGGGTTGCCCCAGAACGGGCAGGAGGCAGTCGGGGCTTCGAAATCGCCCTGCAGATTCTGATTGGGGCACGCCGGATCGAAGCTGTAGCCGCCCGCCTGCCGCTCGTTAGGCGCGCGCAAGTAGCGCAGGGTGAGGCTCACGTTCGTCCCGTCGAGCGGTTGCCAGGCGAGCATGCCGCGGATGGCATAATGATCGGCGCCGAAGAGGTCGGGGGCGCCCGGCGTCGCGTTGCGGATGTAACCGTCAGAGGTCTCGCGAATCACGGCGAGCCGGCCCTGCACGTTGTTGGAGAGCGGCCCGGAGAGGGCCCCCTCGTAGATCTGCTGCGCGTACTGGCCGGCTGTCACGGTGCCGTAGCCCTCGAACGCCTTGGTCGGCTTGTTGGAGATGAACTGAATCGCACCTCCGGTCGCATTGCGGCCGAACAGAGTTCCTTGTGGCCCGCGCAGCACTTCCACACGCGCCAGGTCGAACGTGGGGAAGCTCGCCGTGTTCAGCGAGCTGGAGTAGCTGTCATCCTGGTAGACCGCGACGGGCGGCTCCTGCTGATCGCCGTAGTCGTTCTGCGAGACACCGCGGATGTTCCAGACCACCGCCGACGACGAGAACGCATTCATCTTGAGGCTGGGCACCGCACGCACGAGATCGTAGGCGTTCTCGATGTTCAGTTCCTTGATCGCCTCAGTCGGAACCGCGCTGACGGCGATGCCGACGTCCTGCAGACGCTGCTCGCGGCGCTGGGCCGTGACGATCACCTCGTTCAGCGACTCCTCCTTGGAAGCCGGACTCGCAACCGGTGCGGTTGCACCGGGCTCGCCCGCGGCGCCTGCGGGAATCGGAGCGAGCGTGATGGCGCAGACGACTGAGATCACGGCGCACGTGCCGCGCAGCGGCCGATTTGGTTGTTGCTTCATTGTCAGATTCCCCCAACGAGTAGTGATCATAGGTCCATGCGACGCCCACGCCGCTCCAGTCTTCGCGCTTCGAGCCCAGTGCGCGATGCCGATCAGAGAGAACCGATGTGCGCCAACTCAATGCTATGACGTCTCTCCCGACTGAGTTGATTCCCGCGTATGCATTCGCGCATCAGAAATGACTACGCAGCGCATCCGCGATCTCGAAGATATCGCCCACAATCCCGTACTTGGCGACGTTGAAGATCGAAGCGCCCGCATCGGCGTTGACGGCGACGATGGTGCTGACGTGCTTCATTCCCGCCAGATGTTGAATCGCGCCGGAGATTCCCATCGCTACATATAACTTGCAGGCGCTCGCGGTCTTGCCCGACTGCCCGACCTGGCGGCTCTTGGGCAGCCAACCGGCATCCGCGACCGGCCTGGAGCAGCCGAGGGTGGCGCCGACGGCAGCGGCGAGCTCGCGGAACTGCTCCACCTTGGCCTGCTCGCCGATGCCGCGGCCGATCGCCAGGATGAACTCGGCGGCGGCCATATCGACATCATCCGCCGAGCTGACCTCGATGAAGCTGCGGCTGTTGGTCCGCGGCTGTAAGTCCGGTGCCGCGAAGCTCGTCACCGCCGGTGAGCTGCCGCCCTCGGGCGGCTTGAACACGTTGCCGCGAAGCGCAAGCACGACTACGTCCTTGCCGGGAAAATCGACTTCCACGTTGACCTTCTGGCCGTAGCCGCCCCGTGTGGCCACCAGCGCGCCATCCTGATACTCGAACCTGAATACATCCGTGGCGAACCCGTAGCCGCCCTTGGTAGCGAGCGCGGCAGCGTAACCGAATGAGTCGATGCTGTGAGGCACGAGGACCAGTGCAGGCTTGCGCGCCTCGATGAGCGCCCGTACTGCCGACTCGAAGGTGTCAGGATCGAATTCAGGCGCGGCGACCTTCACGGCGATGATTTCGTCCACTCCAGCTAAACTCACGCCGGGCACTAGCCGCTGCGGATCGTCGGCTATCACGGCGACGGCGACCCGGTCGTCGGAGCCGCGCCTTGCAGCCTGGGCGGCGCTCACGAGCTCGGCAGTTGCAGGGCGCAGCTCGCCGCGACGAATCTCGGCCACTAGCAGGATGCCGCTCATGCCGCGCTCCCCGTGAGATCCTTTATGATCTTCGCGAGCCGTGCCGCTTGCTCCTCGACGCTTCCCTCGATCATCTGCGCGTGCCCTCTGTCGGGCACATACATGCGCCGGACCCGCGACAGCGAGCCACTTTCACCGACGTCGCTCGGTTTGACACCCAGCTGCTCGAGCGACAGAGCCTCGATGGGTCTGGCCGCGGCCTGCTTGATGCTGCGCAAGGAGGCGTAGCGCGGAGTGTTGATCCCGAGCTGAATGGTCAGCACGGCCGGGCACTCGAGCTGCATCTCGTGCAGCACTCCGCCCTCCAGCTCGCGCCGCAATACGGCGGTATTCGCACCGGGCGTATAGGTGAGATGGGTCACGACAGCCGCATGCGGCCAATCCAGGAACGCGGCGGCTGCGATGCCGGTGGACGCGAAGCTGTGATCAGAAGACTGTACGCCCGCGAACAGCATATCGGGCCGCTCCTTGCGGGCGACGGCGGCGATGATGCGCGCCACGGCGATCGAGTCGGAGCCCTCGATTGTCTCGTCCCAGACACGGAGCGCCCGATCGGCGCCCTTGGCGAGACACTTGCGGAGTGACTCGTCGGCATCCTCGGGTCCGACGCACACGACGACGATTTCCACGGCTGCGGCCCCCCCGGCGGCGGCCTCCTTGATCCTCACCGCCTCCTCGAGCGAGTAGTCATCCCACTCGTTCAGGTCGCGGATGAGAAAGTCGGGGTCCACGTCCTTGCCGTCACTGCGTATCTCGAAGTCTTCGTCGAGGGCCGCGACTTGCTTTACCGCTACCAACAGCTTCATGGCTCTACTTCCTCTCACGCCGCGACGCCCGGGGCGGGCACAGCTGGCTCGCGCCGCAGCGCCTCGCCGATGAGCTCGATCAGCTCCTTCACGACAAACTTGCCTTCGTTGCCGGTTGTCTTGAGCGCGTCCTCGAACATCGTCAGGTCCTTGGGACAGCTGACCACGTAAACCTGCAGTCCGGGAATCGCCGCCGCCTCCCGCATGCGGTTGTGCGCGGGCTTGTCCAGGCCGACGGGATCAGGAATCCAGATGCGACCGCCGCCTGCCCCGCAGCAGAAAGAGTTCGAGCGACAGCGGCCCATCTCGATGAGCTCACAACCCAGCAGGCGCAGTATCTCGCGCGGCGCCTCGTACCCCTTGTTGAAGCGTCCGAGGTGGCAGGGATCATGGAACGTCACCCGAACCCCGAGCTGGCGCGCGATCTTCAGACGCCCTTCCAGCAGCAGGCGCTGCACGAGCGTCGTGTAGTGCTGGATCTCGTAGTTGCCGCCAAACTCGGGATACTCGTTGCGGATGGTGTTGAACGAATGCGGATCGGTCGTGACGATCGTCTTGAAGGAGGCCGCGGACAGGCTCTGAATGTTGGCACCTGCCAGCACCTCGTACAGGCCTTCCTCGCCCACGCGCCGTACATCGTTACCGGCATTCGACTCCGCATCGTAGAGAATCCCATAGTCGACCCCGGCCTCGTGCAGGAGCTGCGCGAATGCCTGCGTCACTTTCTGATTGCGGGGATCGAAGGAGGCATAGTCGCCGACGAACCACAAGACCTCGACCGGCTCCTTGCGAGCATCCTTGACAGGGAAAGGCAGCGATTTGGTCCACGCAGCGCGCTTGCGCCTGGACTCGCCGAAGGAATTGCCCGTCTTGTGGATCGTCTGCAGCGTTTTCTTCAGCAACGGGTCCATCTGGCCGTCTTCGACCAGCTTGCGGCGCATCTGTACGATGATCGGCACGTGCTCGATCGCCACCGGGCACACTTCCACGCACGCCATGCAGGTGCGGCAAGCCCACAGTGTCTCCATCGCCACCTGGCCCGGCCCTTTGCCGTGCACGTCCAGCTCGGCCTCGGCGGGCAATTCCGCCGCTTCCAGTGTCTTGTTGGCGAACTCGCGCAGCGACAGGATCACATCGCGCGGCGAGAGCGGCGCGCCGACCGCACGCGCCGGACAGGCCTCATGGCAGCGGCCGCACTTGGTGCAGGCATCCAGGCTGAGCAGCTGCTTCCAGGTAAAATCAGTGATGAACTGGGCGCCGACGCGCTGCTGGTCTTCCGGCACACCCGGCAGGCGCTGCGCGGCGAGCGGGTCACGCAGCATGAGCGAACCGGCAGAAGTAAAGATGTGCTTCACCTTGGTGAGCGGGATCAGCGCGATGAACAGCAGCGCCACAAACCCATGGAACCACCACAAGCCCTGGCGCAACGCACCGCCGGCGGCTTGTGTCAGGCCCGCCGCCCGCATGGCCTCGGCGAGCACTGCACCCGCCGGAGACCACCATCGGTAACTCCAGACTTCGGGTCTTCCTTCGAGCCAGACCAGCCGTGCTGCCTCCAGGACGTAGCCGGTTGCGACGATGACCAGCAGTGTCCACAAGAATGCCCAGTCCTCGCGGCGATAGCCGCTGCGGTCGTAATCCGGGTCTCCCGGCCGGCGGTCCGGCCGCGCATAGTCGAGCTTTGGCGGCCGCAGCCAGCCGCGCCGATACATCATGTAGGCGAGCCCGCCTGCCAGCAGCACCCCGGCAACATCGAGAATCAGCGAGAACCAGAGATAGAAGCCCCCATGCCAGAAATGCACACCAAACAGTGGTCCGAGGATGTCGTAGTCCAGCGTAATCGTTGCCGTGCCGAGGAATAGCAGCAGGAAGCCGTAGAAGATCAGGCGATGAGCGGCACCAGCCGGCCGGTCCCGCCGCGCCACGGTCCTGTGACTGAGCACGGTGCCGATCATCGCCCCGAAACGGGCGGAGAGATTGCCGCCGAGGCTAGCGGCGGCTCCCCGCCTGTACTTCCTGACCTGAACGTACACGCCGAAAAAGAACAACGCGATTGCCGCAAAGCCGAGCGCGTAGAAAAGGCCGACCGCCGAGGGCGTAAAGTCCTCGAACAGCACCCGCGTGACGATCTCAACGTCGCTCATCGCTCAGTCCGCATCAGGTCTGGTATTCAACCTGGGTCTTGCCTTCCGGCATATGCGACACGCCCCACACGGCGACTTCTCGTCTGTATGGCTTCGGGAACTGTGCGTTCGGCTCCTCGATCTCGCGTGCGAGCCGGTGCCCGGAGAAAGTCGCGTCCGCGATGAGTCGCGGAGCTTCGGCGTCTCCGATCAGGTAGACATCCGTTACGCCGTTCTCCGACCACTTGGCTTTGTGGGCCTTCAGCTCCCGATGGAGCGAGTCGTTGGAGTGTCGCCCGGTCACGAGCACCAGGGAATCGAAGTCCAGCCAGCGTTGGGTCTTGTTCGCATCGCGCGGCAGCACTCCAGGACCCCGATAGCTGCGCTTGGAGCCGTCGCCATAGATGTCGTAGATCTCGAGCCGCTTGGCTTCGATGCGTGAGCAGAAGGTATTGCCGAGCTCCTTGATGTGCAGCTCGTGCAGGCGCCGCATCATGTTGGGATACTCGAGCGTGAAGTGCATGTAGTTGGCG
>Ga0137394_10003803_pt1 | contig 11383 bp, 8 predicted proteins | sample czobulk116metaG_FD_108278 | JGI IMG/M metagenome (GOLD analysis project Ga0137394, IMG submission 108278) | Vadose zone soil microbial communities from Angelo Coast Range Reserve, California, USA - czobulk1.16 metaG | ecosystem: Environmental > Terrestrial > Soil > Vadose zone | place: USA... | reverse complement strand
AGTATGGCAACATCAGATTCAACGATGAGAAGGCCAGACTCGATAACTTCGCCATTCAGCTGCAGAACGAGCCTAGTGCTCGGGGTGCAATCGTCGGCTACGGCAGCTGCGAAGGCGAGGGCATGACGCGGGCCAATCGCGCCAAGGATTACCTCGTGAATACTCGCGGCATTGATGCGGGTAGGCTCGACGTAATCGACGGCGGATGTCGGTCGGATCTGCTCGTGCAACTGTGGATCGTGCCGCAGGGTGCGACCCTAAGTTCCGGAGACGCGACTGACACAGTCTCGCCGTGTCCGGAGTGCAAGAAGAAACCAGCTCGACGCCCCGGCCGCACTCGCCGCCGAGGCGAAGAGTAGGACTTCGCGCCTACTTACAACGTCGCCACTTAACCAGAGTAGCGACCTTCTTTCGAAAGCGGGTGGTGTTTTCCGAAAGGGAAGCATCACCCGCTTCGGTTTTACCGGCAACGCCTTCCTGATGCTGACGCCTCATTTGAGTCTCATCAGCCGCCGATGTTTGAAGTGTCCGTTGAAGTAGGTATAGGAAACACGGCACAAAGAGTTATAATGCCGTCGCGCCAGCGCTCTCCCGCTGGAGCTTGGCATCGACTTAACTTGAGAGAGATCTAAACGATGAAAAAAGCTATATCCCGACTGTTGTGCCTTGGCCTCTTACTTACCTTCACCTTGACAGCTCGCATTGGTGCACCGGCAAAGGCCGGCTCCGGCTCCCCTTACGCCACCGACTGGCGCATAACCGGGCCCAGCGGCGGCGACGTTCGTTCACTGGTAGTTGATCCGAACGATCCCAATCGTTTTTACTTCGGCACCCTTGACGGGCAGATCTATATTTCCACCGATGGCGCTCGCAGCTGGCGCTTGCTGGTTAACTTTAATCGCCCGCGTCTGTTCGTCGATCACATCATTGTGGATCCGCGCAACTCGAAAGTGCTTTATGTAGCCACGCATCGTCATAAGGACCCTGGTGGTTTCTTCAAATCAATCGACGGGGGGTTGACCTGGCGAGAATCGCCCGAGTTAAGGAATGAAGCGCTGCACTCCCTCACGCAGTCAGATCGCGATCCCAGTATTCTGATTACCGGGACCTTTAATGGAATATTCCGATCGTCGGATTCGGGCGAAACCTGGACCCCGTTGTCGACAGCGAGTACCCCGGGCCTCGTGCATGTCGAGTCGCTGGCGATCGATCCCCATGACACGAACATCATCTATGCCGGCACCTGGTATCTTCCCTATAAGTCCACCGATGGTGGTAAGAGCTGGAAGGTAATCAAGAATGGCATTATCGACGACTCTGACATCTTTGCCATCAACCTTGACCCGCGGGATTCAAAGCACATCATCGCGTCGGCTTGCAGCGGGATCTACGAAACCCGCGATGCCGGAGACAGCTGGCATAAGGTCCAGGGAATCCCTTCGCAGTCACGTCGCACGCGCGCAATTCTGCAGCACCCGACAATTCCCGGTCTGGTCTTCGCGGGAACGACCGAAGGCTTTTGGCGCTCAGCCAAGGGTGGCGACAACAATTCCTGGATGGTGACCACCTCGCGTCAACTTGAGATCAATTCAATCGCGGTCCATCCGCGTAATCCGAACACGATATACATCGGTACGAACAATTATGGGGTAATGGTCTCGACCGATGGGGGTAAGAACTTTGTGCCGAGTAACGCGGGCTTTAGTGGGCGGTTTGTAAACACGATTATGCCGGACCGCGAAAACGCGAACCGCGTTTACGCGACGACGATCAACACCACCACCGGCGGCGGATTCTTTTTTGTTAGCAGCGATGGCGGCACGTCCTGGCAGCCGTCGATGCGTAATATGCCTCCGCGTCTGATTGGTTACTCGATCTTACAGGACGAGCGCGACGGAAATGTAATTTACCTGGGAACGAACCTTGGGATGTATCGGTCATCCGATCGGGGCGTGTCCTGGGCGCCAATCTCTGCCCGTAAACCTGCGGCAGCACCGGCGAAGAAACGACCCGCGCGTGGCACAACGCGAAGGACAGTTGCCCAACGCGGTACCACCAACAGCAGAAGTGGCCCGGGCGCGACTAGCCCGACTCCGCAGAAACCTGCGGCCGTAAAGCCGAACGCCGACGTGGTGCGCCGCGCGCAGGAAGCTCTGGAGCGCGCCGGCTACGAGATTGGTAATCCTGATGGTCAGATGGGCGCGCGTACGGTCGCGGCGATCAAGAGATTCCAGACCGACAGGTATTTACCCGTGTCAGGCCAACTCGACGAAGGGACGATCGCCGCCCTGGGAGTGAGCAACGCTATCACCGGCGCCTTATCGGCTCATGTGGCCACCCTTTCCGATCCGGTTAATGCCCTGGTCTCATCCTCAAATTCCAATGGCCGATTGGAAATTCTGGCTGCAACCAGTGCCGGGCTCTATCGTACCGCGGATCCGAATCAGGGCTGGGATCGCCTTCCTTACGGGCGAGGAATGGATCCTCGTACCACCTGCATCTCGACCAGTACTCAGAATCCGTCAGTGATTCTGGTCGGAACGGCGAGCACGGGGGTGCTGATCTCACGTGACGCAGGTCAAAACTGGCAACAGGTGAGCGGTGTTCCGACCACATCCCCGGTAAATGTTATTGTTCAGGATCCACAACGCTCGGCATTCATCTATGTGGGAACAAAACAAGGGTTCTACATGTCGCATGACGGTGGCGATCGTTGGTCGCGTCGCGGCGGAAATCTTCCGTTTGGAGATTTCACCAGCATCCTGATAAACCCGCGGAACACCAACGAGGTTTTTGCCGGCAACGCGTATCAGAACGATCAGACTGGCGACCTCGGCGGCGGCGTCTATCGATCCAACGATGCCGGCACTACGTGGGTGCGCCTCGATGCCCGCGAACACCGCTTGCCGAGTCTGCGTATCTGGGCGCTCGCGTTGGATCCGCGCGACCAGAACACTCTGTTTGTGGGTTCGCACTCTGCGGGAGTGTATGTCGTGGGACGTGGCGCCGAAGCTTCGCTGAATCAGCAGCGCTAGCATTTTCCGCGCATTGTTTTCTCGGCGAAAGCCTGCGGACGCCTTGACACTCAGTCGCGCCGCCGTGTAAATTCCGAGACGATCCGGTCACGCGACCGGTGATAGTCGGACCAAGCGGGAGACTACGGGCGTAACGGAAATCGAAACGACAACCTTCTTTTCCAACTCTTTAGAGCTCGCATCCTCTCATATCTTATTCCGACTCATCACCACCAGCCGACGGTTGCCAAAAGCACTTGCGTTCTTGCGTCGAATGCCCGGAGAGGCGCGCCACGCGTGCGACGCGCCAGAGTAAATTGAGTAGGAGTGTGCATGTCTACGGAACAACCTGTAACCAACGTCGGCGAGACCGACACTAACGAACAATCCACCGATCCTGGACCTGAAACAGCCGAAGCTCCGGGCCAATCAGTCCCCGGGCAGTCGATGTCCAGCGAAAGCGCCGGCGGCGGTTCTTCAGCCGCAGCCGTCACCCAACGAGAAGACGCCTCCGCCCAACGGGACGACGACGATGAGCCGCGTCCTGCAGGTGAAGACTTTGGCAGCCTGCTGGATCGATTTGAGCAGGAGCAATCATCGCTCCAGGAAGGTGAAGTGGTCCGCGGCACGGTGGTGGGCATTACTGAGCGTGGCGTGGTGATCGATTTTGGTTACAAATCGGAAGGCATCGTCAATCAAAACGAGTTCATGGAAGATGGCGTGATCACCGTCAAACCCGGAGACGAGGTTGATGTGCTGGTCAAGAACATGGAAACCGGCGAAGGTTTCCCCTTGCTTTCCCGCGCTGATGCCGTGCGGCTGCGCGCCTGGGACGATCTCGAAAGGGCTTTTAACGAAAACACTCCAGTCAAAGGTCGCGTGGCAGAGCGGATCAAAGGCGGCCTCCGCGTCGACGTTGACGGCATAGCGGCTTTCCTGCCTGGCTCTCAGGTGGACGTGCGCCCGGTGCGGAATCTTGATTCACTGCGCGGCCGGGAAATTGAAGCGAAGGTCATCAAGCTGAATCGCAAGCGCTCAAACGTCGTGCTGTCGCGCAAGGCTGTGCTGGAAGAGCGCAACGAGGGGCGCAAGGACGAGACGCTCGGCCAAATTGAAGAAGACATAATCGTCGAAGGACAGATCAAGAATCTTACGGACTATGGTGCGTTCGTCGATCTGGGCGGAGTTGACGGATTACTGCATGTGACCGATATGTCGTGGGGCCGGCTCCAGAATCCGGCGGAGCTATTCAGAGTTGGCGACACGGTCCAGGTTAAGGTGCTGCGATTTGATCGCGCTCGCGAGCGCGTCTCGCTCGGTTACAAACAGCTTCTGCCCGACCCGTGGGAAACGATCGAAGAACGCTTTCCGCCGGCCACGCGGCTGAATGGCAAGGTCGCCAGCGTTACGGACTACGGCGCATTCGTAGAACTGGAACCTGGCGTCGAAGGTCTGGTTCACGTTTCTGAGATGAGCTGGTCCAAGCGCGTTAAGCATCCGAGTAAGATCGTCAACGCTGGAGACGCCGTTGAAGTTGAGGTGCTCGGCGTGGATCCAAAGGCCAGGCGCATTAGTCTGGGCATGAAGCAGGTGCAGGACAATCCCTGGAAGACACTCGGCGACCGCTATGCTGTCGGTGCTCGCGTCCATGGCAGGGTCCGTAACCTTACGGACTTCGGCGCCTTTATTGAGATCGAAGATGGCGTCGACGGACTGGTTCACGTCTCGGACATTTCATGGTCGCGTCGGGTCAAGCATCCCGGTGAGGTGCTAAAGAAGGGACAACAAGTGGACGCAGTTATCACCGGCATCGATCCCGACAATCGGCGCATGTCGCTTTCGATAAAGGAACTCGAGCCCAACGCCTGGAATGACTTTGTGGCTTCCCATAATCCTGGTGACTTAGTCAAGGGCAAGATAGCGCGCTTCGCCAGCTTCGGAGCCTTTGTTGAATTAGGCGACAACCTGGAAGGCCTGTGTCATATCTCTGAGCTCTCGGATGACCGGGTCGAGAAACCCGAGGACGCCGCGCAACTGGGTCAGGAGATGGAGTTTCGGATCCTTCGCATTGATGCCGAAAACAAGAAGATCGGTTTGTCGGCACGGGCCGCAGGTCATGATGAACCCGTCACCGAACAGAAGATCTACACGTCGGAAGCCGGCGGCGGCATGGCTTCACTACGCGAGCTGGCGGATTTTGGTTTTGGGAATACCAATAAGACCGAGGACGAAGACGGCGAAGACTGACGGCGCCGAAGGCCACTTCTCAGGGAAAATATCCCTCGGGCACGCTCCCCTCGGCAGGATCGCTGATCAACTGTAAGATGTTGGCCGCACAGCCTTTTTAGTCTTGCCGTTGAATGCTCGTTCTGCTAATCTACCTCCACGCGTCCATTATCTTGCTTCTTAGCGTTCTTGCAAAATTAGTTCACCAGGCTTGGAACCAAAGACCTTTTGTGAGCGAGGTGACTGCATGACTAAAGCCGATCTTGTCAATGATGTGGCCAACGCCGCCGAGCTGACCAAGAAAGATGCTGAGCGACTGGTCGAAATAGTTTTCGAAAGCATAATCGAAAGTCTGAACCAGGGCGAGAAGATTGAGTTGCGGGGTTTCGGCAGCTTTCGCGTGCGCGAGCGTGGCGCGCGCCGAGGCCGTAACCCAAAAACCGGCGACCCCGTTAGTATTCCTGCCAAACGCGTCCCCTATTTCAAGGCCGGCAAGGAATTGAAGGAACTCATTAACGAGACTACGCCTTAGTTTGACGCGCCCGGTTGCGCGAATTCAGCCGCATCGGCTAATCCTTGCTAAAGGTTTCCTGTGGAAAGACTCTGGAGTCCGTGGCGACACGCCTACATCGCGGCCACCGGATCTGATATGTCTCAGGCCGATTCCTGCATTTTCTGTGATGCCGTAAAGAACCCAGCTGACGACGAAAAGAATTTCGTCCTGCACCGCGGTGCGTATACCTTTGTAATTCTTAACCTCTATCCTTACGTCAGCGGTCATTTGATGATTGCGCCTTATGCCCATCTGGGCGAACTGGACGCGGCACCCAAAGAGGAGAGCGACGAGATGATGGATCTCGCTAAGCGTTGTCAGACCGCTCTGCGAGAGATTTATCGCCCTCAGGGTTTCAATTTGGGAATGAACCTGGGTCGCGCGGCAGGGGCCGGCATTCCCGACCACATACACATGCACCTCATGCCGCGTTGGGCGGGTGACACAAACTTTATGACGTCGGTAGCTGAGACTCGGGTTCTCTCTGAAGATCTAACCACGACCTACAGCAAACTACGCGAAAAATTCTGAAGCTCGAGGCTCGCGGATCGCTTGATCTTGGTCACTTGCGGCTGGTGGCTTCGTCCTCAACTTCGCCGGACGGGTTTATGGGAACATCAGCGGCCTTCTCGTAAAAGACGCCGCGCTCTTCAACGGTTGTCGCTTCAGCAGTTGAGGCCGGCGCGGCCACGTTGAAACCCGGGTAGTCAATCCTCGCGTGATAGAGGGCGTTAAGAGAGCCGATGAGACTCTCGCGAACCTGGGTTAACTCTCTCAAGGTCAATTTGGATTCATCAAGCTGACCGTCACTGATAACCGCATCAAAGATACGCACTACAATTGCCCGAACGCTCTCCGGATCGGGATGCGCCAACGAGCGCGCGGCTGCTTCGGCGGAATCAGCCAGCATTAAGATGGCGGCTTCTTTGAATTGCGGCTTTGGTCCGGGATAACGAAAGTCTGCCTCGTTTATCTTTTCGCCGTTGCACGCTTGCTCCTCAGCCTTTCGCAAAAAGAAATGCAGCGTTCGTGTTCCATGATGCTGCGGAATAAAGTCAGCGACACGCTTAGGCAAACCGATTTCTCGCGCCAGCTTCAATCCATAAGTGACATGACTGGTAATAATCTTGGCGCTCGCCACCGGACGGAGGCGGTTGTGCGGGTTGTCGCCAGTTTGGTTCTCGACAAAGTGATCGGGCGCCGCCACTTTGCCGATATCGTGGTAAAGCGATCCGATGCGCGCCAACAGAGCGTTGGCGCCGATGGCGCGGCTGGCGTCTTCAGCCAGTTGTCCCACCGCATGCGAGTGTTGATTTGTTCCCGGCGCCCGCAAAGCTAACTGACTCAGCACCGGCAAATCTGCATTCGAAAGTTCCAGCAGTCTGATGTCGGTGAGAATGCCGAAGAGTGACTCGTTGATTGGCACTCCTCCCGCGGCGAAAATAATTGTCAACAATCCGCCGCCGAAGGCGCAGCTCGCTGCGATCATGGCGCCGGTCAAGGTTAGTGGCCGTTGCGCAAATACGATCAAAGCCAGGGCGGTGACGCAGTTGACTCCCGCCACGACCAACCCGGCCAGGGTGACCGACTGGCGCTCGCGATATCGTTTGATTCCATAGACCGCGGCTGAGCAGGAGATGAACGCATATAACGTGGCCTGCGCCCCATTCGGCGCGAGCAACCCCGCGAATATAGACACGATCACGCCCGCGATTAGACCAAGCTGCCGGTTCAGCAGCATCGTTACCAGCAGAGAGGCGGCAGCAAACGGAATGGTAAAGGCCCAGACCGACGGATCGTTGAGGGGCGCTTGTGTGCTTTGCGCCGCAAGACCAACGGCCACCATAAACCCCAGCCGCATTACTGCTGCTTCGAATACGATTGCCGAACCGACCAGAGCAAAAGCTCTGCGCTTCGAAATCGAAAGGTCAACGTGACACTCGCGAGATTCAACAAATCGCCACAAGACAAAATAACTTGCGAGCACCAGGGCAAGCAGGCCCAACGACTTCAGTGTCAATGGCCACCTGGTGAGCAGGAGTGTGGTAACGACTACCAGAAACGTGAAGCCAAGTGCTAATTGGGTCGCCGGCGAAAACCACCGAAACGGACGGAGCACAACACCAAGCACGGCGTTGCGCACTCTGGTAAGGCGGGATGTGAATCGGGCACGCGGAATCATGTTACAGAACCCGACTAGTCGGGGGTAGCAACCGGGTCTTATTCCTCGAAGGAGAGTGTGGTCTTCTCAAACGCCTTTACAGAAGTTCCTTTCGTGCGGCTTCGTGTGATTTCGTGGATCGAGTCTTTGGCGACAGCAGGCGATCCATTAATTCACACGAAGTCTCACGAAATTTCATTCACGAAACAGGCGAACGCTCTTCGTCGCTGTTACAGGCGTTTTTGAAACACGGCACTAATTAGTCCGGGGCGACCCACTCGCTGCCCCGACTAATCTGGATTCATTACCAAATGAGCTGGTCAGATTTTGCGAGAGCATCTGACCAATCCGTCCCAGCAGCGGGAGCAACGTCTGCGGCCGCAGAGCTGAAATAGCCGCGCACCCAGGTGCACGGTCGCATCCGGCCAGCCGCTCTATCGCGCGAAGTGATGTTTCGTGGATCAGATCAACTTTATTAAAGACCAGCAGCCGCGGAATCTGATCGAACTCGAGCTCAGTCAGGATTCGATCAACTGAAGCGATTTGTTGCTGCCAGCGTGGGTTCGACGCGTCAACTACGTGGACCAGCAAACGACTGCCGGAAATTTCTTCGAGGGTCGACCTGAATGCGGCCAGCAAATCCGGAGGCAGATCGCGTATGAAGCCGACAGTATCATTGATGATGACCTCTTGTTCCCGCGGCAGCCGCAAACGGCGCGTGGTGGGATCGAGCGTGGCAAACATTCGCGCTTCAGCTAGTACGTGACTCGACGTGAGCGCGTTCAGCAAGGTTGACTTGCCGGCGTTCGTGTAGCCGACAATCGAGATCGTCGGCACTTGATGGCGAAGCCGTTCCTTACGACGTTGTTCGCGGCGCTTGCGCTGCGACGCGAGTTCGCCTTCCAGCCGATGGATGCGATCACGCACCCGGCGGCGATCGGTTTCGAGTTTCGTCTCTCCCGGACCGCGGCCGCCAATGCCGCCGGCCAGACGGGAGAAAGCCGAATTCTGGCCCAGAACCAAGCGCGGCAGGATATATTTCAATTGCGCCAGCTCAACCTGAATCTTGCCTTCGTGCGACTGCGCTCGCTGCGCAAAGATATCCAGAATTAATTGCGATCGGTCGATGACTTTCAGGTCGGTTGCTTCGGAAATCGATCGGACCTGTGCAGGTTGCAACTCGCGATCGAAAATGATTGCGTCAGCGCCAACCTGCATGGCGCTAATCAGCAGTTCTTCGAGCTTGCCCTTGCCCACCACGGTGCGCGGATCGATTGAGGATCGCCTTTGAATCATCTCGTCCAGCACCACGACGCCCGCCGATTGCGCCAACTCGCGCAGTTCGGCCATCGAGTCTTCCGCGTCGTCACGCGGATCCGTCGAGACGTTGACCAGAATTGCGCTCTCAACTCCCCGAGCCCGCTGTGATGTCCTGCGGTTGCGCGCCATCTCGCTTTCGAGCGCTTCGATCAGGCCCAGAAAATCGACATCCAATTGCGAGGCCACCGCAGGCTCGAGGAAAGCAAAATGCTTTGAGTTACCATTCATGCCGTTTTCCGAGGCGGTCGACGGCAGTAAGTGCGCGGAGCGAACTACACCAGGCAAACCAGTCGTGTCGTCAACGTCGATGGCCGCCATCAAATCGAGTCGCAAAAGCGCCAGGTCCGTTAGATCGTCGCGAGTAAGTTCTTCGCCGCGGAGGTGCGTGTGCACACAACGCAGGCCGCGAAACCTATCTCCGGCAACGCGCACGCGTTTGAAGTCCGGCAGCTCGATCTGGCGCGCATCGCCCACAATCACAAACTCAACATAGCCTTTGCGATCGATAAGCACGCCAATCTGCCGGCGGGTTTCGTGGGAGAGTTCGCTAAGCTGACGAGCGAATTCAGGGGTCACAATCTGGTGGGGCGGAATGCGGCGCTGGTAGAGTTTCTCGATCCGCCGCAATTGGTTTGGCTTAAGACCCTGTGTGTTGCCGTGAAGACTTTTCATTCAGTGAACTGGCGAAATTATAGCATGCTCTGTGGTCAGAACCGGGAGCCGTAGCGACCGGGTGCCAGAACTCAACTTCATCCCGAAGGTCTTTATGCCCGCGAAATTGGAGATTGCAAGTTGAATCCAGGATCCGGTCGCTACCGCTCCCGGTTCTGTAGCCACCCGCTCCGCAATCCGTATTTTGCGCTTGCCAGGGAACGCAGCGTCGGGCGCCTCGCTGAACCGTTGCAGAGATTAGTCGGGTTCTACCAAGCCGTCCTTCGCCCGCGTCTGACATCGCGCATCGGCTGGTTACCATGTAAACTTTGGATCTGAAGGCAATGAACAAGGCGAGACACATTGAACGGATCAATCCGGCTGCCGGAATTCCGGGCGGAGAAGTAGCTATTGAATGCGCCAGGCTTTCCCGGAACAGCGCCCCGACTTTGACGGTGTTGTTCCAGGATCAGGCAGCCCATGTGGTTGCGGCGACGCCCGGTCGTGCGTTGGTTTTGGTTCCCGATCTGAATGTGGGAGCGGAAATCGAAGTTTCGTTGGCTGAAGACGGCCAGGTGAAACCGGCGCCGTTCGTGGTCGCTAAGAAGCTGGCCGACGGCATTCATCCGGTCGCCAGCCCCACGTTCGATCCGGCGGATGGCTCGCTGTTCGTTACCCGCTCAGGTGCGCGCGGAGAGAGCGTTCCCGTGTCGATCTTTCGCATCGGCTCTGAGGGGACGCTGGAAGAGTTTTCGGGTGACATCACGAATCCTACCAGCATCGCTTTTGACCGCAGCGGCCGCATGTTTGTCACCAGCCGCCTTGACGGCACGGTCTATCGCGTGACTCCGCTGAAAGAAGTCGTGGTGTTTGCCAGCGACCTGGGTATCGCCACGGGCCTGGCATTCAACCGGGACGGAGACATGTTCGTTGGTGATCGCAGCGGCGTGATCTACCGCGTGAATGAAATCGGTGAAGCCAAGCCGTGGGCGCAAATGGAGCCATCGGTTTCGGCGTATCATCTCGCTTTCGGTCCGGACGACGCTCTTTATGCCACCGGTCCTACGGTATCCAGCTTTGACGCCATCACGCGGTTTGACGAGGACGGAGACTCCACGGTGTTCTATCGCGGCCTCGGACGTCCACAGGGGCTGGCTTTCGATCGTGAAGGCAATCTTTATGTAGCTGCTTCGTTGCGCGGCCGTCGCGGCATCGTGCGCATTTCACCTGACGCCGCTCAGGCGGATATTGTAGTCGCCGGAATGAATCTGGTGGGGCTGGCGTTCAGCGCGAAAGGCGAGATGGTGGTGGCTACGAACGATGCGGTTTACAGTTTGCCGCTGGGAATTAACGGCACGCTACTGGATTGAGAGTGGCACGGGTCCCTCCGGAAATTGGCCCAAGATGCACGTCCTCGCTTTAAGATCACTTTGACGCGCTTAAGACCGTGATGCTACT
>Ga0137394_10003802_pt1 | contig 11385 bp, 11 predicted proteins | sample czobulk116metaG_FD_108278 | JGI IMG/M metagenome (GOLD analysis project Ga0137394, IMG submission 108278) | Vadose zone soil microbial communities from Angelo Coast Range Reserve, California, USA - czobulk1.16 metaG | ecosystem: Environmental > Terrestrial > Soil > Vadose zone | place: USA... | reverse complement strand
CCCTCCCCACCACATGCGTTCCCGCGGCAGGGTTTGCATGCAGTCTTCGCTGCTGTTGCCCTCCCTCACCAGGCTTCTCCCCTTCTTTGTGCCTTTCGTGCTGGTAGTGCTTGTGCAACCCCCTCGCACGCATTCCCCCACTGCAGCACGCCTTGCCGTGCGCTAGCGTTCGTGCGCGCCAACCTCGCTGCCCGGAGCAATGCCCATGCCGCCCCTGCATCTGCATGCAGACCCTGTGCCCTTGCGTTTGCGCATTACATGCCCCCCTTGCTCCCCCGTTGTGTGCGCGCACACTTTCCAGTAGATTACCCAATTTCTTACATGTTTGTCTTTGCTTACTGATTACAAAATAAAATAAGTTTGTTGTTATATTTTGCTGAGTGCGAAACTTCGACAGCTGTCATCGGAAGTGCTAGTCAATCCAAAGTTCCGGAAAGCTTCCTTTTGAAAGACGGTTCAAGACTTCAAGTCACGTGTTTAAAATCACGCGAGTCCCTTTTTGGGAGGGTCTTATGGATTTCCCAGTAGCATAAACTGTCACCTACCTCAGCCTACGGTTGTTAGGTTTTCGCTGTAGAAATCATGCATTTTTTCCTTTTCCGGGAAGCCGTAAACGGTATCTAGGTAACCCGAAGCCCCGGGGCCTGCAGAGCATACTGTATGGGATTCTCGGAAAGGATATATTACGATTGCGCCACTGATTATTTGACGTGGCGGTTGACGCCCAACGTTGCATTGACCCCAGAAACGTCGCGCCTTCCTTAGTGTCGCATATGCCCCCGATAATGATAGCTAATAGACCCCTCAGTGTGACATGAGAACACGTCGGCGGCATCAGAGCATATTTACACATACTGTACATTGTACACAGCAGACACCAGGTGAAAACAAGTCCTACACTATAACAAGCACACCATAATGTAAACACAATTCAATTAGTAGTTCGTCCAACGATCACGCGGGTCCTCGCCGCCTGCTTCTTCGGAACCACCGCCTACGCGCAGGGCGCGCTTCCTGTTCTGTGCCCGTCGGATCTACCTGCTCGCGAACAGGTCGCTGACATACTGGACAACGGCCCGATACATCGAGCAGCCACGGATCGACGCACGTTTTCTGGAGATGACCGTAGAAGTTAGGTCGTCAGTACCGAATCCACCGCAGTCGAGGGTGGGACTGACATGAAAGACGTGGCCACATTTCAGTAACCGTAACGGCTGTGCCCCCTGGCCGGCATCTTGCAACCGTAGGGTTAGGTCATCGCCTGGCAGGGCCAGGGCAGCCGTCTGCTCAGTAACGTCGGCCTCACCCTCCTGCTGGATTACTGGTTCGCCCGTCGCCTGGTTCTCCGCCTCCTCCCTATGTGTCTGGTTCTGCGCTCCTGCATTCGTGACGTCCGACCCTTGGGCACCTATGCCCATGCGCCTCGGTGCTTGAAAGTCGAGCAGGCAAATCGCGCACGAGGCGCGGTGACTGTCGAGCTGTACGAATGGGTACTCGCCTTTCTCCCAATGATCCTCCCAAGTGAGAGGACGATTCGGGTCCCTCTTTCCCTTGCCTGTGCTACCCTTTACTATATGACCAGGGGACCCAGCGCGCCGTCCAAACGGCAAGAAACGGAGGCGGCGGCGCGACATTGGGGACTTGGGTGGGTATGTGTGCAACTCCGATGGAAATGTGACCGGTTTTGATGGTTGATCCGGTGGTGGCGGGATGTAGAGTACCAGTGGGAGCTTATCAACAATGGCTCGTGGGACTTGCCCGATATCAGGTGTGAAATGGTGTGGGTTTTGTGATGGATGTCTGCCGAGGCAGAGTAAGAGGATGCTCCAGAATAGCTATGCGAGATCAGCCTAAGCAAGCCAAGAGACAGAGCGCAATTGTAACGCACGAATAGGATTGGTCCGACGACAAAGACTAAGATCGCTACCACCACGACCTCGAGAATCATGACATACATCACGCTGAGCACTCCGAACGTTAACCACCAGAGATGCGGTGAGGCTCGTCGGCACGTGTTTGCTGAGCTGAATAGAAGAATTTGGACTAGCACGAACCAAACGAGGGTAAAAGTAGAACCCATCAACGATAACCTAGGCAAAAATCACGGGGCAGGCGTAATATGTGATGCGGGCGCTCAGAGAAGCAGACATCAGTGAATACGCGAACGGACCTGGCATAGATCCTCGGGTATGGCGCAAGTGCTGCTTGCGACTGCGCCTCGGATGACGTATTGGGATTTCTCTGGGAGGCGCGGCCGTGTGCCCTGCCACTCGGAGTCGCGCCACTCGCGCGATTGCGCGGGTGGTTTTCAGCATCATTAGCTTGGCCATTGCTGTACACCACGTGTGAGAGAGAAAATGCTTGGACGTCAGGCCAAATTTGTCTACCTTTCATCCTGGTGTCGCTTGATACGTTCGCGGGACCAGCGCCAGATACTGAGCCAAACGTCGAGGGCAAGGCGGACAACCCAGAGGGCATCCCATGTACCAAGTGGTTTCCCGCACGCATCCCACTCGTTTTTTTCTGGTACAATAGGGCTTCTGCGGTGTGTTGAGATCGCGAGGATAGCGATGATCGCGATGATCTGTTCTCGAACACGAACAATACGCCGCGCCCGCATCAATCAGATATCGGTTCGGGCAGCCAAGTATCTGCTTACTTGGGAGAGGTCGACAATCACTGAGCTGATGACAGATACGAGCTCCTTACGTGCTCTATTATTCCGGCCGTATCCGAAGAAAACGAGGATGCGTCCTGCGATGGAAAGCCTCTGTTGATTCCCAGCCGGACTAGGTTGTGCAGCTGCTGCCCTCGGGACATTCGGTGCCGCGGCCACCGGATCAGGAAAAACTGGTCGGACGTGCCGGCGACCAGAACTAGCCTGGGCGTGGTTATTGGCCGGGCGGGGGGTGGTGGGCGATGGTGGGACATTGGGAACAACATTTTCTGTCATGATGCCCCTGTCCAAGGCATCGAGTAAGGATTCTAAGGTGGTAGACGGCTGCAGCCTTGTCGATACGGCAGAGCCCGAGAGAGTCCCCGGTTGGGCTGGCTGGGGTGTTTCTTCTGCTACAGGTGGGTCGTCTTGCGTGGTCTGGATGGGTGCAGGTTGCGGGGGGGATTGAGATGGACTCGCTGGCATAGCGAACGTTGGGAAAAGGTCACGGTGGGACTTTATACGATCCTAGGACAACGGGCGCGGTGATGTCCAGCCACGGGTATCCGGAAGCGATTTCCAGGGCGGTGAGGGCGCCGCGACTAACAATGATGATAATGGAATGGAGTGAACTGAATTGGGAGTCTTTGCACTGGATAAACAACTATACAAAGGAGTGTGGTTGGCCTTTACTTGTCGGGTCGACAGGGAGAGGCAAGTCGATGCACTGGTTACTCGTGTTGACGGCTGGGAACTGAAACCTGACTTGTGCCGCACAACGCGCGCGGAGGGCACCAATAGGGTGCCGTCACGAGGGGTGGCTGTGTTCACCTTTGCGTTCACCGTCAGAGGGCTGCACAATCAGAGGGCACTTCACCCAGGCCTTGGGAGTGAACCTGGAGGACGAAGGAAGGCTGGACGTACTTTAACTCCACCTCGACGTACACTGGCAGTGGGGCGCGCCCCGTCATAACGAAACACGGCGCGCTTATATAATCACACCCACATCTTTGCTCACAGCCGCCATGTCCTCTGCGCCATATCAGCCCCTCTCTAGCGACGACTACGACGAGGAGGGGAGTCCCACCCGCCCTAAGTACATCCCGGAGCACATCCAGCTCGCACAGGATCCACGCTTCAACCCGTCCACCCCTTCGTGGTGGAAGCGTGCTTTGCTCATCCTGTTCATCATTTCCATGTTCTGGCTCTCCTTCTCCCTCCGTGCGCCGATGCAGAAGGCAGCAGAGTCGCAGATCATACATACTCAGAGGTGCGTGCATCGCGAAATTTCTCTTTTCGTCTTTCGTATTCACTTTCTTTACCTAAGATATTCAAAGGAACACAAGTATCGTCCGGCGGCCAGCCCTATCATCTATGAGAAACTCAAGGATGGCAGGACACGAGTGCGGGGCGCGGCACCTTCTTTTCGATCTTCCTAGTCTTTCTTCCTATGGACGATTTGTGATCACAGCTACGTTCCACATTGATAATGTCGCTTTGGATTGTACGGTACAGCCATACTTTCTCTTCAAATAGTTACAACTGCTTTTCCCTGTCAGAATAACACACTCATTTACGTGGATTGATACCATCGCTTTCGCTTGGCTGTTCTGTCATTTCTTTCCGACATTTATGTCGTGGTAGCGTGTAGCTGCGGGTTTTATGAGACAAGTTATCTCTTGCGAGCTTAACGGTAATCTACATTTTGGTGCACGGGAATCTAACGACAGTAAGATGTCCACAATAATCCTGATGACAGCACCCCAGGAGAAGCTACCGCGAAAGTAGACTGGATAAGCTGGGACGTTTGCTGCCTTTGGTACTTGGAGTACTCGACAGGCGATGCGATGACATGGCATCTTCTGTTTGATGTACTGCCTCTGCATATCTGCATGCAGCGTTTGAAGTTCGCAATGACGATCGTAGATAAAAGACACGCACAGGAGCTTGTACCGTACGAGCTCGCTTTCGAGCTCCTCATTTTGTAATCGTGATCGGACGAGCTCGTTCTGTCATTGAAGCATCCGACAACCTATCAGCACTGCCGTCGACAAATAGCCGAGGTATGTCACGCACTAGAATACCGACATGCTCCTGGTTCAGCGCCGCCAAACTGGCTTCCAACGTATTTCTGTATCACAGAAGCATGCATCAGTCCAGACTGTGAAGTCTCTTACGGAATATTCTGGACTTACGTCTGTGCAGATAACTGGCGGTTCAGATTCCGCAGTGCGTCCATCTCCGCAGCATGCGCCTCCCTCACACGTATCATTTCTTGGTACTCATGATTGTACGAGTCAAGCATGAATGGTGTGATCCGAAGTGACATCGCATCGTTCACAAAATCGTCGACGCGATATGTAGATTTCACATCTTCTTCCACCACAATATTCTGCTCCTACGATCGTCAAAAGGCGGAAGACGGCCAAATAGCAAAGCCCTGACCTTGTACGTATCTATGATACCAGTGTTGAGGAACGTGACGAGTTCATCAAACTTTAGCGACAGTAACTTTGCTTCGTTCTTCTGCAGGAGGGAAAGCGCAAACCCAAAAATTGCCTCAATCCCACTTGCCAGACAGTTGTCGAATATTCGAAAGACGATTTCCAGGGGAAAACTATGACCCGCGTTAGAATATGCCAAGTCCATAATGAGGCAGACTGTACCGGTAGGAAAAGAGTGTGAGAAACCACTGTGAACAGAACATACTTGACTTTACGCCCTGACGAAGAAAATGAACATGGAGGACTGGAAGTAGTTCTTCTATTAGTCGGTCGAACTGTGTAGAAAGGTTTCTCAATACGAATGAATCACTGTTAGCCACGCGTCCTCACTTGAAACTGAACACCATCCCCGGTCCATCAGTACCCATAGGAAAAGGCAGGTTGACAACTCTTACAAGGCGCAATTGCAACTTAGGCATCTCAGGCAGAAAATGGCCTCGTAAGTCATACGAGTGCATGAGTCGGACGAGCAGACAAAATGCTTCTTCGTCAGGCATCTAGAGCGGTCCAGCAGCTTGGTCAATGACAAAGTCAACGACGAGAGTGGTTTCACGAACATTAAGCAGCAACACCGCGACCACGAACGGCAAACCCTGGCAGTATCCTACTTGTGGATCATATCTTCCTAATCAGGTGAAGCAGTTGAACAGCCCACATGAAGTGTCAACGCACATCGAGTATGCCTTCAGAACGTTGAATAGATTTTCCTGTCCTATGCCATGTCCGTCCGTAAAGAATTCATGCTGTGGAAAGGTCCTGCCAAGGTCACGTGTAATTGCCTTCTCGTGTGGACTCGATTCCTTGAGCAACTTTAAGTATGTTGCCTCCATTTGTGGGTCCTTCGATGCCGACCTACTTAGGGCATAAGGAACGCAACAAATAAGAAGGATGTCAATCACATGAGCTGCCACACCATCCCCCGAAGCTTGCTCGGTATACCTCCTTCAATTGCGCGGGCGAGCTGCTCCGAGTTCTCTGAAGCGAACCCTTGATAGTCTTACTCGCTCGCTGTTAGAATGAAGCAGGCGACGCATCGAACAATGTACCTGACACGACTGCACCCCAAAACGCTACACACACATAAGCACGATAGTATATACGGGAGCGGCCGGAGAGCACTCACCCCAGTCGACACCGGCAGCTTCTCCTTCTAATTCTTTGCTATCCCGCTGCGCGCGTTCAAATACCTCCTGCAACTTCTGTTGTCCATCCAGACTTCTTCGTGGGCCCGATGCGACGTCGTTTTCCAGCATTTGAAGCAAAAACGATGCGCGCACAGACGCGCCAGGACCCTCCGAAGGGGCAGGCACGGGCTCCTCTTCAGCCCACGGCTTTGGCGCCCCCTCGTCGATGGGAGACTTGATCGCAACAGTACTGTCGCGCGTTGCTGCGGCATTGAGAGAGACGGTGGAGAACCGTCGGTCGTCGTCAAGGCGGACCTCTCCAAAGTCAGATACCGCAACTGAGTCACGCGGGAACGTCTGAGGGAGCGTTGTTGTCGGTGAAAGAAGTGCGTCGAGGGGAGAAGCGTGTTGATCCTTCAAGTGTGTTGCGGGGTTAGCAAGGGAACTAACTAGCTGGTGGATGGAGGAGGCTCACACGTTGCGACGGCGCGCCTGATGGTGACCCTTTCATTGGTCGTATTACCGTTGATTCTCGTGGTTTTCCATCTGGAAGCGCGTCCTCGACTCGTTCAGAGTCCCCCCTTGAAAATGCCTCGGACTTGATTTTCAGGGTATTCAGATAGTCCTGCGATGCAAGTGAGGCGCCTCGTTTGCGTTCTGTTTTGGAGATGATATTAGCTTGTGGTCAAAGTTGTGGTGAATTCCTCGGGGGAGTGATGAACCTTTTACAGACGATGCAGGTTCCGGTGAAGTTGGCTCTACTTGTGGCATCGTTTTGTTTCCCTGCCTGGAATGGGGTCGTTGAAAACTGTCAGTGGCTTGTGAGGTCATGAGGTGGTCACGGAAACAAGACAAAGAAAGACTGAGTGAAACGAAGGCTCAATTGCTCGGATAACCCGTCATGTGGTCGCACACCAGAACTGGCACCCAAAAAACGCTTCAACGACGTTGACCGGGATTCTACAGACTAAATACTAAATATACCATGCGATGACCCCTCCTCTTTATGATCGCTACTAGAAGAGACCGAGCCACCTCCGAGTGGAGTGGAAGCACTCTACGTGATAAGGCGACAATCCAGAGGTCATTAGTATTTGCACAACAAACATGACAATCGGTTCAAAGCCAAACATCGACTAGAGGATAGTCAGCCTGCTCTATATCCTGGAAGTGGGAAATGGTTCGCAGGCTTGGGTTGGGGAATAAGTTCGAGGCAACGTTCTACTTTGCTGGTGCCTAGCAGTAACCCAAATTGACAGCATTCGTTCTGATCGTTTACAAACGGTCCAGTACGTGTCAAATAAGAGTTGAAATACCACTGGCCAGTACCTACTTAGTATCAACAGACATTTGACCCAAACTTGAAGCTTGAATTACAGAGCATTGCCCGCACTCAGGTAGAACCAAAGGGTGTCACGGTCTCGTCTCATATGCTAATGTACTTGCAGTTAGCGTGGCTGTACTGGAATCCAAGCCCCCATTGGATATCAACGCGGCCAAGAGGCACGATATTTTCCAGCGCTGAAGCGCTCATTGGCGAAGCAATTAAATCTATCCAGTCCATCGCGAGCGATGTGACCAAGATGATCGAGTACGATGATGTCCACGTAGCGTACTCCTTCCCATGGCTACCCGGGGTGTATCTCGTGCGTGCAGGTGTGACTGGATGCACCTTCAGTTGGTGGCGCGATTGGGAGAACTCGGATTATTCCAGCCTTGTTCCCAGGGGAAAGGTACGTGGCCAACAAAGATGTAGAATCAAAAGTAGTTGAGCGCGCTACTGTGTTGACTTCAATCGCCGGGAGAAACAACGGTGGCACAAAAGGGTAATGACGGCTCCACTGTAGATATATGTGATAAGACGATGAGCAACGACGGACACAGCAAATGCTGTCGTAGTGAAGTAAAACGCATGCTAATTAACCGAAGTTCTCGTCCCAGAGGGAGTAACTGAAACCCCCGAAGAGTCAGGCCGTTGGCATGGTACTACTGTGTCCGGGTGAATGGACGTGAAATCATCCATCACGGGGATGGTCGAAGAAAAATTACAGGTAGCAGGTTTTTGGGCCCCTTCTGAAATGACTGGCCTACTAGCATCATAGTGGATTAACGTTTAACGATAGAATCCAAATGGGCCAAATTTCACCCACAAATAGAAATTATAGAATATCACTCTCGATGCTATTATCGCGACGTTTACCTAGCTCCATCCTCCAACGGTAACTGTGTGTCCCCACGATGCTCATTCGCCGACGCCTCATGAGATAGGCTGTTGTCTTGAGCACTTGCACTTGCAGTGTGCTCGCGGAGAAGCCGAGCAACTCCCATATTTGTTTTCAATGCCACATCTAATGCGGTCTGCTTGTGTATGTCCTCAGCTGTCGGGTCCGAGCCGTGTTCGAGAAGAAGCCGAGCGACTTCCACATCTCCAGGATGACTTGACAAGCAATGCATCGGAGTCCGCTTTTCTTCGTCCTGGGCTGTGGCATCTGCACCGTGATCTAGAAGGAGTCGAGTAAGTAGCGCATCTCCAAAGGGAGATCCCGTCGCCATGTGCAACGGTGTCCGCTTGGCAACGTCCCGAGCTGTCGGGTCGGCACCGTGTTTGAGAAGGAGTCGAGCAGCTCTCACATCTCCCGGGAACGACCGGAACGACGAGACTTTATGCAAGGGAGTCAGATTGTACGCGTCCCGGGCCGTAGCGTCGGCGCCGTGCTCGAGAAGAAGCCTAACAACTCCCGCTTTATTAAAGCAGTTATGAAGGCCGTGTAATGGAGTCTGCCTGTGCTCGTCCTGGGCCGCCGGATCTGCGCCATGGTGGAGAAGGAGCCGGGCAACTTCTACAGACGGCACTCCGTGCAGCGGAGTTTGTTCATGCTCGTCTCGGGCTGTCGGGACTGCGCCGTGCTCAAGAAGAAGCCGAGCAACTTCCACGCTCTTCATCCCGTGTAATGGTGTCCGCTTGTGTTTGTCCTGGGCCGTCGCATCTGCTCCGTGCTCAAGAAGGAGCTGAGCAACCTCAACACTCGACACCCCATGCAGTGGAGTGCGCTGTTCCTCGTCCTTGGCTGACGGATCGGCGCCGTGCTCGAGGAGGAGCCGGGCAACTCCCACAGTATATGCGCCATGCAACGGAGTCCGCTTGTGCTCGTCCTGGGCTGTCGGATTTGCGCCGTTCTCGAGGAGGAGCTGAACAACTTCTATATTCCAGGCCGTATGCAACGGTGTTCGCTTTTGTTCGCCCTGGGCTGTTGGATCTGCACCATAGTCGAGAAGGAGCCGAATAACTTCCTCCGCTGACGCACAGTGCAACGGAGTCCGCTCGAACTTGTCTCGAGCTGTCGGGTCTGCGCCGTGCTCGAGCAGGAGTCTGGCAAGTGCTGCACCTTCCAGTACACGGGATGACGCTAGATGTAATGGAGTTAGATTGTAATTGTCCTGGAGCATCGCATCTGCTCCGCGCTCAAGTAGAAGCTGTGCAATGTCCACACTCGACGCCCTGTGCAGTGGAGTCTGCCCGTGCTCGTTCCGGGCTGTCGGACTTGCGCCATGCTCGAGAAGGAGCCGAGCAATTAACAGGCTACTCACACAGTGCAATGGGGTGCACTGGTACTTGTCCTGGGCTGTCGCATCTGCGCCGTACTCGAGAAGGAGTCGAACAACCTCCACATCTCCATCAGGCGACGATGCTACATGCAATGGGGTTTTCTTTTCTTCGTCCTGTGCTATCGGGTCTGCACCGTGCTCGAGAAGGAGCCGAGCAACTTCGACACTCAACTTCCCATGCAATGGCGTGCAACTGGAGCTATCCCGGGCTGACGGATCTGCGCCGTGCTCGAGAAGGAGTCGAGAAATTCCCGCACTCAACTTCCCATGCAATGGTGTCCGATTAAACTTGTCCGAGGCCGACGGGTCTGCACCGTGCTCGAGAAGGAGTTGAACAACTTCCATACCCAACTCCCGGTGCGACTCCCCGTGCAGTGGTGTCCTCTGGTCCTCGTCCCGTGCCGACGGATCTGCGCCATGCTCGAGAAGAAGTCGAACAACCTCCACCTTGGACGCCTCGTGCAACGGAGTCCGCTTTCTCTGGTCCTGTGCTGTCGGATCTGCGCCATGCTCAAGGAGGAGCCGCACGGCTTCTGCGCTTTCCCGGCGTATCGACGAGAATTCGTGCAATGGTGTCCGCTTTTCGTCATCGACGGCTGTTGCATCTGCGCCATACTGGAGAAGGACATGGACAACTTCCACACTTTGCGCTCCATGAAGTGGAGTCCGATTGTACTCGTCCACGGCTTTCGCATCTGCGCCATGCTCGAGCAGGAGTCGAGCAACTTCCGCACCTTCTTGGAATGACGACGACACTTCATGTAGTGGTGTTCGCTTTTCTTCGTCCCGGGTAGTTGGATCGGCGCCATTCTTTAGGAGGAGTCTGGCAACCTCCACACCTCGCGCCTTGAACAGTGGCGTCTGCTTGCGCTCATCTAGGGCTCTTGCATCAGCGCCGTGCTGGAAAAGAAGCCGAGTAATCTCCGCGTTTCCCATCCTCGACGCCCAATGCAACGGATTTAGTCCGTGCACGTCCTGGGCCATGGCATCTGCGCCGTGCTCAAGAAGGAATTCGGCAACCTTCATGTTTGACGCCACATGTAATGGAGTCGACTGGTCATGGAAGGCCCGAGCGTTCACGTTTTGTGAGCGCTCGACGACCAGGAACGTCACGATGTCATACAAACCACAGGTGGCAGCATAATGCAAGGGAGTTCGTCGTGGTTGTGATGGGCGCTTCCACTGTTCGGGATCCCACGAGGAGCCAAATGGATCGTATATCCAGACCCAAATCGCCAGATGTGGTTTGTCCGGATCGAAGAGACGTTTCAACCCGTCCTGGGTTGTTGGCGACACGCCCTCGAAACAGGCATGGTCCGTCCAGTGCTGGGCTGCATATTCAACAAGAGGAAAGTTCTCGAGGCAGTCACGACTGACGCCTTTATCCATGTGGAGTAGGACCGCAAGACAGGCTTGCGCGACGATGGTATGAGCAGGTGTCAAAGATATGTGGTAACGGGAAATGATGTCTCTTGCATTGGCAAGGCGAGCAGAT